>Ga0172378_10007514_pt1 | contig 10139 bp, 19 predicted proteins | sample GrowelOW332metaG_FD_119755 | JGI IMG/M metagenome (GOLD analysis project Ga0172378, IMG submission 119755) | Groundwater microbial communities from an aquifer near a municipal landfill in Southern Ontario, Canada - Pumphouse #3_1 metaG | ecosystem: Environmental > Aquatic > Deep subsurface >... | reverse complement strand
TACATTCTTAGGAATAATCGCTGCATCTGCACAACAATTAAAATTCAATGCAGGAATAGAAATGTCAATATCAGAGCAGGAAAAACTTTTTAATATTATTGTTAAGAGAGTGGAGGAGGAGGCTAAACTTCACGGATATGATAACAGCTCAATATGTTTTACCTTAGAGGAAAAACTAATTAATATTTTTATAAACGTTAATTTTGGAGGATTAAAGAATGGGAGAACTGTTTTTCTGATGACAATATGCAATAAACAAGGAACGGAAGTTTCCGGTATGGAAAATGCCAAAATATATGACAAAATAGACCGCTACGATTGGAGTAAATATTTTAATATAAAAACAAAAAAATGAGTAAAAAACAATTACAATTACCTGAGAATTATGTTGTATCATGTCATACAGCAAAAGAAGCTAAAGAAGTTTATCTAAAGTATTATGGTACAAAAAAAATCTTTATGATAATAGATTTTGTTATTTGTTCGCCTAAGATAAAAGCAATATATCGTCAGAAAAAAAACCTTGTCATGGCTGACTATATCAGAAAAGAATTTGCAAATTTTCATGTGTTTTCCTTTAAACAATGGAAGAGATTACAACAGAAAATGGAAGATGAAAAAACTACATTTATACCTTCTCTTGATGGCACAATGGAAGGATTTAAGCTTAGAAATAACGGATGGATTCCATCACCAGACAATTGGAAAATAGATATTCTTAAAGCTATTCAGAACATGGCAGGAGTAAGATCAGTTATCAGGAAAGATACTAACCACTTAATAGTAAATCTTGCGACCAAAGAGCAGGATAAGTTTAAATGTATGGAAGGTGAAATATATGTTGCAGAAAAGGCTGATATGTATTGTTTCGCAATTTTTAGATATAAATTTTCTTGTGTTAGTGAACATGGATTTTTTCCTTCTGACAAGAATGTATATACAGACAGAGTTGTTCGTGATGCAACTGTTATGGAAAAAAAGAAATTAATGATGGCTGAAATTGAATACGGTTTAATATGGAACGGTAAAGAATTAGAAACAATTAAATAAAAAGTCATGGAAATTCAAATGAGTGAATCAATTATTAACCTAAACAAAGCAATTGTTAAGGTTATGGCGGAGATAAAAGGTGTAGAAAAAAATCTTGATGTAGGAAAAGGAGATAATGCCTATGAAGGTGTTGCAGATAAAGATGTAAAAAGGATTATAGGTCCAGCAATGGTGAAAAATGGGCTGTGTATAGTACCTGTTGGTGTTGAACCTAAGACAACAATAGAATTTTACGATGGTAAAAACTACTATGGAGATCCTGTAAAAAAGCAAACTGTATTTACAGAGATTATTGGTAAATATTTACTATCGCATGAATCAGGGGAATGGATAATATTAACAGGGTATGGACATGGTGTAGATAGTCAGGACAAGTCAGCCGGTAAAGCCACTACCTACTCTTTAAAGAATCTATTGCTATATACGTTTTTAGTACCAACAGGCAAGATTGATGATGCTGATACAACACATTCAGACGATTTGGAAAATCCTCCTGCACATAAAAAAACATTTACAGCATCAAAAACAAAAAACCCTTCATCAAAGAAGAAAAAACCTGTTAAGGAACAAACTAAAATGACATTAGGTATAGAGAAGTTCACGAGTATTATCAATATGATGAAACAAGGCAGAACCTTCAAAGAACTGGAAGGTTATTACAACCTGACAGACGAATTAAAAAAGGCAGTAACAAAAGCCATGGAGGAACCGGCATGAAAAAAAGGATATACCGATACGATATAATCCAAAATACGCCTGAATGGACGGAGATTAAGGTGGGTATGTTCTCAGCTTCAACAGCAGATGCACTTTTAAGCGAAAAAAGTTCATCCGGTTATAAGAAGTTAATCGCAAAGATAGCAGAGGAAAGGATCACCGGAAAACCATGTGAAAGCAAAATGTGGCAAGGCAATCAATTCACAGAGAGAGGACATCTTTTAGAGCCGGTAGCAGCAAATGATTACGAGCTTAGACATTTGATAACAATGCAACAGGTAGGAGTAGTGATAATGAATGACTGGGTTTTATGCTCACCTGATAGGTTAATAGGTAAAGATGGATTATGGCAAGGTAAATGCCCAATTTTTTCAACTCAAAAGGAATATTTAGACACCAAAAAAGTTCCCGGAAACTACTATAAGCAGATACAATTCGAGCTATATGCAACTGGACGAAAGTATGATGTATTTAATTCGTTTCACCCATCATTAGCACCGGTAGAGATAAAACTACAAAGAGATGAAACAATGATAGCTATGATTGATAAACGCATAAAGGAAGCTATTGAAGAGGTTAAAATTGAGATAGACAGAACTATTAATCTAAAATAAAAATGGGGAAAAGTTTATTAAATGAGTATGATGTTGTAAAATGCAGCTCACAGGAAGATAAAATACTAATTATAAATATAGCTCTAAAATTAGGGATAGCTGTACACAAAGATACTATTTATTATCAGAAAATAAATTTAGATTATCCTTGGTTAGAAGTTAGAGATAATTATATCAAGGATAAGAAAGCTTCTATAAATGAATCTAATAAATATTATACTCCTCTTCAATTTGTAGCAAAAATGGTGGGCTATAATATAGACAGAGTGAATAAAATAAAAGAACTTGAAGGTAAAGTAAGCGAGTTATTGGACGAAATTAATAAATTAAAAGACAGTTAATTATGAGTGTAAACAAAGTAATTCTAATAGGGAATGTAGGTAAAGACCCTATTGTTCGGGAGATAAGTTCTCCAACAGGGAACTTTAAGTCAGCAAATTTTTCACTTGCCTGTTCAGAGAAATGGAAAGACAAGTCAGGAGAAAAAAGAGAAAAAACAGAATGGATAAATTGTCAGGCTACAAACGGACTGGCAGGTATTATCGAAAAATACGTGGGGAAAGGGGATAAGTTGTACATTGAAGGGAAATACAAAACCTCAACATGGGAGAGAAAAGGAGAGAAACAGTATATGACATTTGTAGAGGTCCTAACCATGGAGATGCTCGGAAGTAGAAACAGAGATCAATCTCCTACAAACAACAATGAGCCACAACAGGCAGAGCAGGAAGACGAAGAAGAAAATTCTCCTTTTTAATTGTTTCCTACCATTTTAATTATTATATATAGCAATATAAGAATATAATATTATGGAAGAATCAAAAGTTTGTTTCAAGTGTGGAGTATTAAAGCCTCTTTCTGAATTTTACAAACACCCAAAAATGAAAGATGATCATTTAAATAAATGTAAGGATTGTACAAAGAAAGATAGTAAATCGAGAGAAATAAGAATAACATCAACACCCGAAGGGTTAGAATCCGAAAGGAGGAGAAGTAGAGAAAAATATTATAGATTAGGGTATAGAAATAACAAGACAGCTCCAGAAGATAAAAGGGGAATAATGGCAAAATATAAAGAAAAATATCCAGAAAAAAATAGTAGCGAGGAATTATTCACAACATATTGCTTCTCCTGTTGGATTTGAAAAACACCATTGGTCATATAATGAAAAACACTATAAAGATGTAATTTTTTTATCACGGGCAGACCATAATACAGCACATAGATTTATGATTTATGATCAAGAAAGGATGATGTATCGTACATTAAAAGGAGAATTGCTTGATACACGAGAACGGCATATAACTTATATAAAATCATTTCAAGAGCCGAATGCTGATGCAATTTTTATAAAGGAATTAAAAAAGGACATTAAATAATTTAAGAAAATGGAAGAACCTAAATTGTACGTAAGCTGCAAAATCGTTAAAGCAGCCCCAATGATGCAGAACGTCTTTATTCATGACGTGTTAAATAAAAAACTTGCAGAAGGACAAAAGGATAGACCGGGTTATTATGTTGAGTATCCTGATGGTTATGAAAGTTGGTCGCCTAAAGAACCTTTTGAAGAATCTCATAGACTTATAACACCTAAAGAGATGGGTCTTATCATCGAATAGTGTTTTGTAACATATATAAAAAATACATATCTATTGTTTAGATGTGTATTTTTGTAAACATCAAAAATTTAAAGAATGAAAACAAAGAAAACGTTTTTTGATTTTATTAAAAAGGTCTATAATAAGAATATTGTAAAACATCTTTGTACTGGGGAATGTCCTCCTCATGTAAAAGATGAGAAAATTACAACTGGAAGAGTAATAAATCAACCTATATCTACCAAAATTATCACTCCGTCAGATTGGATTTTTCGTCCTGTAGATTGTTTGGGTAGCCCTTTAATTACAACCATTGATATTTCCGATAAAGGGAATGATAATACCATAGTAATAAAAGTTGATAATGGTTGTTATTCTATTTCTAATAAGGGATGTAAATTTGAAAGAGGAGATATAGCCACTGAATGGGTTTCAAGTCCAGAAAAGAAATATAGGAGATCAAAAATCAAAGGAATATCAAATGAACAAATTAAACATATCGAAAATTTAAAAAATTTAAAAAAATGAAAACAGAAATTGAAAAAGTAAATCCTGAAGAGTTCGGGCTAAATCAAAAAGAAGTGTCAGAAATCGAAAAAGCATTTTTGCCTAAAATCGCAGAAAGAGAAGGCTATGAAGTGATGTACAAAGTATTAATTACTAAAGAAATTAATGCAGAAACCTGTGCCGAAGCAGCAACTCTCCGTAAAAAGTTAGTTAAAACACGAACAGGAATAGCTGCAATCCATAAAGCGCAAAAGGCTTATTTCCTTGCAGCAGGTAAGTTTGTTGATAAATGGAAAAACAAAGAAACCTTACCTATTCAGCAAATGGAAGATAATCTCGCTGAAATTGAAACTTATTACGAACGACTAAAAGCTGAAAAGATAAAAAAGCTTGAAGAGGTGCGTACTTTAGAGGTGGCAAAGTATTCAGAGGTCATCCCCGGTGGTTTGGGCGCAATGAAAGAAGATGTATATAACAATTATCTGGCTGGATGTAAGGCTCTCTATGATGCAAAAATCAAAGCTGAAAAAGAAGCAGAGGCAGAAAGAATAAGATTAGCAGCAGAGGCAGAAAAAGCAGCTAAGCTAAAAGAGATTGAGGACGAGAAGATCCGCAAAGAGAACGCAAGATTAAAAAAACTTGCTGCCGAAAAAGAAAGAAAATTAAAAATTGCAAGGAAAGCTCAGGATGATATTCTTGCAAAACAGAAAGCAGAATCTAAAAAGAAAGATGATGCTATCAAACAAGCACAGGAGGAGAATAAAAGATTAAAGGAAACATTCTCCAACAGCACTAATGGTGCAGCACTCTTAAAAAAACAGGAGGATATAGAATCTAAATCTAAAGCCTTAAATCTTTTAGGGGAAGAGAATAAGAAACTTGCAGCAAAAGCAGCTGCAGAACACAAACAGGCTATGGAATTACAGAAAAAGATAGCAGCTGCAGAACAGAAAAAGATTGATGATGCTAAGAAAGCAAAAGCAGAAGCAGACAAAGCAGCGAAGGCACCGGATAAAGTTAAGTTGGTAGCATGGGTTGATGGAATGAATATCAACATCCCGGATATTAAAGACAAGAAGGCTCAGACAGTAGCATTCGATATTTTCAACAAATTTCTCTTATTCCAAAAGTGGTCAAAAGAACAAATAGCTAAAATTTGATATGGAGAATTTCTTTAACTTAAATAACCCTGAGGACCTTAACAGGTTTTCAGAGGTTGTTGATTTTCTCAAAAAGAACAAACAACTGGTTGAACTAAAACTGGTAAAAAGAACTCGCACTAATTTACAGAATAGAGCATTACATTTGTTTTTTGAAAACTGTGCAGAAGCCAAAAATGATGCCGGAGATTATTATGTTTTTCTTGATGACTACAATAAAGTTCAAGTAGAAATTCCGTGGACTGGTAATCTATTCAAGGAGAGATGGATTAAACCTATCATCAAGGATTTATATGGATACCATTCAACAACTCAGTTAAAGACTAATGAAATAGACCCTATCCTTGATGTTATAATAAATAGATTTGCTTCTGATGGAATATCTGTTTATTTCCCTTCAAGATTTAATATGTGGATTAATAGATTATCATAAATAAAAGCAAAATGAAAAAATTTAACACAAATGACTATGTGTATATCCAGATAACAGAGGCTGGATGGGAACATTTAAAAAAGACAGTAGGAGGGGATTATATAAACGCCTATATAAAGCCACGTTTAAAGGTTATCAATGCTGAAATATGGTATAAACTGCAATGCCATGCTTTATTTGAACATTTGCCAAATACAAATGGGAAAACGTTATTCAAGCCAACTATTATGATAGATGATAAGAATCTGAAAGATGCAAAAACCTGCAAACAACAAAAACAGGAAATTATCAAGCAGATAATAGAGATGGAAGGAATTGTATCCGTTGAACCTATATTTTCAGACCCGCAACCATCAGACGAGATTCTGTTAAATATTACATTTACACCAGACAAATAAAAACCATGGATATACATAAAAGTAAGATAGCAAGTGAACTTTATACTAAATTAAAAGAAGTACAAGAAACAATTAACGGACTTGCGGTGGAGGTTGATATTGCAATAAGCAAAGTAGAAAGTGATAATATTCATACATATATTCCAGTTAAGTATGTATGTATCCCAGATTATATAAAAAAGGGGATTGAAAGTGGCATAAAGAAATATATCTTATCCCAATTATCAAAAGAGAAAGACAGATTAACGAAAGAAATAGAGAATTTATAAATGGGAAAATTATGAAAAATATAGAATTGATAAAGGGAGATGCTTTGGAGGAAATGACAAAGCTGATTGAAAGAAGAGTGAAAGTAGATGCTATAATTACAGATCCTCCGTTCGGCACGACTGCGTGTTCGTGGGATTCAGTAATTCCTTTTGAACCTATGTGGGAAAGATTAAACAAACTTATTAAACCAAATGGTGCAATAGTTTTATTTGGAAGTGAACCATTTTCGAGTGCTTTGAGGATGAGTAATATTAAGAATTATAAGTATGATTGGAAATATCAAAAGAACAAAAGTACAGGATTTCTTAATGCAAGAAAGCAACCATTATTAGATTATGAGGATATTTGCGTTTTTTATAACAAACAATGTTGTTATAACCCACAAAAAACAAAGGCAGAAAAAACATATAAAAGAGGAATTGTAGTAAGAGATAAAATCAAATCAATACAACAATCGGATAATTACGGAGAACAAAAAACATATATTCAAGTTGATGATGGGTTAAGATATCCGAAAAGGATACAGTATTTCAATAACAACGAAACTATAAAACAATTTCATCCAACCCAAAAACCCGTAGCCTTAATGGAATACCTAATCAAAACCTATACAAACGAAGGCGAAATAGTATTAGACTTCACTATGGGAAGTGGTAGCACAGGAGTTGGTGTTGTAAACATAAATAAAGAATTAGCATTATTTAATGGTGTTGCTTATAATGCAAAAAACCAAAATCGCAAATTTATAGGTATAGAATTGGATGATAAATATTTTAATATAGCTGAAAAGAGAATAGAAAATATACAAAAAGATAATATATTATTCTAATAAACTTGTGTATAATATTACAATAAGTATGGAAAAGATAAAATGTAAAAAATGTGGGAAAGATTTTACACCCAGTTATCGTAATGGAATACTTGTATCAAAAGTATGTCATAATTGCCTTAATTTAAAAGCATGGAGGAAGTCTTATAACAAGAAGAGTAATTCGTACGGCAGGAGAGGTAAAGTTGCTAAGAACGGCATTAAAAGAGGTAAGTCAGACGAGCAAAAGATGATGGCTAAAGCAGATGAAGTTTTTAGCCGATATATCCGTGTTAAATTTGCCATTGAATCAGGAGGTGAATTATTCTGCAAAGATATAATGACAGGTAAACTGTATGGCATTAAAAACATTGATAATGGACATTTCTATTCACGTAAATTTAAAGGCACACGGTACGAAGAGGATAATTGCAGACCACAAAATAGAAGTTCAAATCGTTTTTCCGGTGAAGCGGACCACGATGAATTTGGTGAGAATCTGTTAAAAGAAATTGGAGCTGAAAGAATGAAACAACTCACAGAAAAGAAAAAATATTTTTGTAGTGAATCTCTTGCATTTTATACCGAACAATTTAATAAATACAGTCTTTTATTAGATGATATACTAAATGATAGAGGTTGGGAAAATCCATGGTCTAAAAAACATTAGATTTATTTAGTTGTTCTTAAAATAATATTATACATTTGGGCTACTCTTGTATTCTATGTAGGTTGTTTTCATTATTTTGATTTTTGAATTTCTACCCTATTCTGTAAAAAGATAGGGTAGTTTCAAGACAAACAACATCAGATAAGAGAATGTTCACCGGATTTAATCCGGTTATTTTTAAACTTAATAATTACATATTTAAAATGGCAAAAAAAGAGATAAGACAGGATGTAGCAACTCAAACAGAGTATGCAAAAATGGTCGGGAAAACTCCTCAGTGGGTGAACCAACAGATCAAAGCAAGGAACTTAGATACTCTTCATGTGAAGGGCGCAGTATTAGTAAAATTCAAATAATTTTTTTCATTCAAAATTTACAAATATAAAACAATTTATTATGTCAAAAAAAGTGTATTTAAGAAATGGAGAAGAGGTTATTCTTCATAAAGTGTTATCATTAAACAATCAAAGTTCACTCGGTCCACTCGAAAAAGAGTATAATTATCCTGATTACAGCAAAGGTAAAACGTCAGGACAATTTATAATCGAAAGGTTATATAGATATACTGATTATGATGAAGATGGAGAAACAATGATAGTAGAGCCCTGTGGAATCAAAGAAGTAGTGAATGAGATATTTCCAAAAGCTCCAATTATAGAAAGACAAAAGGACTTGGTAGCTATTCTAAAAGAAACAGAGGTTAAGAAAAAAGAGCTTACCGATATTGAAACACAAATCAGAAACGGTAAATTCGATCTTCAACAAATTGAAAATACAAAAACTGATTTAAAAAAACAGATAATAAATAGAAGTGAATTATTATCTGCAAAAAGATTAACTGTTTTCTGTGATTACCGTCCACATGATTTTCAAAAAGCTAAAAGGAAGGAAAATATATGTTTAAATTATTCTATTGATTTATATAATGGTGAATTATCAGCATGGACTTATAGTATTTGGGAAGAGGGTCATGGTTGTATTGAAAGTGTTAATAACAAATACGGTATTCTTGTAAATGCCACAGATGAAGAGATATTAGAAATAGGGAAACAAATAGTAAAGGATGATAAGGATATTTCTGATTATTCTTTAAAAAGAAAGATACCTGATGAATATCTAACAGACGAATTAAAATTACGTAAAAAAATACTTCTTAAAAAGGAAGCTGAGGAATCTATCGACAGGATTGAAGGGGAGATAAAGGGGAAACAAATTGAATTATCTAAATTAAAGAAACAAACTAACGTTCTTACAAAAATATAGAGTATGACAAGTAAATTAACGGATACTGGAATCAAGAGGTTAATATTAGTAACTGCCTTGGAAGTAGAAGTTGAGGGTATGAAGGCTGATAACGAACAAAGGACAAATGGGGGTTGGGCTGCATCTTATGGCGAAGCACAATTTGATTATGTAGCTACACAGATTAGAGAAATAGCCAATATGAGTGATGAAGAGGTGTTAAAAATTAAACAATGAAAAAAACAAGAGTAATTATAGGAGGTCAGGAACTTTTCGTGCCTGATTTCGATAAGAAATATAAATATTTTGATGGTGATGTAGTTAAAAAAAGGAGGAAATATCTCGTATTATATCATAACAAATGGTATAAAATACCTAAAAAACAAACCATAACTAAAAATATAATATATGAATAAATTAGAGTTAGCGAAAGCAATATTAGGCAGAAATACAAATACTTCTTTAGGAGGATCTTTGATGCTTAAAATAAGAGGTATAGATTTATGCAGAGAATCGGGAGATATAGATATATTAATATCTGATTGTGCGCCTGATATTATATTCCCTAAAGGATTAAAAGTAAAAAAAATAGGAACAGCATCGGATGGAGTTGGCGCAAAGTATGAAGTTGATGGTGTTATTGTAGATGTATTACTTTCAGGATACGGCTT
>Ga0172378_10007513_pt1 | contig 10139 bp, 9 predicted proteins | sample GrowelOW332metaG_FD_119755 | JGI IMG/M metagenome (GOLD analysis project Ga0172378, IMG submission 119755) | Groundwater microbial communities from an aquifer near a municipal landfill in Southern Ontario, Canada - Pumphouse #3_1 metaG | ecosystem: Environmental > Aquatic > Deep subsurface >... | reverse complement strand
TGAGAAAATCAGAAAAGAAATTGTTAATGTGGCAATGGATGCGTCTGAACATGTATTAGGTCGTGAAATTTCTGGAACGGATAATGAGAGATTATTAGAGTCTTTTGTTGATTCACTTTCGGAGAAAGAAGAAAAAGATGACTGAGACTGCTCGTCTTTCTCGTTTTGCTTTTGCTCTTCATTCGATCGCTATCGATGAAGGCAAGGAGAAGGAGTATCTTGAGGCCTTAAGGTCGATTGATTCTCACTTTTTAAAGCATCCCGAAGATCTGGAGTTTCTTTCTTCTTATTCCGTTCCTAAAGATACGATTAGAAGGGTTATTGATGAGTCTTTTGCCTCACCTACTTTAGCTAATCTCACTTCTTTTCTTAAGGTTGTTTCTGATAAACATGCCTTCCCTTATTTTCATGACATTTGTCAGCTTTATGCTAGTTTAGCTAATGCTTCGATGGGTGTAAGGGAAGGCATCGTTTATTCTGCTTCAACTTTAACTTCTAAAGAGATTAAGAGTATTGAGCAATCACTTAGTAAAAGACTCGGAGTAGTTGTTGAACTCGAACAACGTTATGACCCTTCTCTGATCGGGGGAGTCAAGGTTGCGGTTGATGGAAAACTCTTTGATGGGTCGATTAAGAATAAGATTGAAAGTCTTCGCAAGTCGCTGATTAATGGAGGTAATAACAATGAAAATAGATGCCGGTGAAATGGCTGCTTTGCTCAAAGAACAAATTAAAGCGTATTCCGGTAACGTCGAGAGCAACGACGTTGGAACGGTCATTTCGGTTGGAGATGGAATCGCAATGATTTATGGCCTCAAAGAAGCGATGCTGGGAGAACTTCTAATTTTCCCTGGTGAGCATTTTGGCATGGTTATGAACCTTAATGAAGGCGATGTCGGGGCCGTTCTTTTAAGCAATGACCTCGATATTAAAGAAGGGGATACTGTTCAAAGAACGAAGCGAGTTGTTGAGGTCCCGGTCGGTGATGCTTTATTAGGACGTGTTGTCAGTGCTCTTGGTGAGCCTATTGACGACTTAGGACCTATTGATTGCACTAAGACCAGGCCAATCGAAAGAATTGCTCCGGGTGTCATGATGAGAAAGTCTGTTGACACTCCTCTTGAGACTGGAATTAAAGCGATTGACGCCATGATTCCTATTGGCAGAGGTCAACGTGAACTTATTATTGGTGACCGCCAAATCGGAAAAACCGCCATTGCTATTGATACCATCGTTAACCAAAAAGGCAAAGGTGTTAAGTGCGTTTATGTCGCTATTGGTCAAAAGAATTCCTCAGTGGCGGCTCTTGTTGCCAAACTTAAAGCTCGTCACTGTTTAGACTATGTGACAGTTGTCAATGCCTCCGCTAGTGAATCGGCTCCTCAACAGTATATTGCTCCTTTTGCGGGCATGGCTATCGCTGAAGAATGGATGGAAAACGGCGAGGATGTTTTGATTGTCCTTGACGATCTTTCTAAACACGCCGTCGCTTATCGTACTCTTTCTCTTTTACTGAGAAGATCACCAGGACGTGAAGCCTACCCAGGTGATATTTTCTATCTCCATTCCCGTTTGTTAGAAAGAGCTTGTAAATTAGCTCCTCATTTTGGAGGAGGCTCAATTACCGCACTTCCAATTATTGAAACGCAAGCAGGGGATATTAGTGCCTATATTCCTACCAACGTTATCTCAATTACAGATGGACAAATTTTCTTACTGAGTGATGCTTTTAACGCTGGACTTCGACCTGCTATCGATAGCGGTCTTTCGGTCTCTCGTGTTGGTTCAGCTGCTCAGATTAAGGCTATGAAACAGGTCGCAGCTTCCTTAAAAATTGAGTTAGCAACCTATCATGAAAATCTTTCTTTCTCTCAGTTTGGAAGCGATCTCGATGCTGAAACTAAAAAGATATTGGCCCATGGCGCCGTTGTTACTGAGGCTCTTAAACAACCGCAGTATTCACCTCTTCCCATGATCGAAGAAGTTGTCCAGCTTTTCGCTGTAAAACATGGATATCTTGATGATGTAGCACCTGAAGAGGTATCTTCCTTCCTTAAAGATATGTATGCATATGTTGAAAATAACCGCAAAACTGTTCTCGAACGTTTATTAATTGAAAAGAAATTTGATGAGAACCTTTCAAATGAATTGTCTTCTGCTATCTCAGATTTTAAAAAAGTGAGGGACTAATTAATGAGCGTGGGTTTAACAAAAACCAAACGACGGATCGTCTCGGTTTCGAATACTGAGAAGATTACCAAAGCCATGGAAATGGTCTCGACCGTCAAGCTCAAGCGTTTTCGTGATGCTAAAGAAAAAGGCTCTTATTTCGCTTCCGAGTTTGCTTTACTAATGGGTCTTCTTTTTGACTCTGATAAGCCAACGGGATCCCATTATGGGAGAGTAAACAAGAAGTCGAATAAGACTCTTCATATTGTTATTTCTTCTAACCTAGGGCTATGCGGCGCCTATAACACTAATCTCTATAAATACGTTAGGGACAACGTTCTACCCGAAGATGAAATATGTCCGATTGGGGAAAAGGGTGCTCGACATTTTATCGCGGAAGGAAAACTAAAAATTGCAGATTATGGTGAGAGCAACCTCTCGCTTTCGATGGACGCTTCTTCGATTTATTCTTTCTGCCGTCAACTTAAGGACGATTTTAATGCCGGGAAATATCGACGAATCGTCATCATTTATACGCACTATATCAATTCGATTTCCTTTGTGCCGACATCATTCCAACTTTTGCCGGTGCAAATACCGCGGAAAAAAAGAGAGGATGAAAGCTATTGTCCCCCTCTATTTGATGGAACTCCAAGAGAGTTAATTCATGAATTGATGCCATCATACTTATTCGCCATTTTCCTTGATCGACTAAATGAATCTCAATTAAGCGAACAAGCAAGCCGGAGAACCGCAATGGATAATGCTAACGACAATGCTGAGGCTTTAATCGAAAAGCTCTCAGTTGAATACAACAAAGCTAGGCAAAACGCTATCACCCAAGAGATCACTGAGGTCGTTGGTGGAGCTAATGCTGGAAATTAGGAGGTCTATTATGAAGAAAGAAACTGAACATTTCCGTGGAAGCGTCGTCCAGGCCTTGGGCCCGGTTATTGACGTTCGTTTTCCTGATAAGCACTTACCAAGGTTATTAACTGCTCTCATTGTAGAGATTAAAGAAGGAAAAACCTTAACGGTTGAAGTCATGCAACACATTGGAGACGATACGGTCCGTTGTGTCGCTATGGGTGCTACTGAGGGAATTTCAAGGGGACTTTCTGTTATTGATACTGAAGCTCCTATTAGCGTTCCGGTTGGCAAATGCACTTTAGGAAGAATGTTTGATGTCTTAGGAAACCCAATTGATGGATTAGGCGGTGACTTCTCGAAAGAAGTTCATATGCCAATTCACCGTGAGGCTCCAAGTTTTAGCGAACAAAAAGTTAGCGATGAGATTCTAGAAACTGGAATTAAAGTTATCGATCTTCTTTGCCCTTATGTAAAAGGCGGCAAAATTGGACTTTTTGGTGGCGCCGGCGTCGGAAAGACTGTTCTTATTCAAGAGCTAATTTCGAATATCGCAAGTGAACACCACGGCATTTCGGTTTTTGCCGGTGTCGGAGAACGTTCAAGAGAAGGAAATGACCTTTATTTCGAAATGAAATCCTCTGGGGTTCTCAAGAATACTGCTCTTTGTTTTGGACAGATGAATGAACCGCCGGGTGCTCGTATGAGAGTCGGGCTTTCCGCTCTAACTATGGCGGAGCGTTTCCGCGATGAAGAACATCAAGATGTCCTTCTATTTATTGATAACATTTTCCGTTTTACTCAAGCTGGTAGCGAAGTTTCGGCGTTGCTGGGCCGTATGCCTAGCGCCGTCGGATATCAGCCGACCCTTGCTACTGAAATGGGACAGCTTCAAGAAAGAATCACTTCCACTAAGAACGGTTCCATTACTTCGGTTCAGGCTGTTTATGTTCCTGCTGATGACTTTACTGACCCGGCTCCTGCCACAACTTTTAGCCATCTTGATGCTAAAACTTTACTTGATAGAGGCATTGCGGCTTTAGGCATTTTCCCTGCTGTTGATCCTTTAGAGAGCACGAGTTCGATCCTTGATCCTCAAGTGATTGGAGCCGAACACTATAATGTAGCCCGTGGGGTCCAAAAATTACTTCAAAGATATAAAGAACTTCAAGATATCATCGCTATTCTTGGTATTGATGAACTTGGAGATGAAGATAAGGCCATTGTTGGTCGGGCTCGAAGGATTAGAAACTTCCTTTCTCAGCCTTTCCATGTTGCGGAAGGATTTAGTGGTTATAAAGGTGTCTATGTTCCTTTAAAAGAAACTATTCATAGCTTCAAAGCTATTCTTTCTGGGAAATATGACAGTTATCCAGAGTCTGCTTTCCTTTATTGTGGAACAGTAGAAGACGTTGAAAAGAAGGCTAAGGAGATGCAAAAGCAATGAGTTTTGGGCTCTTAGCTTTAACTCCTCGTGGAACAGGTCTTGAGACCCAAGTAGACGCTTTATACGCTCCGGGGAAGAACGGAATTTTAGGCATCCTTCCTGGTCACACTAACTATGTGGCTTCTCTTAAAGAAGCTGGTGTTTTAAAGACTATTTCTAATGGAGTAATTAGGTATTACGCTCTATTTGGTGGTTCTATTGAAGTTAGAAAAGGGGACTTAGTTGTCATCCTGACTCAAGATTTATTAGAAGCCGGGAGCGAAGAAGCGGCTAAAAGTTTGCTTTCAAAGGCGAGGAATTATGCCTCAACTATGGAAATTAAAGTTGATGCTGCCAAAGGAGAAATCGGTAAAGAACTTACTGACGAACATAAAGGGGATAATGACTAGATTATGAATTTCATTTTTGTTTCACCGAACTTCCCAGTTCGGTATTTCAAATGGGTTGAAGCATTAGCGCACCATGGAATTACAGTTTTAGGTATAGGGGATTCACCATCGTATGATGTTCATCCTCGCTTGAAAGCGGCTTTAAAAGAATACACGTTCGTTAAGGACCTATCGGACTACCCAAGTCTTCTAGCGGCTTGCCGTCATTATGAAACTAAATACGGGAAGATTGACTTCATTGAGAGTGACAATGAGTGGTGGTTAGAAAGCGATGCTCGTTTAAGAAAAGATCTTGGTGTTAAGAGCGGTTTTTTCCCTGAACAGATGCAGCATATTAAAGCCAAAAGCGCGATGAAACGTTGCTTTCAAGAGGCTGGAGCCAAAACTATGCGTTACATCTTAGTTGATGGACCAGAGAATCTTGAAGCCTCCTTAGCTTTTGCTAAAGAAGTTTCTTATCCAGTTTTCGTTAAGCCTGATGTAGGGGTCGGGGCTAATGATTCTTTTAAACTAAATAACGAAGAAGAGCTACGGCATTTCCTTTCCAAGAAACTTCCTGAAACTTACATTATGGAAGAGTTCATCGATGGAGAGATTGTCAGTTTTGATGGGATTTGTAATTCTAAGAGCGAAGTAGTTTTCTGTACGAGTGACCATTTCTTAACTCCTATTGCTGAAGTGGTTAATAACGACACTGACTACTTTTACTATAACAATCCTTTTTCTCTTCCTTTCTTTGATGTTGATCCTGTTGCTTTTGAAAAGATGGGCCGAGCTGTTGTTAAGTCTTTTGGTATTGCCTCTCGTTTCTTTCATATTGAATTCTTCGTTCTTTCTAAAGATAAAGAAGGATTTGCTTCTAAAGGCGAATTTGTGGCCTTGGAATGTAATATGAGACCAGCCGGTGGATATACACCTGACTTGATCAACTACGCTAATTCGGTCAGTTGTTATGAAATTTATGCCGACGTTGTTCTTTATGACGAGAACCGCCAAGACATGAACAAAAAGAAGTTCTACTCCTTTGCTCCGGCTCGGAAGAATGGTATTTCTTACTTACATAAAGATGCTGAAATCCTTGCTAAGTATAAGAGCAATTTATGCATGCATGGAACCTATCCAGAACATATGGTTAAGGCGATGGGCAACGAATATTTCTATGCAAAATTTTCTGATTTTTCAGAAGGAATGAGCTTTGTCGATTTTGTTAGAGCTCGGTCTCCGCAACTTCAAAATAAGAATTTATAGTCTTTTGAATTGTTTTGTCGTCTAAGGAATACGCTTGACCTTTTATTAGGTAATATGGGGCTTTAATATCTTTTGAAAGAGAATCGAGTATGGCCTTTTCTCCGTCGTCTAAAGAAGAATAAGAGATTTCATATGTTGGTTTAGGTGATGTTCTTGCTAAAGGATAGGTAGTTTTTAGATAGGATGATAACTGTTCCTCTTCACTTTCTTCATAAACAAAAGAAAAAGAGGAAAGAGCATCTTTTGGAATTCTTTTTTCTGCTCTAGTAACATTAGAAATTGAAGAAATTCCTAACATATAGTTACGGAGTTTAACGCTGTTCCAATTTATAGCGGAATCCGTTCCTTTAAAAATGTCGATTTCTTCAATTTTCTTATCATCACCTAACATAAACATACTAGGAGTATAGATCTCGCGGTTCGTAAAGAAGTCTTCATAATTAGTAGTTAAGACTGAGAGATTTCGATTAAAGGAAGCATTTATAGTGACATCAATTTCACTATTAAGGAAAAGAGAAACTGAAAGAGAATTATCGCAAACAAAACGAGCGAAACTTCTTCTAAAAGCGAGACAACTAGAGCAAGATTCGCTCGCCAAAATTAGGAGTTTATTTCTTCCGGAAGAAGCTTGCTTAATGACGCTCTCGGCACTTTCAAGAACGCAAACTTCACTGTAACGAAGGGAAGTCGAATAGGTGGGGGTGGTGTTACTTTGATCAAAGATAAAAGAAACAGGCTCTTTGCTTCCTCCACAAGAAACAAGGAAACAGACGCTTAATAAGGCAACAATGAAGTTAGTTCTCTCCATAGACATAATATAAGGCTTTTAGAGCCTTTCGTCCTAAAAAAACCGAATTTTACTTTCTTTACTTCCAAAACGAAACTTCTTAGGGCAATATATACTACTTTAAGGAGCTGTTATGAACATTTGGCATTCTGTTGACAAAAACCGGATTTCTCCGGAGAGCTTTCTCGTTTGTATTGAAATTAGTGCGGGAAGCAAAAATAAGTATGAATTAGATAAGGACACAGGTGCCCTTATTCTTGATCGTATTCTCTTCACTTCCACTCACTACCCACAAAACTATGGCTTTATTCCTCATACATTAAGTGATGACCATGACCCTCTCGACGTCTTGGTAATCTGCAGCGAACCAATCCTTCCTCTTTCTCTTACGGAAGCTTATCCAATCGGCATTTTAGAGATGACTGATGGAGGAGAAAAAGACGAGAAGATTATCGCCATCTGTTCTCATGATCCATTGTATAATAATTTTAAGTCTATTGATGATTTACCAGTTCACGTTAGCGAGGAAATTGTTCACTTCTTCAAGGTTTACAAAGAACTTGAGCACGGAAAGACCACGGTTGTCGACAAGATTTACGGAGTCGAGAAAGCTAAAGAAACCATAAAAGCGGGGATCCGGAAATATGAAGAAGCCTTTGGAGAAAAATATGAGGAGTAGAAAAACATCTTACATTTTCTTATCTCTTTTTATTATCTTCAACTTATTGATATTGACTGAATCCGCTATTCCTGGCGGTTTAAGCAGTTCTCAATCGGATTTCTTTGCTTCTATTGGAGCTTGGATTGTTAATTTATTTGGCGGTTATCAAACGCCAAAATCTGTCCTACCTGATTCTATTAAACTTATTTCTGACTCGTCTTTTTTAGGAGAGGGTCAAATTGCTATTGGTTCTTCCAGCCGTCTTTCTTATGAAATCCACTTTCCCCAAGCGGATGCATTCGAAAGAGAGTTTTCAGTAGATCGTTTGCAAGGCAGTAACGATGACTACGAGTTAGTTATCAACCAAGGGAAAATTAATACTAAAGACTTAACCATTACTAATTCGATTAATATTGTTGGCTTAAAAACTGGTGATTTTTCTTTTACTGTGAATTGCGCTGGAGAAATTTCTTCTACTTATTCTTTTAGTATTGTTGATTTACCAGCCCCTTCTCTTTCTAATTTTACTTTAGGTGATATTCCTAAAAACCTATCAGTTGGAAGTGGCTATCAGATTCCTTTAACTTTAGTGGACCCAACCGGTTTAGCCCTAACTCGTTCTCAAAGTATTGGGAAATATAAAGATGATTCAGTTAAAGCTGTTGATGATTATTTGCGGAGACTTTATGACCCCTCTAAGTTGTCGTTTTTTACTCCAGATCCTGATGGATTATCGATTGATAAGTTCGGAACAATTCGAGCACTAAAGACTGGGTCCTATCAAAATTGTTGGTATGGAGATGATAGTTTAAGGTTCGATATCACCGTCAGCAGCCAACCTAGTGGCACTACCTCCCTTTCTTCTTTTTCTTTAAGTACTAGCCGGTCAACTTTAACGATGGGGGATTATGATTTTGACGGATACAATTCTATAACTCAGGAATCGACGAACTATGGTTCCTTGGTTAAAGCTTCTGAGTTTGTCGGGAAAAACGTTAATGCTCCAATCATAGATGATGGTGTCATTTTTTATCTTAAGGAAGGCGATTCATTAAAGGCTAAAGTCCGACAAATTGATGAGCATAGTTGTATCGTCCAGGGTTATCGGAATTTGGGTAATGTTGTCTTAATTGCCGAAAGCGAGTCTGACCCTACGATTAAGAAAGAAATTACGTTAACTTCTGGAGAAGGGGTTCCTCAAAGCTTTAATGTTAATTTTGATGGGGCTCTTTATGAAGGAAACAAAAGTTTTGAAATTGGGACCTTTATTTATGGAAGAGCTTCATTTACTCCTCAAAATATCGCGAATAAAAAGATAAGTGTTATTTCCAATTCTAACCCCACGGTTGTCGAAGTCGGTGGAGATGGTACCGCCCTTATCTCTTTTAAAGGGTTAAGTATTGGTTCTTCTACGGTTACACTTGGTAGCGTTTTAGATCCTTCATTAACTGTTAATTTGTCACTCGAAGTCACTGGAAAGAAAGTAATTAATTCCGATAATATCGACGATTGGGGATCTTACATAAGGAAATTATTAGGACACTTCTTGTTGTTTGCTTTTACTGCAGCTTTTGGTTTCCTCTTTGTTTTCTTCTTTGATGATGAAAAGAGAAATTGGAAACGCCTTCTTACCGGAACTTCTTTGGTTGGAGCCACGGGCTTTGTGGTGGCGGGATTTAGCGAACTTATTCAGTATTTCGTGCCTGATAGAACGGCTTCCTGGGCTGACGTTGGAATTGATTTTGGGGGCGTCTGCCTTGGAATTGCTTTAACCTGGCTTATTGGTTTGATTGTTTGCTTAATAATTAAGGCTGTTAAAAAGAAAAAAGAAGAAACGACAAAGACTAAAGAGCCTTAAGTTGTTCTATTTGTTTTCTTTTGAGTGCCGCAATGTCTTCGAAACTTTGGTTATTAGTCTGGTTCTTTTTCATTAAGGCCCAGTAAAGCCAAAGGTAGTTAGAAAAGGCCAAAATAGCGAGGAGATCTTCTCTTTCCTTAGGGCAATTTTCCTTTTCAAAATAAGAGGAAAGAACTAAATCAATACTTCGATTATCGAGCAAAGAGTTTTCTCCTAGCAGGGATCCTAAATCGAATAAAGGACTATTGAGACCAGCAAATTCAAAATCGATGAGTTTGTAGTCTTTGTCTTTTTTTAACAAATTCCCATTCACAAGGTCGTTATGGCAAGGGACGAGGGGTAGTTTTTTCAGTACTTGTTTTGCCTTCAAAATGATTTGTTTTTCCTCGATACTTGTTTCTTGGACTTTTGCTTCCTTCTTGTAGAATTCATAACGTAAAAACGGTTCAAAAGAGCCGCAGACAACCTTACTTTTATGAAGTTTCTTAATCAAGGAAACTGTATGAATCAAGTCATCAATAGTGGGGGTTTCTAAATAGTGAGTGTAGCCTTTCAAATATGAGAGAAGCATATTTCCATTACTTATGTCGTAGGAAAGAAGTTTCGGAGTTAGGCCTAATTCATAGGAAGAAAAGAGAAAATTTCTTTCGCTTTCAAATGAAGAAAAAGGGTCGTTCGTCTTCTTTTTAACTCTCAAGACTTCTTCATTATTA
>Ga0172378_10007512_pt1 | contig 10139 bp, 5 predicted proteins | sample GrowelOW332metaG_FD_119755 | JGI IMG/M metagenome (GOLD analysis project Ga0172378, IMG submission 119755) | Groundwater microbial communities from an aquifer near a municipal landfill in Southern Ontario, Canada - Pumphouse #3_1 metaG | ecosystem: Environmental > Aquatic > Deep subsurface >... | reverse complement strand
TGCCATCGCAAGGTCTGAAGGTTTTATCCGGCACAGATTATGTTTTTACTCCTGATATTCAAAATCAGGATGAAGACAATTTTGAATGCCAATGGATTCGCAACGGTGAGGTAGTTGGTACCGGCATCACTTATACATTCAATGAATCTCAACTTGGAAGTTATCCTATTACAATCAAAGCTAGTAATGTGGATGGAGAAACGACTAAAGAACTTACCGTAGAGGTCGTTGAAACAATGCCTTATAAAGCTACTTTTGAAACACCTTCCTATTTTCAAACATCAACAAATAGAAACACATTTCTGGGACGTCCTATTTTTCTAAGCCCTACTCTTGAATATTTTGACAATCCACAATACACGTGGAGTGTAGACGGAAAGGTTATAGAAAGCGAAACAAATTCCACGTATAAGTTCACTCCAGCAACAGCAGGAGATTATACAGTAAAAGTCAATGTGACAGAAAGTCTAAGAACCAAGTCAGCACTAACAAGAAACATCACACGTGCTGCGACTTCGATCTCGACTGAAGTCGTGGTGCACTGTTTTGATAATGAACAAATGGATAATTTCCGTTCTACCACTACATCTAGCTCTAGAGTACAAAGCAAGGTATATGAATACACTCCGGCTCCCGGTCAATTTATAAATGAACTGCAGACTGCGGGATTCACAGGAAATGAAACAACTCAGGCAAGCGCTATTGCGTATGCAACCAAAAGGTTAAGCAACAAGTATTATGTTTCCTTGGGTGGTTTCGGAGGATATCTTATCGTAGGATTTGATCATAGCGTACCAAAGGCTACTAATACCTATGATTTTTCAATACAAGGAAATGCCTTCGACGGTAGTTCTGAACCTGGTATAATCTGGGTTATGCAGGATATAAATAAAAACGGCTTGCCTGATGATGAATGGTATGAGCTCAAAGGGAGCGAAACAGGAAAAGAAAGGACGACACAAGATTACAGTGTGACCTATTATCGGCCTTCTGGTAAGGGAATGAGTGTGCAATGGACAGATTCAAAAGGAACAACTGGCAAAATTGATTATCTGCAAGAATATCATGCACAAGACTATTATTATCCGCAATGGATCAAGGAAGATAGTTATACTCTTCGAGGAACTTGTTTGGAAGCTAACAACAAACTGGTTGGTAATATTTGGAAAAACCTATCTTACGACTGGGGCTATGCTGATAATTACGGAACAGATCGCCTTGCCGGAAACACAGTGGACGGAAGCGGACAGCAGAATGGTTTCAAAATATCCAATGCCATCTATCGTGACGGTAGTTCCATCGACTTAAAATATATAGACTTTATCAAGGTTCAGGTTGGAGCTAATACTAAAAGCGGTCCTATTGGTGAACTCTCTACCGAAGTATTTTCTTTTTATGACTTATCAATAACTAATCAACAATAATACAACAAAAATGAAAACGAAATTATTATTCTTACTCTTTATATCAACATACTCTTTTTGTTTACAAGGTTGTTCTGATGACGACAAAGCACCCGCTGACGCCAATGAAAATTTTATAACATCTGCTACCCTAACCGTGGGAGGTAAAACGTATGAAGCTATCATTGCCAACAATGAAGTCACAATCACTGTTCCTTATACTGTTTCACTTAGCGGAGCAACTGTTGATTTAAAATACACCCCGTCTGCTAAAATATTACCCGAGCCAACAAGTATTACCGATTGGGATAATGAACGTATTTTTCGTGTAACTTCTTATAATGGTGATGAAAAGCAATATACTTATCGTGTCATCAAGGATGATATTCGCCAAGAAGGAGATGTGACACTAAGCAATGCCAGTGAAATCACAGCTTTTGCAGAAAGTGGGGTTACTATCATTAAAGGAAATCTGACCATTGGAACTGATGATGGAGAGGATATTGAAAAGATCACTGAACTCTCTAAACTGAAGCAAGTGGAAGGAAATATCGTTATCAAGAATAGCTATAAAGGCAATGATTTAACCGGATTAGACAATCTGACTTCAATCGGAGGACTTTATGTAGGCAACAAGAACTTGTTTTCAACATCTCCTCTTTATCAGGTATCTCTCGAAGCACTAACAACTGTCACTGGCAACGTTATTATTTGTAATAACGAAACAAAATGGATCATGACAAAAGCATTAGCAAATGTAGGTGGCAATGTGGTAATAAATTCGTCCAATCTTCAATCCATACAAATGGAAGCGCTAAGTAAGGTAAACGGTAATTTCAATATCCAAAGTGCTACGGACGAAGATGGTGATGGAGTGCCCGAACTGAGTGGTACAATGGTATCACTAGCTCTACCTGAATTAACTTCCGTAGGAGATACACTCTCGGCAAACTATCTCGCCTCCCTCAAGAGTATCAATTTAGAGAAATTAGAATCGGCTGGTGCCATTTTATTCAAAACACTCCCTCTCACTTTTGAAACGATCAATTTGCCTGCCATACAAACTGTAGAAGGTGATTTGAACATTAGTTCCAGTACTACAGAAATAGCTATCGGTAGCATAGTAAACAGGAACGAAACACTTACTTCTTTCGGGGGATTCAGTAAACTACAAAAAGTAGGAGGTACCTTAACTCTCGCCAACTTCATTAATGTAACGCAGTTGCCCTCCCTTACTAGTATAACAGAACTAGGAGGGTACTATTTATTCCATTTAGATAATGCCAAGGCGGAACTTGATTTTTCAAAAACTTCTTTTTTAAAACAAGGAAACAATGATTGTGAACTAAGAATATCCTACACTCCAATTAGCAAAATTAAAGGAAAAGCAACCATGGATTGCAAGCTCAACTTAGACCAATTCTATCTGAAAAATGCCCTTCCCGATCTTGAAGGCATTGAAACAATTAACGACTTTCGCATATTTGTAGATTCGAATAAAGCCATGGCATTTGAGTCAAAAACATTCAATCTCAAAAAAGTAATAGGCAATCTATATATTAATGGAGGAATCAGCTACGGCAGCGTTACACCCAACCTAATACAACTGATAAACTTCCCAAATCTCGAATCGGTAGGTGGATACTTCTACCTAGCTAACTCCAATATTTCTGCTCCCAATCTGACAACCGTCGGAGGACAATTCTTATTAAAGAATAATCTCACAGAATTCAATTTGAATAAGCTGGAAACAGTTGGACTCAGCAGCTCTGCAGAAGATATAAGTAAAAACGACTCTCATGTAAGTAGCAGCGAGCCTGCATTCTACATTCAAGATATGAATACTACAATTTTAAAAATACCTGCTTTAAAAAAAGTTGGAAAGAAGGGGCTGACGATAGATGTTGGAGGTAAAAGCTCAACTGTAACGGAGCTTAACTGCCCCAAGCTAGAAACTGTAGACGGAGATCTAACAATCATGGGAGGACTAAACCCAATAACACGTTTTTTAAATAAGTCATTAACCACATTCTCTTTCCCTCTTCTGACAAAAGCTGCCAGCGTAACCATTAAGCACCTCAATATACTTAATGATTTTACAGATTTTTCCTCTCTATTTACTAACAATATTATGGAAGATGGCAAATGGAGCGTTACCAAATGTGCTTATAACCCGACTTATCAGAACATGAAAGACGGACAATATAAACAACCATAACTTCAATTGAAATAATTTACTCAGAATATCTGCTCTTGAGAGTAGATATTCTGAGTCCGTTTCATCATTAAATAAAAATGCCTATGTTTAATGTCTACAAAATCTTTTTCTTTAGTCTGATATTTCTTGTTTCCGGGTGCATGAACTACGGTCCTATCACAGAAGAAGACTTTAATACAAGTGGGGATTCAATAAAAGAAGATTCAATCATCAGTGACACCATTACCGGAAAAGGTCTTTTCATTACTAATGAAGGAAATTTTACCTACGGAAATGCCTCTCTATCTTACTATGACACTGAAACAAAAAAAATAGAGCGAGAAGTATTCGCACGCTCCAATGCACAAAAGCTAGGTGATGTGGCACAATCGATGACCATTCATAAAGGTATTGGCTGGATTGTAGTCAATAATTCAGGCGTTATTTTTGCCATTAACATAAATACGTTCAAGGAAGTAGGACGCATCACCGGATTTACATCACCGCGCTACATCCATTTCCTGAGCGATGAAAAGGCGTATGTTACCCAAATTTGGGATAGACGCATTTGTATCGTTAATCCTAAAACCTATAAGATAACAGGTTACATCGATACGCCGATGAAAGTAGGAAGTGAATCGACGGAGCAAATGGTGCAATATGGCAAATATGTTTTCACTAACTGTTGGAGCTACAACAATAAAATATTAGTGATAGATACAGAGACCGATCAGGTATACAATTCCATTGAAGTGGGTATCCAACCAACGTCGCTCGTCATAGATAAAAACAATAAGATTTGGACGGTCACCGACGGAGGTTATAAAGGAAGCCCCTACGGCTACGAAGCCCCTTCACTTTATCGCATTGATGCCGCAACACAGAAGGTAGAGAAGCAATTTAGATTTAAACTAGGGGAGCATCCTTCGGAAGTGCAACTCAACGGCACGCGAGATACACTCTATTTCATCAACAATGATATATGGCGACTGCCGGTAACAGCCGAACGTTTTCCTGTAAAATCATTCATTCCAAACAAAAACACTATTTACTACGGGCTAACCGTCAATCCGATCAATTCAGAAATATATATAGCGGATGCTATCGATTATGTACAGTCGGGAGTTATTCTCCGCTACTCTTCGGATGGCGTGCAAACCGATGAATTTAAAGTAGGAATTATTCCCGGTGCATTTTGCTGGAGATAACAGTACAACTAAAGCAATACAATATACATGAAAAAGATAAATATAGTCCTTCTTTCTCTCGCATTCTTATCTACCGGTAGCGTACAGGGACAAAGTAAATGGTCATTTAAGATTCCGGAAGTGACCATACTCGGTCGTCGTCCGATGAAAGACATCGGTACACAGGAAACCAAGCTCGATTCAGTTATGTTGCAGGAGGTAGTATGCAATTCCATGTCCGACGTTCTTTCCCAAAATTCGACTATTTTCATTAAGCAATATGGACGTGCTACTCTGTCTACAGCCTCTTTCAGAGGAACTTCTCCTTCTCACACGCAAGTTACATGGAACGGAATGAGAATCAACTCACCCATGTTGGGAATGGTAGACTTCTCTACTATCCCTTCTTATTTCATTGACGATGCCAGTTTGTTGCACGGTACTTCTTCTGTAAACATCACGGGCGGTGGATTGGGAGGTGCAATCGCCCTGTCCACCAAATCGAACAAGCAAAATGGTCTCAGACTGCAATACATCCAGGCTTTAAGTTCCTACCAAACGACAGATGAATTTTTACGACTTACTTATGGGAACAAGCATTGGCAAACCTCTACACGCCTCCTTTATTCAGCATCTGAAAACAAGTATAAAGCCAAAAATTACAACAAAAGAATATATACATATGACGAGAATCACAATAGAACGGGTAGTTACTATCCGACAGAAGAGAATAAATCCGGGGAATTTCATGATTTCCATGTTCTTCAAGAAGCATATTATGACACAAAGAAAGGAGATAAGTTCAGTTTGTCTGCTTGGTATATGCAGTCAAGCCGCGGAGTACCCATGCTCAATGTAGACTATAGAAATAACGTAGAATACAGTAATAAAAAGAAGGAGAATACTTTCAGAGGGGTACTAGCATGGGACAGAAGCCGACAAAGCCTAAAAATGGGAGCGAAAGCCGGATATGTTTATACCTATCTGGGATATGATTATGTGCGCGACTTGGGCAACGGAGCGATGGTCAATATGGTCCACTCTCGCACTTACGCCAACACACTCTACGGCGAGCTTAAAAATGATTACTATCTGGGAGAAAAATGGCTATTCACGGCAAACACTACCATACATCAACATTTTGTAAAGAGTCAGGACATAAATTTCATCACGCAGAACAATGACAAAGCCACAGTAGGATATGACAAAGCTCGCATAGAGTTCTCGGGGTATCTCTCTGCCAAATGGCAACCGACCGAACGTTTCGGCACTTCACTCGCCATCCGTGAAGACATGTATGGCAACCAATGGACACCCATTATCCCAGCAGCATTCTTCGATTACGTACTCTCCAAAAGAGGAAATGTCATAGCAAAGGCTTCCATCTCCCGTAATTATCGCTTCCCCACCCTGAACGATCTTTATTTCCAGCCGGGAGGCAATCCTTTTCTAAAAATCGAGCGCGGCTTTACGTATGATGGCGGTGTAGAGTTCACCATTGGCCAGCAAGATAAATATTCTTTAAAAAGTTCCGTCACATGGTTCGATTCTTACATAAAGAACTGGATAGTATGGCTCCCCAGTTTTAAAGGATTCTGGAGCCCTATAAACGTAAAGCAAGTACATGCCTATGGAATCGAAATAAAAGGTAACCTAAACGTACAGTTATCGTCGACATGCCATCTAAGAGTAGATGGTAATTTTGCATGGACTCCTTCTATTAATCATGGAGATCCGGTAAACTGGGCCGATGCTTCCATTGGCAAACAATTGGTCTATATTCCCAAATATTCGTCAGCCCTCACAGGAAATTTGTCATGGAAGAGCTGGAACTTCACTTACAAATGGTGTTACTATAGCGAACGATACACCACATCAAGTAATGAAACTGATACCAAGATCGGTCGGGTGCTCCCCTATCTTATGAATGACTTATCCATCCAGAAACAATTTTCATCTCGTTGGGTCGATTTCTCGATGAAGGGACTTATCAATAATCTTTTCAATGAGAAATATGAATCCGTCCTCTCACATCCTATGCCAAGAATGAACTATGGAATTATGATAGATATACGTCCGAAGTGGGGAAGAAAAAAAGATCATTCTGAGAACAATTAATGACAATACTCCGTATCGCCGTAGTTGTTAGTCCAATAAGGTGTTACGCTTTTAGCAATAAATCTTCTCCTTGTATGGAGACATATAATATGTATTGGCAAAAAGTTCGAAAAGCGAGAATAGTACCTTCGTGAAGAGTACTCTAACGTATTTTTTGATTAGAGTGAAGAGCCACGAGCTTCAGAATGCGAGGAGAGACTAAACTATTTCCAGGAAAATCCAGACCGAAACAGAAGCCATTATTGCGAAAATCCAGACCGAAAAATAATGTAATGAGCAAAAATCAGCGTACAATGTAAGCATTTAGTACATGCCTCTACAAGCCTTCTGAGAGGGGTTTGCTGAATTAACTAGTTCACCGTGGTGAATTAACTAGATCAGCGCGGTGAATTAACTACTTCACCACGGTGAAGTTATATCATCGATAAAATCAAGCTTATATGTAAATATTATTATTCAAAAGTTATTTAAGAAGCACTCTTCTCTTGAACAAGAAGCTTCTTATAAGTCATGTCAATACCAAAAGCGCCCAGAGGAGCGGTTATCAGGATGGCCAATACGGCAACAGTTAGTACGATCTCGCCACAGGGTAAGCCCATCGCTAAGGGTAACGAACCGATAGCTGCTTGTACTGTAGCTTTAGGCAAATAAGCAATCATGCAAAACAGCCGTTCTTTGGTGGTCAACGGGGTTTTAATCATGCAAATAAACACGCCGAGCATTCTGAACAATAACGCAAGAAGGATCACGGCAATAGCTGCCAATCCTGCACCTAGCGCATATTCAATGTTGACTGTAGCACCTACCAGCACAAAAAGTAATATTTCTGCGCCCACCCACAGCTTGGAAAACTTGCCCGACAGTCGGACAGCCAACGCGTCATACGTTTTCAGAATGGTAGCTCCCAGAGCCATGACAGCCAACAAACCGGATATAGGAACAACACCTTTCAGTACCCGTTCTAGTGCTACCAACAGAAAAGAGACGCTCAATAGGATAAGCACTTTTACCGAGTCTCGCATGTGATAACGCTTGAAGTAGAGTGTCAGACACCAGCCCAAGAAGATTCCAACAATTAGTCCGGTTACAATAGAAACGGGTATCTGCAAAAAACTTATCGGAGAAATCTTTCCTCCCAAAGCCAGCCCGGTAAATGCAGTAAACATCACAATAACAAAGACATCATCTACCGATCCACCTGCCATAATCATCTGCGGAATACTCTTATTCGTACCATACCTCTGATCCATCAGGTTGAGCATCTTTGGCACGATGATAGCAGGAGAAACTGCTGCTACCACACTACCCATTATGGCAGCATCGAGCAGAGAGATGTGAAGTAATGGGGGTGCAATAAGCATTATTCCAACTATCTCAAAACACGCTGGCACAAAACACATCAGCAAGGCAGGACGCCCCACCTTCATCAGGTCCTTTATGTCGAGAGCCAGTCCGGCACGGGTAAGTATAATGACTAAAGCCAATTGACGAAGATCAACAGAGACAGAGAGCAAAGAGGGCTGCAATGCATTGAGCACATAAGGTCCCAGTATGATACCTGTAAACAGCATACCCAATAATCCGGGAAGCTTTAATTTCATGAAGAAATATCCCAGAAACATTCCAAGTAGGAAGATAAAAGCTAAACTTGTTAACATATTGTTTAGGCGGTTAAAGGCAGAGTCCATTGCCAAAATCGGGTGTAAAAATAGAAAAGAAGGAGCACCCACCCAAATTATATTACTATTATTTTATCTGCCAGACATTTAATCAGTTCACTGCCTCACCCTTTGCCTAAACCTTTTACCCGTTGTTTTGTTTTAGCTAATAAACAATGTTACTTATTTATAGGGAGTCATCGAACGCTGAATACCTATTTATAGCGATTCGCCGACGGCCTAAAAGAAAGTATCTTTGTGGGAACTTAAAAACAAGAAGAACGATGAAAATAGAAAAGATTACAGGAAGAGAAATCCTCGATTCGAGAGGTAACCCTACAGTAGAAGTAGACGTAGTATTGGAATCAGGTATAATGGGCAGAGCTTCTGTTCCATCAGGAGCCTCAACCGGAGAACATGAAGCTTTGGAACTTCGCGATGGTGACAAACGCTACGGAGGTAAGGGCGTGCAAAAGGCAGTAGAGAATATCAATAAAGTGATTGCTCCTCATCTTATTGGCGTATCAGCTCTCGACCAAGTAGGCATAGATCACCTGATGATAGACCTTGACGGTACTCCTACAAAATCAAAACTGGGTGCAAATGCTATTCTCGGAGTTTCACTTGCTGTTGCTAAAGCTGCAGCGAGCTACCTGGATCTGCCTCTTTATAGATATATTGGTGGCGTAAATACATACGTGATGCCTGTTCCGATGATGAACATCATCAACGGTGGTTCACATAGCGACGCTCCTATCGCTTTTCAAGAATTCATGATTCGCCCTGTTGGCGCAAAATCATTCAAGAAAGCTCTACGTATGGGTGCTGAAGTATTCCATGCACTCAAAAAAGTACTTAAAGACCGTGGCCTGAGCACAGCTGTAGGCGATGAAGGTGGTTTTGCTCCTACTTTGGAAGGTACCGAAGATGCTCTTAATTCTATTTTGACTGCTATCAAAGCAGCAGGATACGAACCAAAAAAAGATATCACTATCGGTTTGGACTGTGCCGCTTCTGAATTCTACAGAGACGGAGTATATGACTATACCAAGTTTGAAGGCACTAAGGGAGTGAAGAGAACAGCCGACGAGCAAGTTGACTTCCTGGAACATTTGATTAACGAATTCCCTATCGATTCTATCGAAGACGGTATGAACGAAAACGACTGGGACGGATGGAAGAAGTTGACAGACCGCATTGGTGGACGTTGCCAATTGGTAGGTGATGACTTGTTTGTTACCAACGTGGACTTCTTATCAAAAGGTATCAAACAAGGTTGCGCCAACTCTATCCTGATTAAAGTAAATCAGATCGGTTCGCTAACTGAAACATTGAACGCTATCGAAATGGCACACCGCCACGGATACACCACAGTTACTTCACACCGTTCGGGCGAAACAGAAGATGCAACCATTGCTGACATTGCTGTAGCTACCAACAGCGGACAGATCAAAACTGGTTCATTGAGCCGCTCTGACCGTATGGCTAAGTACAACCAATTGCTACGCATTGAAGAAGAATTGGGCGATCGTGCCGTATACGGATACAAACGTCTTAAGAAATAGTCTAAAAGACT
>Ga0172378_10007511_pt1 | contig 10140 bp, 7 predicted proteins | sample GrowelOW332metaG_FD_119755 | JGI IMG/M metagenome (GOLD analysis project Ga0172378, IMG submission 119755) | Groundwater microbial communities from an aquifer near a municipal landfill in Southern Ontario, Canada - Pumphouse #3_1 metaG | ecosystem: Environmental > Aquatic > Deep subsurface >... | reverse complement strand
TAATCGGCTTGATTCCTATGTTTACAGGGATAAAACAAGAGTAATGGATTTTATTTGTGATATATCAAATGAAATAGATAAGAAAAGTAAAATGTGTCTTAATGTTAATTACCCCTTTAGATTACCTCTTTTATATAATAAGTTTAAAGTGATGGATATATCAAAAAGAAAGGGTAAAAGAAAATTCTATTACAATGCAGGTTATGCAGTGAAGCTCCTGTCGGGCTTCAAAACATGGATGAAAAAATTTCGTGGAGTATCCAGTAAGTATCTAAACAAGTATGCTGCTTTCTATAAGGCTCATAAGGCATTTAATACTATGGAGTTTACTATATTCTGCTGCCTGATTAAAAACATTGAAATCAATAATTGTTTGGCATCCAGAGGGGATGTCCTATTCTGATTAAAATAGGTATCCATAAATTTCGGAACAAAAAGCAAGGCGTCAAAAATATAAATTACAGCATGGGATATAAATTATTTTTTTATTGCCTAAATTATGATATTATAAATACAGGAAATTAAATTGTAAAATTTTCTTAATAAGTAAAGGGGTAGTGAAATGGAGAAAGCTGCATTTTTTGATATAGATGGAACACTTTATAGAGAAGGTTTACTTACTGAAGTATTTAAAAAACTGGTAAAGTATGAAATAATTCCTCCGGAAAAATGGTACAATGAAGTACGGCCGGATTATAATAAATGGGATAAAAGGCAGGGAAACTATGATAATTATCTGCTAAAAATGGCTGAAATATATAAAAAAGGAATCGTTGGGCTTCACAAATCTCAGGTTGAATTTATTGCAAAGAATGTAATAGAGCAAAAAGGAGATAGAGTATATACATTTACAAGAGATAGAATAAAATGGCATATGAATATGGGCCATAAGCTTATCGTAATATCCGGAAGCCCTATGGAACTGGTATCTCAGATGGCGATAAAATATGGATTTCATGACTATGTTGGTTCAGTATACACTTTAAATCAAAACCATATATATACCGGAGAGGTCATTCCAATGTGGGACAGCATAAGCAAGGAAAAGTCAATAAATAGATTTGTTGAAAAATATAATATAGATTTAAATGAAAGCTTTGCTTATGGGGATACTGCAGGAGATGTATCAATGTTTAGAAGGGTAGCCTATCCTTTTGCCATAAATCCAACAAGAGAACTTATAAATGAAATTCTGATGGATGAAAAATTAAAAGATAGGGCAAAAATAATTGTAGAAAGAAAAGATGTGGTTTATCAGCTTGATAAAGACTGCATTAATATTTTGTAGAGAAGAGTGATTTAGTGATTATAAAAGAAGAAGTAATTGATGTAGAAATGCCTGATGAAAAAGCAAATAATCTAAATGGCTCTTATGAAGAGGTATGCAGTAAATCTGTTTTCTTCGATTTAGAACATTATGTCTATAAAAAGCCAAAATGTGTTGGAGTATTTGGAGTTTGCACATATATTCAGGGTAAGCTTACAGTGACCCAATATATGATAGAGGATGAAAGAGATGTTAAAGAAATTCTTCTTTGGGGAAAAGAATACTTCAAGAAATGTGAAAAGAAAGGGAAAAAGTATATAGTAACATTTTCAGGTAATAATGACTTTTTAGTTATTAATTATTTATTTGATAAGTTCAGCATTAATTATAATATATCTGAAAAGTATACACATATCGATATCCAAAGGGAATATGAAAAAATACGCAAAACATCTATAGGACTTAAGGCTCTTGAAAAAGAGTTTAATATAGTAAGGGAAAGTCAATTAATCAGCGGCTCTACACTGGCAAAAACCTTTAGCAAATTAACAAAGGATGACTGCTATATTAAGAGAATTCCTAAGGAAAAGATAAAAAAAATCCTGCTTTATAATGAGCAGGATGTAGTAAGCTTATACCAGATGTGTAAAAATTGGAATGAATATATGAAAGCCCCTGAAGACTAGGGGCTTTATATTATGGAGATTGCATAATTACCGACCGCTGGTCCATGTTAAAAATAACGAATTTTCACCGTTTTTTCAACATGGAATAAAATTATGAATTATGCAATCTCTTTTATTATGCATTTTTTAGTTTTTCTATTCCAATTTCAATTCTTTTTAAGCTTTCCTCTTTTCCTATGAGGTCAGCTATTTCAAAGGCACCGCCGGGAGTAAATTTCTTTCCGGACAGGGCTGTTCTAAGTGGCCACAGCACCACACCGTTTTTAACTCCCGTTTTTTCTATTAGAGCTGTAATTGCGTCTCTTACACCTTCTAATGAAAAATTCTCCAATTCCTCAAGAACCGGATAACACTCTTCTAGAGATGATAGTGAATTTTCATAATTAGTCTTCATTTTCTTATGAACATAAAGATCTATATCATATTCAGGCAGAGCTTCAATAAAGTCTATCTGCTCCGGAATATCGCTGAGTACTTCGGTTCGAGTATGAAGCAGCTCACTGATTTTCATTAAATTAAAATCTTTGCTTAATGTCTTCTTGTAGTAAGGAACAGCTAAAGTATGGAATTCATCAAAGGACAGCTTCTTAATATATTCTCCATTCATCCATCTTAATTTAACCGGGTCAAATATGGCAGGGGATTTATTAATATTATGATAGTCAAATATTTTAACTAAATCCTCTAAGGAAAATATTTCTTCATTTATGCCCGGATTCCACCCTAAAAGTGCAATATAGTTAAGTACTGCTTCTTTTAAATATCCTTTGGCTACTAAGTCCTGGAAGGAAGCATCTCCGTTTCTTTTGCTTAATTTCTGCTGAGCATCCTTCATTATTGGAGGACAGTGAACATATACAGGCACATCCCAGCCAAAAGCCTGATAAAGCCTGTTATATTTTGGAGTAGAGGATAGATACTCACTTCCTCTAACTATATGGCTTATCTTCATCAGATGGTCGTCTACTACATTTGCAAAATTGTATGTAGGAAGTCCGTCTGATTTTATAAGTATCATATCATCCAGCTCTTCATTGTCTACTGAAATTTTTCCGTATATAACATCATCAAAGGAGGTAGAACCAACAGACGGATTGTTTTGCCTTATAACATATGGGATTCCGCTGCTCAGCTTTTCCTCAATTTCTTCTTTTGACAGGCTTAAGCAGTGCTTGTCATATTTAAAAGGCCTTTTCAGTGCTTCTGAATTTTCTCTAAGCATATCAAGTCTTTCTTTTGAGCAGAAGCAGTAGTAGGCTTCTCCTTTTTCAACTAATTCTTTTGCATATTTTAAGTATATATCCCTTCTTTCGCTCTGGACATATGGGCCATACTCTCCGCCTGCATCCGGACCTTCATCATGGATTAGTCCTGTTTCCTTAAGAGTATTAAATATTACATCTGTAGCTCCCTGGACAAGTCTTTCCTGATCAGTATCTTCTATTCTAAGTATGAAGTCGCCGCCTTCATGCTTTGCTATCAGATAGGCATAAAGGGCTGTTCTTAAATTTCCCACGTGCATGTAGCCTGTAGGGCTTGGGGCAAATCTTGTTCTTACCTTATCGTACATTTCTTTCACTCCTGTTAAGAAAACTGTATAATTACAATTTTCTAATTTATAAAAATTTTTTTAATAACCTTTTAACTTATTTTCCTGCTTAAAATACCTATATATAAGGTTTTTTAAGTAAAAAAATAAAATTTTCAGTTAAGCAATTTCTTAAATAATATAATATAATAATTTTTATGTCAAGTTTAAGGAAATAGATTATAATAATTGTTGAGGTGGTATTATGAAATTTATGCATATTTCCGACTTGCATTTAGGAAGTATTTTAAATATAGGAAATAATGAGACAAGCTTTATACGTGAGATAGAAATAAATGGAGTTTATGATGCATTTAATAAGGCTGTTGATACAGCCATAGAAAAAAAAGCGGACTTCATAATTATTTCTGGGGATATATATGACAGGGACTGTTATTATGTAAGGGCAAACAAAATATTTTTAGATGGAGTAGAAAAGCTGCGGAAAAACAATATAAATGTATATATTATTCACGGAAATCATGATCCTCTTAAAGGTATGAAAAATTTATATAACACTCCTGACAATCTTTACGTTTTCCCCTATGACAGTCCTAAAACTTTTGAAATTAAGGACAAGGAAGGAAGTGTAATCTGCAGAATAATAGGTCAGTCCTATGAGAAAAAAGAGGAAGGCAAAATGATATATAAATCTTTTTCAATTCCTGATTCCTCTTTTAATATAGCAGTTTTGCATACATCACTTAATATAAATGATAAAAAATACGTTCCTTCCTCGGTAAATGAGCTTTCCTCAGTAAAAGGAATTGACTACTGGGCATTGGGGCATATTCATAAAGGCGGAATAGTAAAAGAAGAGAATCCATGCATTATATATCCCGGAAACCCTCAGGGAAGAGATTTTGGAGAGACAGGGGTAAGGGGCTGCTACATGGTAACTGTAACAAATGGAAAAGCAATTCCGGAGTTTATTCCTATTGGAGGTTATATATATAAGGAAATTGGGATAGATATAAGGGATTACAATCTTTCAAATATAACAGACATTATTGATGTACTAAGGGGCAAAATTGATGACCTTTTAAATTCAGCATATAAACCGGCCGGATATATTTTGAGATGGAATATTAAAGGAAGAGGAGAAATTCACTCTCTTTTAAAGGAGGGCAAAGAGGACATTATTAAAAATATTATTGAGACTTTAAATATAGAGTACGAAGGTCATTCTCCCTTTGTTCACACAGATGATATAGAAATAAATACAGGTTTGGATATTCATGTTGATACAGAGAGTAAACTGTATAAAGGCATGGACAGAGTTATAGAATCGATAAATAAGGAGGCCGGCATCAGGGGGAAAATGCTTGGAAGTCTGGGAAGCTTATATGACCTGAGGGAAGATAATGAAGATAGGGATGATACTAAGATAAAGGCTGATAATAATTTTATTGACAGCATTTTAGAGGAAGCAAGGAAAATAATTATAGATAAATATATTGAAAGGGGAGATTCTGATGAAATTTGAGAAAATTTATATAGATGATTTTGGCATTATTAGAAATCAGGTTTTAGAGGACCTGTCTCCCGGAATAAATGTTATTGGAGGACTAAACAGGGCAGGAAAGACTACATTTACTAAGCTTTTAAGAAGCTTTGGATACGGAATCAGCAGGGGGGATGACATGCCTCCTGCTAATATTGAATACAGAGCATCTGCAGATATAGATTATGATGGAATAAAAGATAAGATACTCCTGTCTGGATATGCTAAACCTAAGCTTACAGCAGATAAAGATATTGAATCAGTATATGGGATAGACTATTATACCTACTCCCGGCTTTTTACCATAGATTTAGATGAGCTTAAAAAAGCTGATAAGGAACAGGACAAGCTGCAGTATGTGCTTCTTGGAGGCGGATTTAAGGAAATAGTAAAGATACCTTCAATACTGAAAGAGATAGAAAAGGAAGCAGAAAAAATAGGAGGAAAAACCGGCAGCCCAAACACAAAAGAGTTTAAACCCTATTACAATAATATAAAAAATCAGCTTAAGATAATAAATGAAGCCTCAGAAAAGCTAAAGGAGTATGAAGGAAAAAGCAGGAGACTGTCAGAAATTGAAGAAGAAGAAAAAAATCTTAAAGCTGAAATAGGAGAAAAAGAGGATAAAAGGTATCTGCTTGAGCTGATTAAGTCTAATTTTGACACATATCTGGAGATTAAAAGACTTGAAAATCTGCTGGAAGAAAACAGTGAATTTATCAAAAGCTTTAGTTCTGATGATATAAAAGATGGAAATAAATTTAAAAACAATTATCTTATGCTTAAAGCAAAGTTTAAGAAGTATAAAGATGAATATGAATTAATCTTTGGAAGTGATATAGACATTTTAGACAGACTCCTTTCCAAAAAAGAAGAAATAATCAATATAAACATGAATGCTTCAGGCATAAAAAACAGGCTTATGAATAGTGACAGAGCTGAAATTGAGATAAAGCAGGCAGAGCAGAGGATAAACCAGGAAATTATATCTTTAAATGCAGACCTGTTAAGTAATAAGGAGCAAATAAAAAGCATTAAGGGAGACAGCCTGTCTATAAGCAAAATAGAGAATATTATTGAAGAATACAATAACTGTTTAAAGGATTTAGAAGTAATAAAAAGCAGCAGAGCATCATTAAACAGTGAAAAGTCAGCCTATGAAAACCTGGCAAAAGAATATAAGGAAGTAAAAAATGATAAATCCTATTTAAAGTATATGATGGCAAATGTTTTTATTCTTATATTAGGAAGCCTTGTATTTATATATAACAAGTATATTGGAAGCATAATATCCATGACAGGAGTTATTGCAGCTGTCGTTTATATGTATACAAAGGTTAAAAATCAATCAGCCGGCAGAGAAAACTACATTAATATAAGCGAAAAATATCAGATTGTTTTAAGTAAAATAGATGAAAATGAGATGAAGGAAAGGAAGCTTTGTACAGACCTTACATACTCATTAAATCTTATAAATGATATAAAAATTTCTCTTAAAATGAGTAAAGATGCTCCCATATCCTCAATAAAAACATATTATCTAAAAATAAATGAGATAAACAAAATGCTCTACCAGCTGGATTCTAAAAAAGGAGAAGAAGCTGCAGTTCTTAGTAAACTATCAGCTGAGCTTAAATCTATATACAAGATAGCAGGTGAAATCCTTGGGATATCTGTGGATGAAGATATACGATCTGTGGATGGAATATTTAAGGAGACAGAAAGACTATCCGGCAGCATAGTAAGCTGCGAAAACTATAAGACATCAGAAAAAGAGTTAAGTGATTACGAGAAAATAATAAGACTGGAGCTAAATATAACTGAAGGAGATATAGATTCCGGCATAGACACTTATATAGAAAAGGCAGAAAAGTATAATAAGCTTATGGAATATAAAAATAATTGCTTCTTTATGCAGCAAAGATTAAAAAGCAGTATGGAAAGCTCTAGGGCACAAAAGCTGATTTTCGGAAACTTCATGAATTTATTTGATGAATACAGCTCAGAAAATCAGGTGGAAGAAAATCTCCGGCATCTTCAGGAAAAACTTAATGAAATTAGTAAATCCTATAATTCTCTAAAGGATGAAAAGTCCAGGCTATTATATCAGATATCAGAGCTTAATTCTTATGAAAAGATTGATCAGGCAAAGATTAATATTGCAGCAGAGAGAAAAAACTTAGAGCCACTGGCCAAATCCTATGCTTCATATAGGGCAGCTGCCTTCATTCTGGAGAATATTCAGAAAAGCTTTATGGAGGAGACGAAGGATAAGCTTCTTAGTGGGGGAAGCAGGATATTTAATCAGCTTACATCAGGAAAGTATAATAAAATTATGCCTGAGGACAATATTTTATCCTCTGATTTTAAGGTGGAAAAGGAGGACGGCAGCAAAGTTGAAACTTCTAAATATTTAAGCCGGGCTACCTCAGAGCAGCTTTTCTTATCTGTCAGACTTAGCCGGTTAATGGAGCTAAGCAGTAAGCTTCCTGTTATTTTAGATGACAGCTTTGTAAATTTTGATTCTATTAATATAAAAAGTGCAGTAAATGTACTAAATCAGCTGTCTCTGAATAATCAGATATTTATATTGACTTGTCATGGAGAGCTGGTTAATTATATATCAGAAGTTTGCAAAAAAGCAAGCTTTTACTGCTTAGAGGAAGGGAAATTTAGAAAAAGTCAAAGCTCACAGCTTATAGATTATCTTACATGTAATTAATCAATTGTTGCTAAAGGAAAGGCTCACAAGCATGATTTCCCATCTTGTGAGCCTGACAGTTATCAAATTAAAAAACAAGTAATTAAATTAATTGATACTAAGACTATTACTATTATATCATTTCTTTTATACTGAAGTCCGGAATTGATTTTAGAGCTTGATTGACTATCAAAGCACCTGCTCTCCATAGCCGCTGCCAGGTCGTTTGCTCTCTGCAGAGAGGTTGCCAGAACAGGAATGAGTACTGCTGCTATGCTTTTTAACTTAACATATAAGCTGCCGGACTCAAATTGTGCCCCTCTGGATTTTTGGGCACATTTTACATTTTCGGTTTCTTCAATAATTGTAGGAATAAATCTTAAGGAGATACCGATTATCACAGACAGCTGATTAACAGGGATATGCAGCTTGGATAAAGGTGAAAATAATGATTCCAATCCGGATGTTAATTTCATTGGGGAGGTTGTCATGGTCATTACGGTTGAACATAAATAGATTGCCAACAGCCGGGATATGGTAAGTATTCCTAAATATGCTCCCTGTTTTGTGAAAAATATTTTACCTATATGAAATATAGGCTCTCCTTGAGTGAGAATTCCCTGAAATATAAATGTTAATATAAAAAGAATAACTAAGGATTTTATTCTTCTGAAAAATTTAAAAACATTAATTTTAGATAAAAACATAACTAAAATTAAAGTACATATGTTTATTAAAATAATTATCCAATTTGAATTTATTAGTGTAGAAGAAACAATAAATAAGCAGTAAATAAGTTTTGTTCTTGGGTCCAGCTTGTGAATTATAGAGTTCCCTTTAACATATTGTCCTAGTTTAAGTCCCTTCATATATTAAGCCCTCTCTGTAACAGCTTATCTAATTCAGCTTCAACCTCTTCAAGATAAATGCTTTCTGTATTTATATAATTATATCTTTTTGATAATCTGTGAATTAATTGAATATAATCAGGAAACATCTTAGGACACAAATCCTGGACAAGCTTTTGGCTTAATACCTCTCTTGTTTTTCCATAAGAAACTAAATTACCATCTTTTAAAACTGCAATATGGCGGCATACTGAAATCAATTCACTTAAATTATGAGATACAATAATTATTGTAGTATTATTATCTTCTTTAATATTTTTGATAATATCTAAAATCTTTTCACGTCCTGATAAATCAAGGCCAGCTGTTGATTCATCTAATATCAGTACCTCCGGCTTCATAGCAAGTACACAAGCTATAGCTGCTCTCCTTCGCATTCCTCCGCTAAGACAAAGGGGAGAAAATTGCTCTATTGATTCATTGTCAAGTCCTACTTTTTTTAGTGCTTCGCTGACCATGCCCGGGATTTTTTCCTTGGAGATTCCTAAATTTTTAAGCCCATAGGCTATTTCATTAAATACAGTATCCTCAAAAAGCTGCTGCTCCGGGAATTGAAATACCATGCCTACGCTTTTCCACAACTCATTTCTATCAAGACTATTTGATAAGTCTTTTCCTAAAACCTTAATATTTCCGCAGGTTGGGTTAAGAAGACCGTTAAAATGTTTTATTAGAGTTGATTTACCAGAGCCATTTTCTCCAACAATTCCAAGAACATCGCCTTTTTCCACTGTGAAGGATATATTATCCAGTGATTTTTTTTCATAAGGAGTACCCTGGCAATATGTAAAAGATATATTATTTACTTCAATAATCGGCATATGTATTCCTCCATCTGATTCACTGTGATAATATTACTGTCAATTTCATATCCTCTTTCCCTTAGTTTGTCAAGTAAACAAACAATTTTTGGGGGACTTATACCTGCCTCTTTGAGTTTTTCAGGACTAGAAAATAACTTCCAGGGAATGTCATCAAGATATATTTCTCCCTTATTCATAATGACTATTCGGTCAGCATCGGACATATCTTCCATTAGATGTGAAATTAATACAATAGTTATACCCAGCCTGCTGTTTAAAAATTTTAATGTAGATAAAAACTCAGTCCTGCTTTCATTATCCAGCATTGAGGTTGGTTCATCTAAAACCAAATAAGAAGGCTTCATTGCCAAAGCAGAAGCAATAGCAACCTTTTGCTTTTGACCGCCTGAAAGCATATAAGGGGATTGTTCTCTTAATTTTTCTATACCTAAAACCTTTAGTGCCCAATCTGTCCTTTCTTTTACCTCTTGCTTTGAAAGGCCCAGATTGATAGGACCAAAGGCCACATCTTCTTCAACAATAGGGCTTATAATTTGATTATCAGGGTTCTGAAACAGCATTCCTACCAGGCTTCTGATTTTCTTTATGTCTTTTCTGTTTCCTGTACTCATGCCGTTAATTTGGACAATTCCGGATGAGGGAAGGATTAAACCGTTAATCAT
>Ga0172378_10007510_pt1 | contig 10140 bp, 12 predicted proteins | sample GrowelOW332metaG_FD_119755 | JGI IMG/M metagenome (GOLD analysis project Ga0172378, IMG submission 119755) | Groundwater microbial communities from an aquifer near a municipal landfill in Southern Ontario, Canada - Pumphouse #3_1 metaG | ecosystem: Environmental > Aquatic > Deep subsurface >... | reverse complement strand
TTGGAAAAGACTTCTTAGTTATCTTGGAGGGGATAAAACAATAGAGGAGATTAATAATTCCACTAAAGTACAATTATTTCCAGGGGAAATAGAAAAATTAGAAACTTTTATAAAGGAAGAATTGAAAATTAATGATGAAGAATTAAACTGGCTTCTTACAAAGTTAAAAAAAATAGGAAACAACCGTAATTTGTCAAGGGCTTTAAACAAACTTAATAGACAATAATTCATATCTTATCCCCCATTTTTTCTAGTTTACTGAAATTTTGTTCACCACAGAAAAACAGTTGACTTCACACAGGAAACATGATACTATTACTCATTAGATAAATAGATTATATACATTGGGAGGATATTTATGGAAGAAAATGTTTTAAGTATGAAAAATGGAAGGGCAGAAATATTTATTAAATTATTTTCAATGCTAATAGTTATTGGTATTATAGCAGAGGGAATAGGAGCTAAAATTATACTTCTTGGAAGTGTGGGAAAAGTTGTTTTATTACCTATGTTATTTGCTATGATTATAGCAGGGGCAATTACACCTCATGCTCTTGGACAAATAATACCAGCTCTAAAAAATATTTGTGATGATAGAGAAATTGAACTAGCTGAACAAATAGTTATGTATTCATTACTTTTTTTAGGTGTTAAATTAGGAGCAAGTGCAGGTCCAAATGTAGGAAAAGTTGCTGAAGCTGGACCAGCTTTACTTTTACAAGAATTTGGAAATTTAGGAACAATGTTAATTGGACTTCCTATAGCTATAGCTCTTGGAATGAAAAGAGGAGCTGTTGGAGCAACAGTTAGTATATGTAGAGAACCAACTTTAGGATTAATTGGAGAAAAATATGGAATCAATTCCCCTGAGGGACTTGGAGTAATGGGAACTTATATGACAGGAACAGTTTTTGGAACTATCTTCTTTGGATTACTTGGATCCCTTGCTGCTAATACTAGTATTCACCCATATGCACTTGCCATGGCTAGTGGAATGGGAAGTGGATCTATGATGACTGCTGCATCTCAATCTCTTGCTGCTAGTGTTCCTGGAATGCAAGATGAAATCCTTGCTTACGCAGCAACTTCAAATATTATGACAAGTATAACAGGGCTTTATATGGTATTGTTTGTTTCTTTACCACTTGCTAATAAACTTTATGCATTCTATACAAAAATATTTGGTATTAAAGAAGATTCTAAAAAAGAAGAGGTGAAATAATAATGGTAAAATCTATGGACGAAATAAAAATATTTGTATTATGTGGAATAACAGCTTTCATAGCTCAATTTGTTAATTCTAGAGGATCTATGGATCTTGGAAAAGGATTTATAGGAATACTATTAATAATTATTGTCTCTTTTATAGCAATGAAAATAAAAGCAAGAATTCCTTTAAAAATACCTGCCTTTGCATGGGCATCATTACTAGCTTTTATAATAACTACTCCTATTAGTCCAATTCAAGGTTTCTTTATTGATATGACTAAAGGATTTGGTTACTCTGCAGTTTCCACAGTTATACTTGGTGCTGCTGGAATATCAGTTGGTAATAAATTAAATGACATTAAAAAATTAAGTTGGAAAATAGTTTTAATATCACTAGTTGTTTTTACAGGAACTTTCTTTGGTTCTGCATTAATAGCTCAAGCTGTACTTAAAGCTCAAGGAATTATTTAATAAAGATACAATTTAAAAATGGAGATGACATACAATGACAAAAGAAGAATTAAAACAACATGTTTTAAAAACTATTGATGAAAATAAGGATTTAATCCTTAACATTGGAAGGGAAATCTATAAAAATCCAGAATTCGGATACAAAGAATTTGAAACTACTAAAAGAGTTGCTAATTTTTTAAAGAATGAATTAAATTTAGAACCTGAAACTAATATAGCCTACACTGGATGTAGAGCTAGATTAAATTCTGAAAAAACTGGTCCTAAAATAGCTATTCTTGGAGAACTTGATGGAATTTCTTGTAATGAACATGTTGATGCTTTGGAAAATGGAGCAAGTCATACTTGTGGACATAATATCCAAATTGCTGGAATGCTTGGAGTAGCAATTGGATTAATAAAATCAGGAGCCTATAAAGAGTTAGATGGTAAAATAGATTTCATAGCTACCCCTGCAGAAGAATTTGTTCAACTTGAATATAGAAGTAAATTAAAAGCAGAGGGAAAAATAAAATTTTTCGGTGGAAAACAAGAACTTATTTCAAAGGGAGCCTTTGATGATGTTAATATGAGTATCATGTTCCATGCTCAAGATCTTCAAGATAAAAAAGTTTTAGTTGGTCCTGTTAGTAATGGATTCATTGGAAAACAAATAAAATTTATAGGAAAGGAAGCCCATGCAGGTTCTGCTCCCTATGATGGAATCAATGCTTTAAATGCTGCAATGCTTGCAATTAATAATGTTAATGCTCAAAGGGAAACTTTCAAAGAGGAAGACAGAGTTAGATTTCATCCAATTATAACTAAAGGTGGAGATATTGTAAATGTTGTTCCTGCAGATGTTAGAATGGAATCATATGTTAGAGCAAGAACTATTAACAGTATGCTTGATGCAAATAAAAAAGTTAATAGGGGATTAATAGCTGGAGCTATGGCAGTTGGAGCTAATATTGAGATAACTGAGATACCTGGGTATTTACCAATATTAAGACACGATAAAATGGAAAAGGTTTTAAAAGAAAATCTTAACTATATGGGAATTAAAAATGAAGAAATAGTTGATGGGGGAGATTTTACAGGATCCTTTGATTTTGGAGATGTTTCTCATATTATGCCTACACTTCATCCTATGTTTGGTGGAATAACTGGAGCTCTACATACAAGAACTTATAAAATAGTAGAAGAAGAAAGAGCTTATTTATATCCTGCAAAGGCAATGGCTTTAACTGTTATAGATTTACTATTTGATAATGCTAAAAGAGCTAATGAAGTTTTAAAAGATTTTAAACCTCTTATGACAAAGAAAGAATATTTAGAATTTATGAATTCAGTTGATAGTACAATAAGAAAATAAGATATATTAGAAAGGTCACCAAAGGGTGACCTTTTTTTTATTATTTATAACTTGAGTTATTATAAAATATTTGATAGTATATAATGAAGAATTATACATATTTATTAAAAATATTTAGGAGGATTTTGTGGATAAAAATATTAAAAAAGGAATAATATTTGTTATTATTTCAGCTCTTTCTTTTACTGCTATGGGGCTTTTTATTAGACTTAGTGGAGATTTACCTGTAATGCAAAAGTCTGTTTTTAGAAATGCTATTGCAGCTTTATTTGCATTTATTATTTTAATGAAAGAAAAAAAATTAGTTGTAAAACTAGAGCCTAAGGCTTTAGGAACTTTAATTTTTAGATCTTCCTTTGGAACTCTTGGAATTCTTTGTAATTATTATGCAGTGGATCATTTATTACTATCAGATGCTACTATGCTATTACAACTTAGTCCGTTTTTTGCAATTATTTTTAGTTTCTTAATTTTAAAGGAACGTGTAGTTACAAAACAAATTTTAATAGTTATATTTGCATTTATAGGAGCATTATTTGTAATAAAACCTTCATTTTCTTCAATTAGTTTAATACCTTCTTTAGCAGGTGTTTGTGGAGGAATGTCTGCAGGACTTGCCTATACATTTGTTAGAAAATTAGGAAAAATGGGAGTTGGTGGCCCATTTATAGTTTTCTTTTTCTCAGCATTTTCTTGTTTAAGCATTTTACCCTTTGCTGCTATGTCCTATGTCCCAATGACAACATCCCAAATTATTTGTCTTTTGTTTGCTGGATTATTTGCATGTGCAGGACAATTTTCAATGACAACTGCATATTACAGTGCCCCTGCAAAGGATATATCAGTTTATAATTATTCAAGTATAATCTTTGCTGCTATCCTTGGCTTTATTTTCCTAGGACAAATACCAGACATATTTAGTGTAATTGGATATATTATTATTTTAATAATGGCCTATGCTATGTTTAAATTTAATCAATCTAAAGAAGAATTTATTAAATAGTTACAAAATATAAGAAGAGGGAAATAAAATTTTCCCTCTTCTTTTTATATTATTTTATTTTTTGTCATACTTATTATAGCTTACTTTGTTAAAATCTAAATCTTTTTCTGTGTATTCAGGTTTATCTTCATCAGAATAACCTATTGCAACTAAGGCAAATAATACTAGGTTTTCTGGAATAGGCACTATTTTCCTAAAAAATTCTTCTGAACTTTGATTATCCACAGCTTGCCTACCTACCATATGTACCCAACAAGAACCTAATCCTAAATCATAGGCTTTTAATCCTATTGTATGTGTGGCAACAGATCCATCTTCAAGTAATGTAGATGCCTTATCCTTATTAACTAAAACTGCAATTGCTGCAGTTGCAGTTTCAAGTGATATTCCACCACGGGGCTTGATTCCAGATAATTTTTTCACTTCTTCCCTTGTATTAAAAACAATAAATTCACAAGGATCTTTACCTAGACCACTTGGAGCCTTTAATACTGCTTTTATAATTTCATCCAATGCTTCTTTTTCCACTGGAATATCTTTAAATTTTCTAATACTTCTTTTTCCTAAAAAATTCATAATTCTCCTTTAATTTACAATATTTATTCAATAATTTTTCCATTCTTATATACATGTTCTACAGTTAATTTTCCATCTTCAGAGTATTCTTTATAAGGGCCATCTAATTCTCCAGCTACATAATTTGCATCTATATATATTTCTCCACTTGGATAATATTCTTTGTACACTCCTTCTAATTTCCCATCCTTGTAATTTTTATCCATTTTAACTTTTCCATCAGGATAAAATTTAATATCAGTTGACGTTGTATGAGCATTAATGTAAACTTTTAATTTTTTAACTTGTCCATTTGGGTAAAAACTTTCGTATCTTCCTACCATTTCCCCATCAACTAGATTATAGGAAACATCCTTTGCACCATTTAATAAAAATGTTTCATATGTTCCATGAAGATTTCCATTTTTATAGAATTTCCTAGTTTCTATTTGACCGTTGGAATAGTAGCATTTATACTCACCTTCTCTAATTCCATTAACATAATTTTTTTCTTCTTTAACTTTCCCATTTTTAAAGTTTTTTACCCATAAACCTTCTTTTTTGCCCTGTGCATTGTATTGATTATACATGTCAGACCGCCTCCTCTTATAGATAGTATAGTGTTGTCAGAATGAAATTATTTCTATCACTATGAGTATACCTCATAAACTATAAAAAAACCAGTTACAAAAAAAATTAGATAAATACGTGAATTTCTTCACCATTTGTCAATTCTAAAAGATACCATTTTAATTGTGGGTACATTGGAGAAACTCCATTGTCAATAATATCGTTTACTAAATCGCAGTCTTCAAATTCCTTTAATTCTTCTTCTGATATTGGTTGACTTTGATAACCTCTTAAATCTTCTAATGTCATTTGTATCACCTCTTCTTTAATGTAATTATTTGTGCTATACATATTATACATCTTTTTTTGTAAAATCCAAATATTTAATTTTAATCTTTTACTTTTTAGAAAAATTTGATATAATCTAACTTAATATAACCAATCAGGAGGCTTAAATATGAGTTTAGAAACTGTACAAGAATTTTTTTTAAAAAACAAATTACCTTTAACTGTTATTGAAACATCTAAAGCAACTGGAACTGTTAGTGAAGCTGCTAAAGCTTTTGGAATATTAGAAGATGAAATTGCTAAAACTATGGGATTTCTCTTAAAAGATGACACTTGTATTCTGATACTTATGAAGGGCACTGCAAAGGTTGATAATAAAAAGTTTAAAAAAGTTTTTAAAGAAAAGGCTAAAATGATCCCATTTGATAGAGTGGAGGATTTAACAGGACATAAACCAGGTGGAGTTTGTCCATTTGGTCTAATTAATCCCCTTAAAATATATTTAGATGAAACTTTAAAAGAATTTGAGATAATGTATCCAGCAGGTGGTACTTCCCATTCTGCAGTTAAAATTTCTGTTGAAATGTTAGCTAATATTACAAAGGGTACTTGGGTAGATATTACAAAATAAATTATTTGAAAAATGCTGTAGTTAATCTACAGCATTTAATTGTATATTATAAAAATAATTTTGCTAAATGTATTCCAATTGCATCTTCGTCATTGTTTCCAATAACCTCACATTGAGGTAACATTTCTTTTAATTTTGGATTTGCATTTCCCATAATAAAACCCTTTCCCACTGAGCAAAGCATTTCATAATCATTTAATCCATCTCCAAAACCTATAACCTCATCCTTTGAACAATTTAAATTTTCTAGAATTTCTTCCACTGCACTTCCTTTATTTGCAACACTTGCCATCACTTCAATGCATTGAGGAAAAGAAGAAGTTATATTTATATTGTTTCCAAAACAATTATGTAGTTCATTTTCCAAATCTTCAATTTTACTTAAATCGTCACACATATAAAAAATTTTAGAAATTTCTTTTCCCTTGGCTTTTTCAAAGGAGTCCACAACCTCTTGTGAAAATCCAGACTCAGTTATAAAATGTTTATCTTGTTCCCTAAGCTTAGAGGAATACCAATTATCCCCTTGAGAAATATTCATAAATATATCCTTATCCCTAGGTAAATCCAAAAGTTTGTCCCCATATTTACAAGGTATTGTATGGCATTGAACAACTTCATTTTTTTCATCTAATATTACAGCTCCATTTAAAGCTATTAAATAAGAGTCACATTCTAATACATTCTTATAGTGTATAGCATCCTTATGATGTCTACCAGTTGCAATAACAACCTTGATTCCCTTTTGAATTATTCTTTTTATTACTCTTATTGTATAGTCAGATATTTTATGATTAGAATTTAATAATGTCCCGTCTAAATCACATATTACTGCTTTGTACTTATTCAAATTATTTTACCTCCAATAACTCTTTTGCTTTATAAACTATAATTCCGCATGCCATAGCCACATTTAATGACTCTGCACTTCCATATATAGGTATAATTATTTTTTCATGTGACATATCTATTATATTTCTAGAAATTCCATTTCCTTCATTTCCAAATATAATTGCATTTTTTTCTGTTAGTTTCATTTGATTATATAAAATTGAATCCTTTTCTAAAGTTGCACTGATCATCTTATAATTATTTAAATGTAGAAAATCAATTAAAGATTTCTCATCAATATAGTATAAATTAACATTAAATATTGATCCCATGGTACTTCTTATGGTCTTCTCATTATAGGCATCTACGCTTCCCTTTGTAAGGATGATATCTTTCAAACCTGCAGCATCAACTGTTCTTATTATAGTCCCTAGATTCCCTGGATCAGATACTTTATCTAATACAATAATATTATCCCCTACATTTTTAATATTATTAACTTCATAGGAATATACTAGTATTATACCTTGAGAATTTTCTTGGGAAGAAATGTTTGAAAATAATGAAGAGGGAAGTATAATTTTTTCACAATTAAACTTTTCTATTCTATCCTCTATTTTCTTATAATCAAAACCCTCATCTATAATAATGTACTTAGGATTTTCACTAAAATCTAAAAATTTAATTCCCTCTGCTAGGAACAATTTTTCAGTGTCTCTATATTTCTTTTGCTTTAATTTTTTAATTTTTTTAAAGGTATTATTTTCTTTACTATTTATATGTAACATGGCTTTTCCTTTTATAATCTTTTTTTTAAGTATAAACCTATTGTATCATTAAACATAGAATATTTCAATGAAATCTATTAGTCCCTTCTTAACATATTTTTATTCCCTAATGTATAGGTTAACTGATATAATATAGAAAAAGAATATTAATAAGGAGCGATAAATGATAATTGAACACATTGCTATTTGGACAAAGAATATTGAGATTATGAAAAATTTCTACTGTGATTTTTTCAAGGGAAAAGCTAATAATATGTATGAAAATAATAAAAAAGGTTTTAAGTCTTACTTTATAACCTTCACCAATGGATGTAGACTTGAGTTAATGGAGTCCACTAATATAAAAGAAGAGGGTAATAATTTAACTTTTGGCATTGCTCACATAGCCTTTAAAATTGGAAGTGAAAAGGAAGTTGACAAACTAACTAATTTTTTTAAAAATAAAGGTTTTACAATAGTAGGCAATCCAAGAACTACTGGAGATGGATATTATGAAAGTATAATTTTAGATCCAGAAGGAAATACTATTGAGCTAGTAGCTTAGTTAAATAAAATTGACATAACTATTAATTGGGTATAGACTTATATTATAACAATAAATTTTATCAAGGAGAAAAGTTATATGATTACTTTCGTAAAAAATGGTGGAATAAAGAATGCACCAACAGGATTTTCATGGACAACATTATTTTTTGGTTTCTTCCCTGCAATTATAAGAGGTGATCTTAAATGGGGAATTATAATGTTCATAATAGCAATAGTAACAGGAGGATTAAGTTGGTTCATTTTCCCATTCATATACAACAAAATATATATAAAAAGTTTAATTGAAGCAGGTTATACGCCTAAAAGTTCAAGTGGTGAAAATATATTAAGAAGTATGGGATTATATGAAAGATCTTCAAATATAAATCCAGAAACAAATATGTATAGTCATGCAGAAGAATTAAAAAAATGGTCAGAACTTTATAGAGATGGAATTATAACAAAGGAAGAATATGAAATTAAAAAATCAGAGTTTTTTACTAACTAATATTTAAAATAAAGGAGGAATATAATTACGAGTTATTCACCTAGCCTATCGTCAGCTTTTAATAATACCAAAAATAGAAGTGATAAACTTTCACCCCAATCAGGTATGTGTTCTTTATGTACTGAAGATTGTGTGGGAACATGTGAACTAGGATTAGCAGCAATTCTTGGGGCACAGACAGTATATCCTACAACTACAGGTACAAATCAAGTGGGTTCTGAAAAAGATTATCCTATTGATTATTCTCACTTCAATATTAATGGTCATGTTTTTGGTGCTGTTGGTGCAAATCCAACCTATGAAGAAGCAAATATTTTTAGTGTAAATCTAGAGAAAAAGTTTGGTAAATTCAATACTGTTAAAATGAAAATGCCAATAATTTTACCAGCACTTATTAAATTAAATTGGAAAGATTATTTTGCAGGAGCAGCTATGGCTGGTGTCTGTTGTGTAATTGGTGAAGATTCAAGAAATAAAGATCCTGAATTAGAGATAATAGATGGAAAGGTTGTAAAATTTCCTATTCTAAAAAATATGTTAGATGCCTTTAGAAAATATGACCATGGTTATGGACAAATTATTTTACAATGTAATGTTGAAGATGATTTGTTAGGTATCCCTGAATATGCAATAAAAAATGAGAATGTAGAAGGGATAGAATTTAAGTTTGGACAATCAGCCAAAGGTACTCAACCAGCAAAAAGATTAAAAGATATTAATGAAGCATTAAAAAAATATCAATTGGGAAACATTGTACATCCAAATCCAACTGATCCTAAAATTATAAAAGCTTATGAAGAGGGAATCTGTCCTAATTTTTATGTCTATAGCAGATTACCTTTATGGAATGAAGAATATTTAATTCCTCGTATTGAAGAACTTAGAAATTTAGGTTTAAAGAATATTTATTTTAAAATGGCTGGATACGATCCAATGGATTTAGAAAGAGTAATTCGTTTAGGAAGTAAAGCTTCTGTTGATATGATTACTTTTGATGGAGCAGGAGGAGGTAGTGGGTACAGTCCATGTAAAATGATGAATGAATGGGGTCTTCCCACTGTACTAATGCAAAATATTATTTCTAATATTATTAAAGAATTAAAAAAAGAAAATATATGGATCCCAGCTATTACTATGACTGGAGGTTTTGCTTCAGAAGATCATGTATTTAAAGCTTTAGCTTATGGTAATGGTGATGTTACAGCTATTGGAATTTGCAGAGCTGCAATGGCTGCTGCAATGACTAGTAAAAAAGTTGGTAAAATGATTAAAGATGGAAATATCCCTGATTATTTGAAACAATATGGAAATACCATAGAAGAAATTTACGGAGATTTACCTGACTTGCGAGCTATCTATGGTAAGGAAGCAAATAATTTTCCTCCAGGGGCTATTGGTGTATTTTCT
>Ga0172378_10007509_pt1 | contig 10140 bp, 8 predicted proteins | sample GrowelOW332metaG_FD_119755 | JGI IMG/M metagenome (GOLD analysis project Ga0172378, IMG submission 119755) | Groundwater microbial communities from an aquifer near a municipal landfill in Southern Ontario, Canada - Pumphouse #3_1 metaG | ecosystem: Environmental > Aquatic > Deep subsurface >... | reverse complement strand
TTTTCTTATCAAGTAAAGCTTCGCTTTTAATTAATTCTGCCATAATTGTTACTCCTTATCTTGATATTCTTTTATAACAGCAGCAACCTTATCAACTGTCATTTTTGGATAAACTTTACCATTAATTGAAAGAGCTGGAGCAAGAGCGCAAGCGCCAATGCAACGTAGCGAATCAATAGTAAACTTTCCGTCTTCAGTTGTTTGTCCACTCTTAATATGAAGTAATTCTTCGAATTTATCTTCGATATTTTGACCACCTTTGACATAACAAGCAGTACCAATACAAACACCAATGACGTATTTTCCTTTTGGGGTTAAGCTAAAGAAATTGTAGAAAGTAACAACTCCATAGATTTCGCTAACTGGGAGGTTAATTTCACTTGCAATAATTTCTTGCACTTCAAGAGGAATATAGCCGTATTCTTTTTGAACATCACTCAAAATCAACATTAATGGAGAAGGTTCATCTTTATAACGATTACAGATGCTCTTCACTAATTCAATCGATTCTTTTCGTAAGACCATATATGTTTCTCCTTAAACGTTCTTATTATACTATGTATAATATTTAAAATGAATAAAAACTGAATAAAACACGAAAAAAAATCTATTAATTTTTAATCAGTATTTTTTACTTATTCTTTTGCTGCAATCAAATAAATTTTACTAGCATCTTCTTTTGATAGTTTTCTAAAACCGCCAATGCTTTTAACACCCTCAAATAATTTATCAACTAAATAAGGAATATCATCTTCTTTTGCACCAAGCTCTCTAAAACTAGTTGGCATTTTCAAAGTTTCGCTTAAAAATTTTTTATAACTATCAATACCTTCAAGAATGACTTTTTCTTTGTTTTTGTTTTCTTTTACATGCATTATCTTAGTTGCAAAATCATAGAATAAGTCTTCGTCAACTTTATAGTTATATTTCATCCATGCTGGAAAAATAACAGCAAGACCAGCCCCATGAATTGCATCGTATTTTGCACTTAATTCGTGTTCGAGCTTATGACTACCCCAATCTTGAATACGATCACATCCAAGGATATTGTTGTGAGCCAAAGTAGAAGCCCACATTATGTTACTTCTTGCACCATAATCACTTTTGTTTTTTACAAGTTTTGGAACCGAATCAAAAATAATTGATTGAATAACACCTTCTATCATTCTTTGCGAAACAAATGCATCTTTTGTAGGTGAAAAATACCTTTCCAGTAAATGTGAGATTATGTCGGTTATACCACAATTTGTTTGATATTCAGGTAATGAGTATGTCAATTCAGGATTTAAGATTGCAAATCTTGGTCTTTCAAGTTCACATCCAAAACCTCTTTTTAAACCTTTTGACTCAAAATTTATTACTGAATTTGTCGATGATTCGCTACCAGCTGCGGCTATTGTTAAAACAACACCAATAGGTAAGCAATTTGAAGGAGCTTTTTGATCACGAAAAATATCAAAAAAATCTCCTTCATAATAAAAACCTAAACCAATTGCTTTTGCAGTGTCGATTACACTACCGCCACCTACCGCCAAAATAAAATCAATTTTTTCTTTTTTACAAATATCGATGCCTTCATAAACTAAAGTATCTCTTGGATTTGGTTGAACTCCACCTAATTCAATATACTGAATGTCTAATTGTTTTATACTTGCTTCAATTCTATCGAGTAAACCCGAACTTTTAGCGTGTTTTGATCCAAAAACAATTAATATTTTCTTTGCTTGATACTTTTGTAGATTTTCGCCAACAGCATTTTCTGTGTCTTTTCCGAAAATATAACGTGTACCATTATAATAATTAAAATTTTCCATTTTCTTTTCCTTCTATAAATTTACTTGCTTCTATCAAAACGCCTTTATCACTTTCATAAGTTAATGCATTGATTGCGTCTTCTTTTTCAAACCATAAAAAACCAATAACTTCCCCATCATGTAAATCTTTTGGCTCTTTATTTTTCTCTAATTTGGCCACAAAAAAAACAACATCTTTTATTATTCCATCAGATGGAGAATAAGTAATTACTTTTCTAAAATCAGTTTCAATATTTGGTTTTAGCGATGTCTCCTCAAAGATCTCTCTTTGGGCTGTCTCCGCTTCTGTTTCGTTATTTTCTACATGACCTTTTGACAAGCTTGTGTGACCAAGGCTCATTTTTGATAATAAGTAATAAATTTTTCCATCTTCTTTTTTGTATATTACTGCTCCACAACTTTTCTCTTTTTTCATCAATAAACCTCCATTTTTATTATATCATATGTATTTTTTTAGGTCTCGATTCATGAAAAAACATTTGTAATTTTGTTTATTTTTTATTTTACAAATTTCATTTTTATTTGACTAAATCTTGCTTTTTCAAATTTTTACAAACATTAAAACTTACGAAAAAAATAGCATTCATCATTATTTTTTAATCTTGTTATAGTTTTCCACAATATTTTTTTACACTGTCACAAAAAATATTTACACTTTTTTCTACTACGAAACTCGTCGTAATCTACTAAAATATTACTAAATAGAATTAGTTTTAAAACTTTTTATCAAAATATAATTTTCAACAGATTGCAGTTTTTATTTTAAAGTATTAAAAAAATTTAAATTACTATATTATGGTAATACAAAAAGTTAACACATTTAAGGCGTTAAAATGCCTTTTTAAAAGTCGCTATTTTAGGGCTTGATGTTAACTGTGAAGGAGAATTTATGTTATCCGTTAAAAAAAGAGATGGGAGTATTGTTGAATTTGAGCTTAACAAAATTAGCAATGCTATTGAAAAAGCTTTTAACGCCGAGCATGTAAGTTACACGAAAGAAATCATTGATCTTCTTGCTCTTAAAGCAACTAGCAATTTTGGTGACAAAGTAAAAAATGATGTCATATGTGTTGAAGATATTCAAGATTCAGTAGAAATTTCATTAATTCAAGCCGGTTATGTCAAAGTTGCTAAAGCTTATATTATATATAGACAACAACATACAACGTTAAGAGCTGTTGCAAATACAAGCCTTGATTATAAAAAACTTGTTGATAATTACCTGAGAATTAATGATTGGAGAGTTAAAGAAAACTCTACTGTTACATATAGTGTCGGCGGTTTAATTTTAAGTAACTCTGGCGCAATTACCGCTAATTATTGGCTAAGTGAAATTTATGATAAAGAAATTGCAGATGCTCATAGAAATGCTGATATTCACATTCATGATTTAAGCATGCTAACTGGATACTGTGCTGGATGGAGTCTTAAACAACTAATTAAAGAAGGTTTGGGCGGCGTTTCCGGAAAGATTTCGAGTACCCCTGCTGGTCACTTATCTACTCTTTGTAATCAAATGGTCAACTTTTTAGGAATTATGCAAAATGAATGGGCAGGTGCACAAGCCTTCTCGTCATTCGATACATATCTTGCTCCATTCGTTAAAAAAGACAATTTAAGTTATAAAGAAGTTAAACAATGTATCCAATCATTTATTTTTGGAGTTAACACTCCTTCAAGATGGGGAACACAAGCACCATTTACAAACATTACGCTTGATTGGGTTTGCCCAAATGATTTAGCTAATTTAAATGTAATTGTTGGTGGAGTTGAGCAAAATTTTAGATATGTAGATTGCCAAAAAGAAATGGATATGGTTAATAAAGCTTTTATTGAATGTATGATTGAAGGCGATGCGAATGGACGTGGTTTCCAATATCCAATTCCAACTTACTCAATTACAAAAGATTTTAACTGGTCCGAAACAGAAAACAATAGATTATTATTTGAAATGACCACAAAATATGGCACACCATATTTTTCAAACTATATTAATAGTGATATGGAGCCAAGCGATGTTCGTAGTATGTGCTGTCGTTTAAGACTTGATTTACGTGAACTTCGAAAAAAAGCTGGTGGTTTCTTTGGATCTGGTGAATCAACTGGAAGTATTGGTGTCGTAACAATTAATATGCCACGAATCGGGTACTTAGCAACTGATAAGGCTGATTTTTATGCGCGATTATCACATTTGATGGATGTAAGTGCTCGTTCGCTTAAAACCAAGCGCGACACAATTACTGCTTTCTTAAAAGCTGGATTATACCCATATACAAGGAGATATTTAGGCAATTTTAGTAATCACTTTTCAACAATTGGACTTATTGGCATGAATGAATGCTGCTTAAATGCTCGTTGGATTAAAGAAGATTTAACTCACAAAGAAGCTCAAGATTTTACCAAGGAAGTTCTTAATTTTATGCGTAATAAATTGCGTGATTATCAAGAATTATATGGCGATTTATATAACCTTGAAGCTACGCCTGCAGAATCAACTACATATCGTCTAGCTAAACATGATAAAGAAAAATATCCAGATATTATAACTGCCGGAAAAACTAGTGATGAAACTCCATATTACACAAATAGTAGTCACTTACCTGTAAGTTTTTCGGATGATGTATTTTCAGCTCTTGATATTCAAGATGGTTTACAAACACTTTACACAAGCGGAACTGTTTTCCATACATTTTTAGGCGAAAAATTACCATCATGGCAATCATGTATGGCTCTTGTTAAAAAGATCGCTAGTAACTACCATATTCCATATTTTACAATCTCACCTACTTATTCAGTATGTGAAGATCATGGATACTTGGCTGGTGAAGTTCATAAATGTCCAATTTGCGGAAAAGAAACTGAAGTTTATTCGCGTATTACTGGTTACTATCGTCCTGTTAAGAACTGGAATGCCGGCAAAACTCAAGAATTTAGTGATCGCAAAGAATACAAGGTTGAAACTTCTAGAGACATCACAGTAAATACTGTTTGTGAATGTGAAAAAGAAGAAAAGATTAATCAAAAAATTGATGAAACTATTTTATTTGCTACTAAAACATGTCCAAACTGTAAAATGGCCAAAATACTTCTTGATCAAGCGGGAATTAAATATAAAGTTGTTGATGCTGAAGACGATCGCGAAACAACTATTGCTTTCGGTATTAAAAAAGCCCCAACATTATTAGTTCCTAATGGAAATACATATGATGTTTATGAAAACGCATCGTTGATTAAGGGTTATATTGAAAATAGTTTTAAGAAAAACGCGTAGGTAAAACGATGTACGATTTAATTATTGTAGGCGGAGGGCCTGGCGGAATGACTGCGGCTCTTTATAGTTTGAGAGCAGGAATTAAAGTACTGATTCTCGAAAAAGAGATTTTTGGTGGGCAAATTGCGATTTCACCACGCTTGGAAAATTATCCATCAATCAAAGAGATTTCAGGTATGGAATTCTCAAACAACTTATTTGAACAAATTATTTCTTTAGGCGCTGAGTTTAATTTAGAAGATGTTTTAACTATCACAAAGGATGAAGACATCTTTACAGTCAAAACAAACTACAGCGAATACAAAGCAAAAAGCGTTATTCTTGCTACTGGTGTAGAACATCGTCAAATGGGAATTCCTCGTGAAGGAGAACTTGTTGGAAAGGGCGTATCTTATTGTGCAACTTGTGATGGTGCCTTTTATAAAGGTGAAGATGTCGTTGTTATTGGGGATGCTAATTCCGCTCTTCAATACGCAATAATGCTTAGTAACTATTGTTCATCCGTTAAGATTTGTACTTTATTCGATAAATGGTTTGCTGATCAATACTTAGTGAATCAAATGTTAACTAAGAAGAACATTTCTTACGAACACAATTTAAGTCTTGTTAGTTTTGATGGAAACCCAGAATTAACTGGATTAACATTTAGAAACACAAAAACAAACGAGCTTCTAAAAATTAAATGCAAAGGATGTTTTATAGCGATTGGTCAAATTCCAAAGAATGAACAATTTGCAAGTCTTGTAGATTTAGATAAAGGTTATATTGTAACGAACGAAAACATGGAGACCAAAACGAAAGGCCTTTATGCAATCGGAGATTGTCGAAGGAAAGATGTTAGACAAGTCGTAACCGCTTTAAATGATGGAGCAATCGCTGCTGTTTCGGTTTCAAAATATCTTGGATAATTTTTAAAAAAAATACTAAAAAACTACTACTCAAAAATTAAGTAGTAGTTTTTATTTGTTTGAATCATCAATATCATATCCACGGAGTTCAACTTTTTTAATATAAGGCAATAAGATACTTTTAAAGCTCAACGCAACATCTTGATTAACTTCATGTAAGTCATGATTTATACAATTTTCATTATTAATGAATCTTTGAAGATAATACCTTTTAGCTCCTTGAATTAATTTACCTATTAATTCAATATCTTCTTCACTATGAAACTCATTCACTAATGTAGTCCTAAATTCATAATCAACCGCACCACTTAATAGGAAATTTATCGACTCAATAATATTGGATTGATTAAAATTTTCTAAACCAACCGTTTTAAAATAATTACTCAAAGAATTCTTTATATCCATCGCAACGTAATCGATGAGCCCACCTTCAACTAAATTTTTTAATATATCTGGATTAGTTCCGTTGGTATCGAGTTTAATCTTGTATCCAAGCTTCCTAATTTCAATTATTTTTTCTTTTAAATCCGGCATCAAAGTAGGTTCTCCACCAGTAATAACTACGGCATCTAAAAGACCTTTTCTTTTATTTAAATAATCTATAATTTCACTAAATGGTATATAGTGGATATTTTTTGCATAAATTACTAGATCACTATTATGACAAAAAGGACATCTAAAATTACATCCTGCCGTAAATAATGTGCAAGAGATCTTTTGGTCATAATCAACTAGTGATATTTTTTGTATTCCTGCGAAATCCATATATCTTATTTTATATCTTTTCAACACTTTTGTAACACAAAAAATCAAAAGCATTTATCGCTATTTTTTAACTATATGTTAAAATAATCGCAAGGAGTTTTTTATGAATATCAAAGAATTAAAAAGCAAATATGACGATTATTATAAATCTTTAAAAGGATTTACTGTTGTTTTATCGATCTTGAACTTTGATTGCAATACTATTGCACCGAAAAAATCATTAGAAGAAAAAGCAGAATTAACATCCTCAGTTTTTGAAGAATATGCAAAATTATCAACATCTGTAGAATATCAAGAAGTAATCAACGAACTTTATAAAAATAAAGATAAATTAGATGAAAATTACAAACGAATTGCGGTACTGAAAAAGAAAGAACTTGACCACGATAAAGCAATTCCGCTCGATATGCGTAAAGAATATAATATTTTGCTCAGAAAATCGTTTCTTGCTTGGCGAGATGCAAAACAAAATAATGATTGGAAATCATTTGAACCATTCCTTGAAAAAATTGTAGATTACCAACGAAAAATCGCCCAATTATGGGGTCCTATTCAAGGAAGTTTATACAATACTTTGCTTGATAGTTTCGAAGAAGGAAATACAACAGAAAAACTAGATGTATTTTTTAACTCGCTTAAAGAAACCATTATTCCGCTTTTACATAAAATTCAACAAAAAAATTTTAAGTTTAATGACAAATTTATAACAGCAAAGGTTTCTCATAATAAGCAAATCAAATTAGCAAAATACCTTTTAAAAATTAACGGCTTCGATCTTTCAAGAGGTTGTCTTGCTGAAACTGAACATCCATTTACTGACGGTATTACGCCAAATGATGCTCGTATAACCACTCATATTTATGAGAATTTATTTTTATCAAATGTTTATAGTGTAATTCATGAAGGCGGACACGCCATTTATGAACAAAATTTAAGTAATAAATTAATTGATGATCTAAGAAATGCTCCTAGCATGGCTTGGCACGAATCACAATCTAAATTTTATGAAAATATAATCGGCAAATGTCCAGAATATATAAATTTAATTTCTAAAAAAATTAATTCAATTCTTCCAAAAGAATTTAAAAACAAAACAACTCCAGAACAATTATATCTAGCCGTTAATAATGTACAAACTTCGCTTGTAAGAACGGAAGCCGATGAGCTTACCTACTCTCTTCATGTAATTATTCGTTACGAACTAGAAAAGAAATTAATTAATGGTGAACTTGAGGTAAAGGACTTACCAGTTGCTTGGAACAAACTTTATAAAGAATATTTAGGAATTGAAGTTAAGAGTAACAAAGAAGGGGTTTTACAAGATAGCCACTGGTCTAGCGGATCTTTTGGTTATTTTCCATCTTATGCCTTAGGGAATGCAATTGGTGCTCAAATCCTTAACACGATGATGAAAGATTTTGATGTGTTTGAGGCAGTTAATGAGAATAAAATTAAACAAAAAATTGGCAAATGGCTTAAAGATAATGTTTACATTTATGGTGCAAAGTATTCTCCAAATGAGTTGGTGCTTAAAGTAACTGGTGAAGAACTTAATACAAAATATTTTACTGATTATTTAGTTAAAAAATTTACAAAAATATACAATTTATAAAAAAACGAGTGAACGTGAGTTCACTCGTCTTTTTTATTGTTTTGAGATAACGTTGTAACAAACTAAATCTACATTTCCATCATTCACTACTTCGTGAAAAGAATTTTTAGGACAATATGAACATAAACCAGGTTTTAATTCTTCTTTAACTCCATCTGTAATTGAATAACCATGCCCTGAAATCACAAACATAATTTCTGAACTATCAATGTGTTGATGCTTTCCATTAGAACCACCAGGAGTAATTTTCGAATACATAATTCGATTTAATGAGTCAGCAAATGATTGGCATTTAACTTCTTTTGCCCCACCATGAAAATTTTTAATCGTTTGCTCGTCAATACTATTAAAATTAATTAGCATAGTCACCTCTTAAATAAATAATGTTGTTGATGCTTCTTGGCATTCCGATAAATAAGTAGCCACACCAACAAGTTCAATTCCATCTATTAACTCTTCTTTTTTAATTCCCATAATATCCATAGACATTGTGCAAGCTAGAAATCTAACACCTGCTTTTTTAGCATTTTCCAGTTGCTGCTCTAGGGCTGGAACATTTTTACTTTTCATCACTCCACGCATCATTTTTGATCCCATGCCAGCCATATTCATCTTTGATAATTTAAATTTCTTAGCACCTTTTGGCATCATCACACCAAACATATGCTCAATTAAACTCTTTTTTACTCTTGGTGGTTTTGTTCTTCTAAGTAAATTTAATCCCCAAAAAGTACAAAATACAGTTGCAGGTTTTCCCATTGCCCTAGTGCCTTGTGCAATAATTAAAGAGGCTAATGCTTTATCCATATCACCACTAAATAGAACAATTGTTGTTCCACCATTTTTACTGCCGCTATTATTTTGGATTATCGACTGGCCCTTTTCAATAATTGCAATAATTTTTCCATCTTTGTTTTCATTAGAAACCAAAGTATTTCCAGTTGTTTTGCACCATAGATCAATATCTGAGGTGAATCCACAATCGCTTGCAATAACCTTCATTCGTTCACCAACATTAAGTTTATTAATAGCATTAGAAGCTTCCATAATTGGACCTGGACATTGTAAGCCCGTGCAATCAACTTCAACAATTTTACTATTGATTAAATCATTCATGACTCCCGAGTCTCCTTTGCTATCTTTTTTCAAGACATAGTAATCATTATCATGTTGATGAATAAGCTTGTATAAACGCATTCCACCTTCAAAATTAAATAAATTTGTATATCCAAGATTTACTAGAACGCGAATCCACATATATGCTGTCAGTCCAACATTGCAATAAACAATTATTTTAGTCTTCTTATCAGAAGGTAACTTATCCAAATTATCACGTAAAGTTACAAATGGGATATTCACTGCCCCCTCAAAATGCTCTATATCAAACTCCAATTGAGTTCTTGCATCAATTAAGATTGCGTCTTTCTTTTCTTCGTCAAGATTTTCTAAGGAAACTTGTTTAAATTGACCTTCAATTAAGTTGTTTGCAACATAACCAGCAATATTAACAATGTCTTTTGCTGTACCAAATGGTGGGGCATATGCTAACTCAAGTTCTGAAAGATCTTCAACTTTTAAACCACCCTTAATTGCAGTTGCGACAACATCAATTCTTTTATCAACTCCATCAATTCCAACCGCCTGAGCACCAAGAATTTTTCCATCTTGAGGATTAAACAGAAGTTTAAAGGTTACAAGTGAAGAATTTGGATAGTATCCAGCATGTTGATTTCTCTCTACAATCACTGATTGATAGTTTATTTTTTTATG
>Ga0172378_10007508_pt1 | contig 10141 bp, 8 predicted proteins | sample GrowelOW332metaG_FD_119755 | JGI IMG/M metagenome (GOLD analysis project Ga0172378, IMG submission 119755) | Groundwater microbial communities from an aquifer near a municipal landfill in Southern Ontario, Canada - Pumphouse #3_1 metaG | ecosystem: Environmental > Aquatic > Deep subsurface >... | reverse complement strand
CTTCTCCACAGAGCAAAGGAAAGGGAAAGATTTTCTTTCTCTTTTCGCTCTGAAAATATATTATACCCTACTCGTAGCATTCCTTTTGTTCGAAGCAGTTGCATTATTCACTTGAATTTAGGTCTTTTTATTATATAAATATATTCAAATCTATTTGTATCATTAGACGTGTTTTGATTCTGCCATGACCAATAATTTGCTACTTCACCTGAAATGTGTGTGAGTTCAGCATAATGTTGATTTGCTATACTACCATTTAAATTTTGATCCTTTAGTTCAGGATTAGGATTACACAAAACGATTACAAAATTCTGGGAAAAATCTATCTGAATATTTCGGTGGACAATAATTATTAAACATTCATAACCCATTAACGGAATTAAATATGGACTGATTTAATTCCGCCAAAGGGTTTTTGTTACATTAAACTATATTTCAATGGCGCATACTACAAATTTTTGCAATTGACAATTTGTATTACTCAAGTTTTTATGAGATTTGAGTTTTATAACTATTTTTTTAGGTTGCTGAATATTCTTATCTACATAGAATAAAGTGCCAACATAATGAACGGAATCGAGAGATAAGTCTTTATCATTCAGATCTGTTTTTAATAAATTTACATGATTTGCAAAATCATTTAAACTATGAACAGATACATGTCGTATATTATTCAGATAAATAGCACGGTATGCTATACCTGAATAATAATTTAAGGCTTTTATGTCACTGCTAATATCCAGATTATTTGAATCTAATATTTTTAATAATTTGATGGAGTCATCAATGCCTTCTGCGTATGGTTTAAAACTTGATAAGCAGTATCCATAATCTGTACCTTTTAATTTAAAATTGATACTATAAAATGACTTACCATCAATAGATAAAATACCGCTTTTTAATATATCAGGTGAATCAATCTTGCACAATGTGACTTCTTCAACATAAAATTTTCGGTAGCCCTGAGGCATATTTGATATTAACTCATAAATGCCCCCAATAAGTAATATAAGTCCTGTTACTACATATTTTTTCTTAATTTTTCTTCTCATAGTTTATTAATATAAGTTGCCTAGATCAATATCATGTTTAATAAAACCTATATATACAATATATTTTACTTCCATATTAATAGGATTCTTATTTATTTTTCGAACAAGATAATATTTTTTACCATCATTATCTGTAAGACCAAAGACTAATTTTTGAGGTAGATAAATATTCTTTTTCATTGCAAAAACAGAAGTAACATAGTGTGTGCTATCAGCCTTGTTATAATATTCACTAGATATGTCCATATGACTAAGTTTCGTTTTCAATGAATCTAATGACTTTATATACTCACAAGGAAAATACTTGCCACTAATATTTTTCCTTTTCATATAAAGATATTGAAAAGGTGTACTTTTATAGAACTGTACTCCTTTTAATTTATCTGCAAGATTCTTGTTATGAGAATCCGTTAATATTATATTTTTAACAAAATTAAGAGAACCGTCCTGATATGATTTTCTTCCAAAACTACCCATATGAATATTAGAGGTATTTGTATCCTTTAACGATACGCATAACATATAGTAATCGAAGCGATCTGCTACATTTTTCTGGTCCACATTTAAATTTTTAAGATTTATTCTTTGTAATGATATATTATTAATATAATAATTACCAACATAATAATATTTATGTGGCCAAAAGAAAAAATACAAGAATGCAAATGCTATCAGTAATTCTAATATTGCTAAATAGTATATGACATGCTTCAAGAATAATTTTATTTTCATAATTTCGATCGTTTTATCTTTATAAGATAGAAGAAATTCCCAGTGAGATCCTTTTTCGTTGTATGAACATCTCCCCAAGACCAATATTCAAGATCCTGAGGACTAATTCGTGAAGGTCCTAATATCTGTGCATAATGAGGATATATTCCTTTCAAATTATAATCACCAGGAGTCTTATTAAAAGTGCATAACGCAATTACAAAATATTTAGTATAATCTATCGACATTAAATCCATAAAATTAACAGATGATGTACTAGTAACTTCTCCAATATTCAAATTATTCAGCAAATAGACTAAATCTACTGGCGTTTGGAAACCTGTTACAGGACCAACAATAGACGAAAATATACCTGTTTTATCCCATGTCGGATCATATGGTAGATGATGATTCATTGCATTTGCAAATGCTGCTTGAAGAATTAGGTCAACTACATGAACATACCCTGGTTTATCATCTGTTTTATAATATGTGTTATCACTATAGTCACTTAATGTATAATTCCTCATATTATCAGGTAAAGATAATTCGATATTATCAAGTTTAAACACACCTTTATTATATAAATCTTGAACTATTTTTTGATAAAGTTTTCCATCTAGTTCCGCTAAACATTTTTGCGCAGATGCTGCAGAGCATGTGCTACCATTTTGTAATATTAATTTTGGATCTTTACTAAGATCTTTATCAATATCAGATTGGGTTATATTCTTACAAAATGGCTCTTGCTTCGGAGTCGTTTTTCTTCCGCCGCCGCCTTTTGAGCCATTATTATCATTATTATTGTAACCATTATTAGAGCCATTATTGTAGCCATTATTGTAGCCATTATTAGAGCCATTATCGTAAGCCGGTGGATACGGAGAACCATTATTATACTGAGGCATATATGGACAAGTATGGTATCTAAGATTATCACACGACATTTGTTGGTGGCAATATTTACATGCGCCTACACAAACTTCTGGCAACTCATAACCACATGGCACAGTAGATAGATAATAATTCCCTGTAGAATAATTTTCACACGGATAGTATGTTATTTCACTACCCATGCTCTGAGCATTTGCTATCTGTACACCGACATTTAATTCTCCATTTGTTATTATAGACAGCAAACTTAGCAAAAATATCAGTAATATAAAAAATCTTTTCATAATATTAATTATTTTTGCTGATTATTGTTCTAAGAACCTGATCACCTGCTTTTATATTAAGCACGTAAGTTCCTTTTCTTAAATTTGGAGTGATAGAAACTTTATTATTGCCGCTTTCTAAATCACCGAGATTAATAACATCTTCTAACATGCCTGTAATATTAAAGAAACGAGCTTTCACATTATTTGCAGCATTCTTTAATCTAAATGTAGCATCAAAACTAAACTCAAATGGATTAGGGGCTACGGCTATTCTTTCCTCTACATTTATAGTATCGTTAGTAACTAAACTATTTATTGGTTTTTCTCCATTACGATATAATTCAATATACATTGGACGCTCTGGTTCACGCAATTTTAAAGAATACAGGCCAAGACGGCCTGAAATCTGATTAGGCCATATTTCCATCTTCATATAATCCATACGATAATCAACACCCTGTGGGCCAGTATAACGTTCACCTAACTTTAATTGAGAATTAGCAAAAAACATCATTCCATTGTTGTCAATGTTCGCCTCAAATGGAATTTTCTGTTTATCAATTATTAAATTTCCTGTGAACTTGCTTCCATCATTATTTAAATTAAGAATAATTGGTTTCTCTCCTAGAATAAACTTGCCACTCCAATCATACATGACGACAAAACCCTCATACTTACCAGGCAATGACTTTATATCATTAGCAACCACGTTTATAGTCGGCATTTCTGAAGGAATATCTGCTTTTTTGCCATCATTAGTAACTTGTTCCTGGAGATAATTTTCAGGATTCTTTCTCTGTAATTCAATCAATGCATCAGTATATCCAAGTTTCCCTGCCCGCTCTAAATAAAATTTTGCATTTTCATCATTCCGTTCCACGCCATAACCATTTCTATAGCATAAACCAAGCATATAAAGAGCTGGTGTAACATCATAATCAGAAGCTTGATGAAATAGATCGGCTGCTTTCTTATAATTCTGTTCACATCCAAGACCTTTATAAGACATAAAGCCTAAATCATAACGACAAATAACGGATGATGCCTGGATTCCCTTCTGGAAATATTCACACGCTTTATTAAAATTTTGCTTTACACCTGCATGTGCATCTTTATACATCATGCCTAAATTATGATAAGACTCAGCATTGCCTGTTTCGCCTGCTTTAATCAAATAATTTACAGCAGCTGTTGAATCTATATCAACACCAACGCCATGCATATAAGCCATACCTATGGCGTTCATGGCCATCGAATTTCCTTTTTCGGCATATTTTTTTAATTCAATAACTGCTTGAAACTTAGTCATTTTATTATTAAGACCTTTCATCACATTAATTACTTCTAACACCTCTTCACCATCATTGATATTTTGTGCAGAAGCAATGATTGGACTTGCTATTAAAAGAAAAACTATAAGAAAAGCAATATTCTTAATATTACTTTTTTTCAATGTAAAAAATTGTTCCATTACCATACAAATTCACTACCAACATTATTTTCTTCAACATGCTTTTTCTCATAAATGCCATCAAGCAATCTTATTGCATATGGACGATGTTTGTAAAGTTCTCCAAGATTTTTATTTTTAAAATTTTCACGGTATTTATATTGCTCGTTGATTTGATTAACCTCTTCAAAATATGCATAAACCAGACCTCCTTCAGCTGCACTATCAACTTGCTCTGAAAAGCCGGCTTCTTTCAAATTTTTCCATGCATTGCGACAATCATTATTTATTTTGTCTAAAGTTTTCAATTCAAAGAATGTTTTAAGTTGTTTTTTGTCGAGAATTTCTTCAAGAAAATCTATTTCTTCATTCCATACATTTTTACGGGGATTAAGATCCAGACTATGTGCTAATTCTAGAGCTTTACTCATAATCTTATCCTGCTGAGCCTTTTTGCAGAACCCCCTTTGACATAGACGTAAAGCAAAGCCTATATTTTCACCCGAAATATTATTGAACGGAATAAGAATAGTATAGATAGAATCTTTATACAAACTATCTACAACAAGTTTCGATTTAACACGCTTAATAAGATCGTGTTTATAAACCACAGAACAACATGCTTTGTTTTTTTCTTGGTTTAAAACTAATTGATACAAATCTGATGTCACAATTTGTGGAACATAATACTTCATTGTCATTTCTGCATATTTGTCCTCAGCATTCTCATAAGCTGTTTTCTGGACTAATACTTTCTGGCTGTCAGTCAGTTCATACTCAAGTTCAGACATTTTCGTAGTCTGAGCACTCATGGTACCTACCATTGGGAAGAATACCATAAAAAGGAAAAATGATTTTTTCATCTATTTTTTTTAATTATGATTTTGCGCGAGTCTCTTAATCCGCAATTATTATCATTGATATATTTATGCGCCTCATTATAAATTTCAGAAGCCATTTCGTTTTTAATCTTTGCCTTTGTTGAAACAATACTATTAGCATATTGTATGCCCATTTTTTTATTACCCATAACTATATAAGACCTCATAATATATAGTTTAGGAAGCAAATGTACAGGCTGCATATTTGCTACAATTTTCAAGCATTCAATTGCCTTCTTTTCCTGATGCATTCTCATATAAACATCCCATAGGCCATAAAACACTTCAGGCGATGACGAATATTTCTGTGCCTCTAGAATAGAAGTAACAGCATTATTATAATCTCCCTGTAATATGTAATTACTACCTAGAGTATTATAATAAGCCTCTGAAGTTCCAATATTTTTTTGTAAAACAAGTAAACTCAAATCACCGACGCTCTGTCCATCTTTAATCAGATTGTGTATCTTATTTAATTTTAATTGAGAATTAACAAATAGCATATTCTTGTAGCTAAACAATATTCCTATCAACACTATAAATACTACAGTAAGAAATGAATATTTTTGAAGTAACTTTCCCCTCTCTGATTTTGCATTAGATAAATGCGACATCAATTGCGCGCAGAAGCACATAATCAAAATCCACACACTCACAGAAGTATATACAAAGTTTACGGTTGCCATGAACATGAATGCTAAAAAAAAAGAAAAAGACTCTACATCCTTCTTCTTATAAGAGTATAATATCATCAGTACAAAGAATAGAGCATAGAAAGTCATTCCAATTATACCGCCCTCTATTCCAGACTCCAAGTAATCATTATATGGCATTGCTACAAAATCAGCATGTTCTTTTTCTTCATCAGTACCATTGTTGTATTGGAAATACCTGCTTTGAGCCAAATTATAAGTTTTTTGAAACATTCCATAACCATATCCTGTTGGATGCTCTCTTATAAGGTCAACAGTATTTTTCCATATAAAGATACGCCCCTGGCTCGAACCTTTTTTAAAGTTGTACAAACCAACTATCATTAAAATAGCAATTGACAACAATATAAATGATCCAACATAATTATATTTTGTACAAATACATGTTTTCGTTCTCAGCCAATAAAATCCATAAATAATATTCAATATGACAAAACCAATATACGCTGTTCTACATTTCAAGACAGCGATTATACACGTCAATAATAAATATGAACTTATGTATATTACTTTATGATTTCCTTTAATCAGTCGATTTAGAATCACAACTAAAGCACCTATCAAATAGATGGCTGTAGATGAAGGATTCGCATTAATACCGGTAATAGTTATGAATGGATTCGAAGATTTTATTACTCCTGAAAATTGGAAGCCAATAACTACACAATTAAGCCCAGCTAATAATAATACGATATTTTCAATGTAACCCCACTGAACATAACATTTCCGCAAAAGCATTGATAATGCTAATGCAAATAATAATGATGACACTATGTACCATACGCGATATTGCTCCGAATTCACGATATTAGAATAAACAACAATATAAATAATCCATGCAGTAATAAAGAAAGACAACACATTATTGCTTTCATCTAATTTACAGCGACATTTATACAAAGTCGCAATCATTAATAGTGTAATCACACTACCTGAAAGAAGTGAATATGACAATGAAGAATAAACAAAAAGTTGAGTATCCAACATTGATAATGCACATATCATCATCACAAGAATTTTAACAGTCAGATTCTTGTGAACAATAGTAGTATTGTTCATCTATTTCCTAATTATAAGATTAGTATGTAATTACCACCACACTTGTTTACCTTTTTCAAAAGTAAAAATGCGTTCTTCATGACCTTTTGTCAAATCATTCAGAAGGTAAAGTCCACCACTTGGCATATTATTAAAAACCAACTTTGTTTCTGTTGCCTTCTTCTTACCAAGAATTCGCCACATACCATTATCATAAACATTTAACTGGTATAAATCTCCCACTTCGATACAATTACCATCGTTACGAGGAATATATCTTATCTTTGAGATTTTAGTTGGTTCATCAAGTTTAAGGCCTACCCAATGTCCATCAGGACTAATGCCATTAAAACCGGTAAGTATATTTCCATCAAATACGGTCTCTTTTGTCTGCCACTGAGTCCCTTGTGTCCCAATTATAACTCCTTTTAGTTTATTATTAGCCAGATCATAAAATTCTAACTCATTAATATTGCCAAATGAATTCTCAGGGCTCAAATAACGCAAATATTGGTAAGCTTTATTATCAAGAATCTTTCTTTCATACCAACAACCTTCAGTTATCCCTTCGTGCATAAAGAATGTTGTGGCATCTGAGAAATCGCTTTTATTACTTCCTTGGAACTTACCATAAGCCATTCTTAAGTTAAAGAAATCCTGCTTACCAAAGAAAGAATATTTACGTAGCAATGTCATCGATTCTCTGTTTTTATAATCACATACAACATCTCTAACTTTACCCTCACTATTAATAATGAAAGGATTACCCACGGGCTGTAATGTCTCATTTTCAAAGAAAGCCATAGAATAAATGATATTTCTACCCATAGATTTAAATGTCACCTTATCACCATCAATTCGGCCATAAAACACTGGTACCCAGTCTTTAGCATCGAAAACACATATATAGGCTACTTTATAACCCAAATAGTGCTGTGGTATAATCCTTGTTACATTCGTTGTTTTACAATATTCATCTGTAACATCTATGAACTTAGGATTTATGAATAAATCAGGTATTGATTTCTCAAATCTAAAATCATACACAAAATCTCGATTCATCTGAAAACAATTTCTAAATACTTTTGGTTTTAGATAACTATGGAAATACTGTGCTGTGTCGCCAGGCTCACAACCCATATAAAAAGGAGTCGCTTTACCATTTGGCAACAATATTACACTCCATTCGTGGGCATTAGTTCTATTACCCCAATGAGGTGTAAAATCTATAGTAGAAGGAACGCCAATAGATCTTAACATTGCAACAAGATATGCAGCCTCTTCACGACATGTTCCCGTTTTATATTTACACAATTCAGCTAAACTAGGAGGAAATGAGCCCGTATTATTGATAAATTCAAAATGATTCATTACATCCGTAACCTTTAAGGCTTCTGATACTGCACTACCTATCGGGAAAAAGTCATTTCTATGCTTCTTATTACATTTCTTTATTATTTGCCATTGTTGAGATTCACTTCCATTATATTGGTTCTGAACAATGATTTCTTTATCAGTACCCGTTTCTTCGTCAGCTTCTAGATATAATCCGGAATCCTTATTCATTATTTTGCATAGTCCATTACCTATAGGAATTACTACCCATTTTTGATGCTTAGCTCTTAAGTACTTATATTCACCAACAGCATTTTTAGGTAACAGACTTACCCATCTATTTTCGAGGCATATAGCAGGATCATTTTTAGGAGAAATTTCCCAACATGGATATCCCTCATAATCAAAACTTAATAAAAGATTTTCATCTTTATCTGAGAATCTTTTTAAATATACCGGTTTCTCCATACTTTGAGATAAAGAATCCATAGAAATATAGTTACCATTTGCTATATTTTTCACAAGACATAAAGAATCTGAATAATCAACTAAATCAGATCTTTCATTGCTTACAGATGCTAACTCTAAGTAATCGATAACAAAAGGATTATTTATTGCTTTTATAAGCAGTTCATTGTTTCCTTTATTCAGATTAATAGGCATCCAAAATCTGCTACTTCTAAAAGTATGTATAGAAACTGTTGGTTCTAACTCAACTATATCTACAAGTTTTCCATTGAGATAAACAGCTGCTTTTGTATCAACTGCTGATGTATTATATCTTAAATTAACCAACTTAGAACTTGGAATATCGGATAATATATTAAAAGAGACAGATTGATTGGCATTCTCTACAAGTACTGATTTACCTGTAAGCGAACTGGTTTCCTCCATTACTCGGCATCCTCCAAATTTGTTTTCAGCAGCTATAAATCTAATACCTCTGTTACTCCAAAAAGTTTTTCCTCCTAGATAAGGATATATTTTTGCAATTGAATCGCGCCACATGCTTAATGGTTCATTAGAAATACGATATGGCAGAATATAATTCAAAAAATATTTTTTTTCATAGTTTTTATTCCAACCAACGGAATTCCATAAATCCACAGCCTCATTAATTGACTTTATCAAATAATCAGCTTTAATTGCCCTTATATCAGACTCTCTTTGGAAATTAAAAGGTTGTAATTTTTCGAGTGTCTTATTAAAAGCATCGCCACGAACCTCCATTGGTAACCGGCTTACAAATCCATATATAGTTTGATATTTCTCTGCAGATTCACCATATATCGAATAATAATATGGCATATTCTCAATCAGGAACTTTGCAGATTCATATTTTAAAGACTCCGAATTATCTTTGAAATACACCAATACTTTTTCTAACTCTTTTTCATTATTTCCTGCATATGATAAAGCTTTATCAAGTTTGCTATTCATGGATAAATTGCTTTGTGCGTATATATTAATGCAGCACATGAAAATGACAAAAAAAGAAATAATTTTTATTTTGGAGACAAAACCCTCCAAAATTTCTTTTGTTTTTAACTTTTTCATTTATTTAAGGTTAATAATCGTAATCGTATTCTGTCCTATTTTTGGGGAAGGTTACATTTATATTCCTTTATATTAGATAAATAAATATTTATATGATAATGCCCTTAATTTTACTCAATTGTAAACTCACCAATAAGGTTCAATCCTTTATTATTAATTATGTTTACTTCATAATTACCGGTATTTGCATTTGGTATTTCTACTACTGGCATTTGACCTTTAGCTGTTATTATAAACTCGGAGT
>Ga0172378_10007506_pt1 | contig 10142 bp, 6 predicted proteins | sample GrowelOW332metaG_FD_119755 | JGI IMG/M metagenome (GOLD analysis project Ga0172378, IMG submission 119755) | Groundwater microbial communities from an aquifer near a municipal landfill in Southern Ontario, Canada - Pumphouse #3_1 metaG | ecosystem: Environmental > Aquatic > Deep subsurface >... | reverse complement strand
GAACAAATTACATGCCATAAATTTTACGAAAAAAAAAACACTTAGCTGCAAACTTAAAAAAAGTTCAGTTTTCATTGCAAGGATTTGCCACTTTTTATGATTCATATTTAACATACGAACCTTTCATACAAAATTTGCATGCGTCAAAAATATCTTCATTAGGTTTGCGAGAACAATAACGATATTTTTGGCCAAACCTTCCTCCACAAAAAAAAAGCTACTCCGAACAAGTATCGAAGTAGCTCAAACCGGCAAAAATATGCTTTATTCAATCAGACTGCCAAACCTAAACAAACAAATAATATCATCCTCTTTTACAAGGAATCAGGACAGCTTCCGAATCTTGATTTCAGCGTCTTTTGCCAGTTTGATTAATAACCAATTAACATTAACTATAACCAAAAGACATTCAGAACATCAAAATCAGGAATCTCTTCCTTTCCAATAAAGATAGCCATTTGATTTCCCAAATCCCATTTTTATAAGAAGAATTAATATGCCTAAAATCAATTATTTCTTAACTTTGCGCCAAAGAAGTCAAAGGATATTCCTCCATACTTCTCCCTTTAATTTTCTAAAAGAATGGAACACAAACTGAAAATTTACAATACACTAAGCAGAAAAAAGGAGGTTTTCACCCCCATCAACTCTCCTTATGTAGGAATGTACGTATGCGGACCCACGGTCTACGGAGATGCTCATCTAGGACACGCCCGTCCTGCCATAACATTCGACACGCTATTCCGCTATCTAACCCATCTGGGTTACAAAGTCCGTTATGTCCGTAACATAACCGACGTAGGCCACTTGGAGCACGACGCTGACGACGGAGAAGACAAAATAGCGAAGAAAGCCAGGCTGGAGAAACTGGAGCCAATGGAGGTGGTACAATACTATCTTTTACGCTACCATAAGGCGATGGAGAGACTGAACGTACTACCACCAAGCATAGAACCACATGCATCGGGTCACATCATCGAACAGATCGAATTTGTAAAGAAGATTTTGGATGCCGGATTTGCATACGAAAGCAACGGGTCCATTTATTTCGATGTAGAAAAGTATAACAAGAGATATAACTACGGCAAGCTCTCCGGAAGGAACATAGAAGAGTTACTGGAGACAACCAGAGATTTGGACGGACAAAGCGAAAAACACAAAAGCGTAGACTTTGCCTTATGGAAAAAAGCCGCACCTGAGCATATCATGCATTGGCCGTCGCCATGGAGCGAAGGCTTCCCCGGTTGGCATTTGGAATGTTCGGCAATGGGAACCAAATATTTGGGCGAAGAGTTCGACATTCACGGAGGAGGCATGGACCTCATGTTCCCCCACCACGAGTGTGAGATAGCTCAGTCTACCGCAGCATTGGGAAAGGAAACCGTCCACTATTGGATGCACAACAACATGATTACCATAAACGGACAGAAGATGGGAAAATCACTTGGAAACTTCATCACGCTGGACGAGTTTTTCCAAGGCAGCCACAAACTGCTGGAACAACCCTATTCCGCAATGACCATCCGCTTCTTCATCTTGCAAGCGCACTACCGTAGCACGGTCGACTTCAGCAATGATGCGCTACAGGCTTCGGAGAAAGGATTCGTTCGATTAATGGAAGGATACAACAGGCTGCTGAAATTGAACCCGTCAGACAAAACGACCATCGAGATTTCCGGACTAAGAGAGAAATGCGAGGATGCCATGCAAGACGACCTCAACACGCCTATCGTCATCTCCCATCTGTTTGATGCGACGAAGGGCATCAATACCGTTTACGACGGCAAGGGATCAATCACCGCAGAAGACCTTGAAGAACTGAAATCCGTATTCAAGCTTTTCGTTGAGGACATTCTAGGTCTGCTCCGTGAAGAGAACGGTGGCGCAGCCAGCGACGCTTACAAGAAAGCCATCGACCTTTTATTGGAAATAAGACAAGAATCCAAGGTAAAGAAAGATTGGGACACGGCGGATAAAATCAGAAAACAGTTGTCTGAATACGGTTTTGAAATAAAAGACGGAAAGAACGGTTCTGAATGGACCTTATGACATTCCGGATAGAGGAATAAAAAAGGTTGGGTTCCCAAGAATCCAACCTTTTTTATTGCACACAAAAGAAATTTCGGGAACCGAAACCCCTTTGTTCTATTAAAATCTCCAACCTACTGTTGCCATAATGTTTGTACTGAACAATGACTCCTTAGAGATAGGTTCTGCTATTGGCAAATAGTCAAAGAAATACTCCTTCTGATTTTTAAACACCAATGCGAAGTCGGCATAAAAAGACTTTCCTTTATATCCTAGACCTCCCGTATAATACATGGCCTCACGCGGCAATGCCACTGAATAGGTTGTGTTATACACATTGCTCAAAGCCTCATCTACCGGCTTAGTTACGTAAGCAAATCCAAGACGTCCGGAAAATCCGTTCACAATCGCAACTTCAGTACCAACCTTGAACGTATGCGTCTTTTTCATATACTCATTGATAATATCTTTCTCTTCTTCAAAATCAAAAGAACCGTCAGACAACCGCATCGCACCATAATCCTCATATTGGTACTCCAAGCCAACCAGAGCACGTTTTCCTATGATGAAACCAAGACTTCCCTGAAGTTTGAGTGGAGTCTGCAAATCGTATTCCGTCTCGCTCCAATCTATTTCAGTATTATAACTCTGATTATTATAATCCATGTTTGTGTTTGTGTACTGGTCCACATTATAGAATGTAGGAGTATGGAAAGCCACACCAACCCTCATGAAGTCAGTAAGACGGCCAATAGCTCCGAATTTGAAGTTAAACCCAGTTCCTTTTGCCTCATAATATTCATCCTTATACCAATCACCCTGTCCATTCAATCCATATTCGTCATAGCTTGATGTTTGCGTATAATCAATATTTACAAAGCCGACACCCACGCCCCAATAGAACCGATTACTGATATTCATACCATAGGATATGTTCCATTCATCCAAAGCTCCATCTTCTTTAAATTTTATTCTTCTATCTACATACTCATCTTTTAAACGGAACTGAGACGTAGCCGACACATCCTTGCCATTTTCCTCCTGTGCATCTATCAACCCTAAATCTTTCCCCGCACCAAAAACCTCATCAGTTGCCAAATTAAAGAAATCTTCGGTCATCGAATGATTCCATCCATTTTCACGGAATGTGTAATAGCGTTTGAAATTCCTCAATCGGTTATAAGAAACACCCAAAGAAGAGGTGACATACCCTTTTTTGTGCCCGCTTTTCCCGAAGTTCAACACAAAAGCGAAGTTGTTGATGTTAAACCCTACCGACTTGTCGTCTGTAACGTAAACGTTAGGCGTCAAAGTAAGGTCACAACTACGATACACACCCAATCCGGCAGGATTGTCTTTCAACACCGTAGCGTCAGCTCCCAAAGCACCCAAAGCACCACCCATAGCGGAGTACCGAGCCGTTCCCATAATGGGATCTGTCTTTGCCAAGTTCAACGCATCATAAGCATTTTGCGCATTTGCGCCCGCCGCCGTCATCAAAAATCCGGCCGCCAACATCTTGAATTTATTCATATTGTCCTATTTTTCTGATTAAAATCCGTATGGGAGACCCTATTCTTAAGGTTTTTCCATACGGATGAAATATTGTTCCTAAAATAACATCTTCTATTTAAGTTCTATCGTCCTCTGCTTCCACCAGAACTGCGGGAAGAACCTCCCCCACTAGAACCCCTCGATGACGAGGAGCTGCCAGATGAGTAGCTGGAACCTCGGGAAGAACCTCTTGAGGACGAACTGCCCGATGAGTAGCTAGAACTACGGGAAGAGCCACCGCTACTATAGCTAGAGCCACGAGACGAAGATGAGCTGCCACTACTATTAGATGACGAGCTTCCTGACGAACGCAAAGATCCGGAAGAGCTGCCACCTCTACTTGAAGAAGACGAAGAAGACCTCACCGAAGAACGGGAAGACGAGTTTACGCTACCTCGGCCTCCACTATTGGTTCTCGATCCGCCTCTATACCCCGAACTGCTTCCATTATAGGAAGGCCTAGTACTAGATGGAGAGCCGCTCCTCAAAGAAGGAGAGCCAGACCTTCCGGAAGAACGGACAGTAGACCTCCGTCCATTTGCATAATTACCTGCACGGTTGGAAGGATGCCTCATGCTACGATAATACGGACTGTACGAATGGTTATATCTCGACGGTCTGTATTCGTAACCGCCTCCATAATAATGGGGATGGTGGTGATGCGAATAATATCCACATCCATAATAGCCGCCCCAATAATGGCGGTACGGATAGCCATAATAGCCGTAAGAAGGATAACCGTAAGAGTAATACCAAGGCGAATAATATGCGCCCAAGTACCATCCATTGTAACCTCCATACCCCATATAAGTTGGGTAATATGCGCCATAACCCACATACACATTTGTGACAGAACCATTGGAAGCATAAGAAGCTTCCTCGTTTTCCGTCTCATATATGTTCAAATCGGCTTCATGATACTTATTCAGACGACGGGAATATACATAATCATCGTCATCGTCTACAATAATAGTATCATTGTATGCAATTTCCTCAGCATAATCATAATCATCATCCTTTTCACTTTTCGTGCTTTTACGGGTAATGATTTTTTTTGTCTTTTGTGCCCTTAGCTCCTCCTGAATCTTATCAGCCTCCGCATTTGCCTCGTCTTCCGTGATATACATATCGTCTTGGGAATAGGAGACCATCGGCTGCAAAAGCAGGATGGTAAGGAACACAAACCATTTTGTCATTCTGTTTTTCATATCTTGTCCTCCAAAGTTTTGTTCTACAATTCATTTTCCGGTCACATACCGCACGTTTGTATATAAACAAACTACACCTTCATTTATTTTATAACAGTCTCTAATTTTCAGTTTTACCTACTTTTTTTGTATCTTTGCGAAACACAAAGATAAACAAAAAACTAACAACCAACGTCATATGCCACTTTTTGTATACAGTTAGGCTGTTGTTTTTTATTTCTTTTTAGACTTCCATTTTAAGAAAACGTTTAATCGTACATTGCAAATTATGGATTATTTGGAATTTTTTTTCAGATACGACAAAGAAAAAGACTACATCGGCGATCTTTTGTCTGCCGAGTTGGGAGAAATCGGGTTTGAGAGTTTCGTCAAAGGCGAAGATGGGTTGACTGCTTATATTCCACAGAATATTCTGGACGAAGCTCAACTTAAGAACTTATTGGACAACTTCCAATACGCAGACAATATCCCTTACGAACACAAACTGGTGAAGGGCCAAAATTGGAACGAAGAGTGGGAAAAGCATTATTTCCAGCCTATTATCATGGGCAACGAATGCGTCATCCACAGCACATCACACAGAGACATCCCCGCCGCAAGATACGATATTCTGATTGACCCTAAAATGTCTTTCGGAACCGGCCACCATGAGACGACATCTCTCATGCTCGGCGAAATACTAAAAGCCGACATGAACGGGAAATCACTTCTCGACATGGGCTGCGGAACTGCCGTATTGGCCATTCTAGCCGCCAAACGAGGTGCCAACCCTATCCTCGCCATCGACATAGACGAATGGGCATACGAAAACGCCATCAAGAACATCTCTCTCAACAAAGAGAGCAACATACGAATAGAAAAGGGAGGTGCCGAGCTGTTGGGAAAAGAGAAATTCGACATCGTACTCGCCAACATCAACCGGAACATATTACTTCATGACATGCACGCCTACGCCGCTTGCATGAACTCGGGGTCCGAGCTCTTCATGAGCGGATTCTACAAGCAAGACATTCCGGTTGTCGACGACGAAGCCAAGAAACACGGACTAAAGCTCATCTCTTTCGAAGAGAAGAACTCATGGGTGGTAGTTCGCTATAAAAAGGACTAAGAATTGCGGACAAATTGAGGTAGCCGTTCCGTCTTCATTCATCCGTCTTCCTCTATTCAATAAATTCTAACTGTATGATGCAAACAAATGCCCAATTGGAGCTGGCCAACGAACTGCTAAAACACACAGGGGCCAATCTTTTCCTGACAGGAAAGGCAGGAACAGGAAAAACCACATTTTTAAAGAATTTACGGATACGATCTCCCAAAAGAATGGTTGTCGTTGCGCCAACAGGCGTAGCCGCCATCAATGCGGGCGGAATGACCATACATTCTTTCTTTCAACTCAGTTTCGGACCCTACGTGCCTGGCACTCCTATCGCAAAAGCAGAACTTTTCAAATTCAGGAAAGAAAAGATAAACATTATCCGGAGTCTGGATTTACTGGTCATCGACGAGATTAGTATGGTTCGCGCGGACCTACTCGATTCCATTGACAATGTACTGCGGCACTTCCGCCGTTCTCAAGAACCTTTCGGCGGAGTACAACTACTCATGATCGGCGACATCCAGCAACTCGCACCAGTAGTCAAAGACGAAGAATGGACCATACTGAAAGACTTTTATCAGACCCCATTCTTCTTCAGCAGTCTGGCTCTTCAGAAAACATCATACGCCTGCGTGGAGCTAAAAACGGTATATCGGCAAGCCGACGAACATTTCGTTTCTATACTCAACCACATTAGGGAAAACAACGCAGACTCCAGCATACTGCAAGAGCTGAACAAAAGATATCAGGCAAACTTCAACCCAAGCGACGAGGAAGGTTATATCCGGCTCTCTACCCATAACTTCCAAGCCCAAAACATAAACACGAAGAAGCTGTCTGACCTGAAGTCTAAAAGCCACTTCTTCGAGGCTAATATCACCGGCAATTTTCCCGAATATTCCTACCCTACCGATGCCAAACTGGAGCTGAAGGTGGGAGCACAAGTCATGTTCATCAAGAACGACCAATCTCAGGAGAAGCGTTATTATAACGGAAAAATAGGGAAGATTTCGGAAATAAAAAGAGATGAAATCACCGTGATAGGGAATGACGACAAGATTCCCATTTCCGTTCTTCAAGACAAATGGGAAAATATGAAGTATAGCATAAACCCGGAGACGAAAGAACTGGAAGAGACTGTCGACGGCACCTTCGAACAGTACCCTCTAAAAACGGCGTGGGCCATCACCGTCCACAAGAGCCAAGGGTTGACCTTCGACAAGGCCATAATCGACGCCCAGGCATCATTCACCCACGGACAGGTTTATGTGGCACTTAGCCGATGTAAAACGTTGGCGGGGCTGGTGCTCAGCTCTCCCATCACAAGCGACTCCATCAAACGAGACTCTCGGGTGGACTCTTTCAACCGGAATGCGAAAGAAAGGGAACCGAACAAGGAAGTCATCGATAGCATGAAAAAAGATTACTTCACCAAACTTGTTCTAGAACAGTTCTCTTTCAAATATGCTATCGAAAGGTTTCTGGCTCTAAAGAGAATTGTTGACGAAAGTTTTTGGAAACTTTATCCGGAGATTGCCAAACAATTCAAACTCGACGAACCTAGGTTGCAAAACGAAATAAAAGACATATCCTTAAAGTTCCAGCAACAGATGCTCTCCATCCTAAACGGATGCCTAGAGCCAGAATCGGACAGTTTTCTAAAAGAGAGGATTCAAAAAGGCGCAGAATATTTCAAGAACAAATGCGATGAGATTCTGCAAAGCACAGCAGACAAGGCAGAAACAATAGAGACAGACAATAAAGAGATCCGAAAAAGTCTGAATGACGCACTATCCTTCTTGCAGACTGAGCTTAGGATAAAGAACCGCACACTTGAGAAATGCAAAGAAGGATTTTCCATCTCCGAATATCTAAGTGCCAAGGCAAAAGCGTCTTTGGAAGACGAGAAACCTAGCGACACCGGTTCGAAGAAAAAAGAGAAGAAGGCTAAGGTACCGAAAGACGTCACCCATCCCGAACTATATGAGCAGCTAAAGTCTTGGAGAAACGAAACCGCAGGAAACTACGGGATGCCGGCCTATTTGGTCTTATCACAATCCGCCATCTTGGGCATCTCCAAACTCTTACCGCTCTCCTCTAAAGAACTCTTGATGGTGCCAGGAATTGGAAAACTCACAGCCAGCAAATACGGAACCGAGCTGTTAGAAATCGTAGAACAATGCATCCGTCAATATGGATACAAGAAAGACGAAAACGCCTTCTTGTCTTCTGACACCGACAAGGACGAGCAACCCAAAGAAAGCACCACAGCGACAACACTCCGTCTTTACAAAGAAGGCAAAAGCAAAGAAGAGATAGCCAAAGAGCGGGGACTGACAGAAGGAACCATAGAAACACACCTATTCAAAGGAGTGGAAATCGGTGAAGTTCCCATTGAAGCGGTAAGCAGCCGATTCAAGATAGACAAAATAAAATCTACATTTCAGGAGAATCCAGGCAAAGAGAATAAAGAGATAAAAGAGATTCTCGGCAACGATTATTCTTGGAGCGAAATCCGGTTCGCAAAAGAAGAGATGACGAAGAAATAAACCGACGCAACAGGGGACATGAGAAGGCGGAGGCTCTGATTGTAACAATCCGAGCCTCCGCCTTTATCGCATCGCAACATCAATGACCTATCAGTATCCCGATGTTGGATGCAAACAATTTGACAGCCATCGCCAACAAAATGATGCCAAAGAATTTTTTTATGATGTAGTTGATAGTCAACCCCATCCACTTTTCAATCTTGACCGCAGTCTTCAGCACAAACAGCACCACCAACATATTAAGGGTCAAAGCGATGCAAATAACCCACAAAGAATATTCGGCACGCAATGAGATGAGCGTCGTGATAGAGCCAGGTCCTGCAATGAGTGGAAATGCTATCGGGATGACAGTGGCGTCGTCCGTGGCGTTGTGTTTGAATATGTTTGTTTCCAAAATCATCTCCAACGAAAGGAAAAACAGCACGATGGATCCAGCCACCGCGAACGAAGAGAGATCCACGTTAAACAGCCTCAACAGCCACTCCCCTCCCAAAAGGAATGCAAATAATATGACCGTCGCTATGACAGTCGTCTTATATGCATGAATTGTCTTACCGCTCTTCTGTAAATCAACAAGAATGGGAAGAACACCAATAGTATCAACCACGGCAAATATCACCATGAATACAGAAACAATATTAACCAACTCTGACGTGTTCATTGTTTTTTTCTTAAATATCAATATCCATAACAAAACTCCATCTATTTTTCCACAAAAACAAACGATATAAAAAGAATCTGAAACCGTTTTTCGTTTTTGTAACATCATAAGACGCACATAGGGCATTGTCGTCACCTAAATCATTCTGCATTAGCTTTCTTTCTTCGTTTTGCTCTTATATCAGTTTAAATGATTATCTTTGCGCCAAACAAAAAACATAGAACGCAGATGCAGGAAAAAATTTTAATTCTTGACTTCGGTTCGCAAACCACCCAACTGATAGGCCGCCGTGTGCGCGAGTTGGATACGTTCTGCGAAATCGTACCATACAATAAGTTTCCAAAGAACGACCCCTCCATCATCGGTGTCATTCTAAGCGGTTCGCCATACAGCGTATATGACGAAAGCGCATTCAAAATGGATCTCTCCGAAATTCGTGGCAAATATCCCATCCTCGGCATCTGCTACGGTGCGCAGTTTATGGCCTACGCCAATGGTGGCAAAGTAGAACCTGCCGGCACTAGAGAATACGGCCGTGCCAACCTTGCCAAGTTTGACAAGGAGAATCCCCTATTCAAAGGATTTGACGAAAATTCACAAGTATGGATGAGCCATGGTGACACCATCACCACTCTTCCCTCTGGATTTAAAACCATAGCCTCAACAGACAAAGTACAGAACGCAGCCTACCAGGCTGAAGGTGAGAAACTTTGGGGTGTTCAATTTCATCCAGAAGTATTCCACTCTACACAAGGAACTCAACTATTGAGAAACTTCGTTGTGGACATCTGTGGAGGCAAACAAGACTGGAGCGCAGCCTCCTTCGTAGAGGCTACCGTAGCCGAGTTGAAAAAAGAATTGGGCAACGACCGGGTTATCCTCGGATTGAGTGGAGGAGTTGACTCTTCTGTCTGTGCGGTTCTTCTGAACAAAGCCATCGGTAAAAATCTGACTTGCATCTTCGTTGACCACGGTATGCTCCGCAAAAACGAGTTCAAAAACGTAATGCACGACTACGAGTGTTTAGGATTGAACGTGATTGGCGT
>Ga0172378_10007505_pt1 | contig 10142 bp, 10 predicted proteins | sample GrowelOW332metaG_FD_119755 | JGI IMG/M metagenome (GOLD analysis project Ga0172378, IMG submission 119755) | Groundwater microbial communities from an aquifer near a municipal landfill in Southern Ontario, Canada - Pumphouse #3_1 metaG | ecosystem: Environmental > Aquatic > Deep subsurface >... | reverse complement strand
GTGTAATCTTGACCGAAAAATGCGTAAATGATTAATCCCACAATAGGTAGAAAAATCAAAACCATAATCCACGTGATGGTTTTAAGGGGATTTCTATTTTCCGAAATAATTACAACGATAACCCCAATGGCTGTAATCAGGTAGATAATTTCTGTTATTCGAAAAAGGATGTGGTACATATGGGTTATTATTAAGCTTCTATATTTCCGGGGGTAATTTTCTTCTCATTCCGAGTAATCAGCGGTCAGCGGTCAGCGGTCAGCGGTCAGCAGTCAGCGGTCAGCAATCAGCTATCAGCAATCAGCTGTTAGCTTTCAGTATTTCATGTCAATTGTCCATTGCTAATTATCAATTATCAATTATCAATTCCTAAGTGCATCTCTACCTATATTTCTCTCCCTCTTTTCCCACATCTTCCAAAATATTTAGATACGAATGGTATCGGCTATTACTGATGTAATGATTTTCTACAGCTTCAAGAACGGCACATCGGGGTTCGTTAATGTGCATGCAGCTATTGTAATAACATTTTTTTGAAAACTTAAATATTTCAGGAAAATAATGTGATACTTCTTCGGGAGTCATATCAATGTTCCCAAATCCTTTTATGCCCGGAGTATCAATTAGAAAACCTCCTTCGTCCAATTCTATCATTTCGGAGAAAGTGGTGGTGTGTGTACCCCTTTGATGATAAGTGGATATGTCACCTATTCTCTGCGTTTCTTCACCGGTAATCACATTGATGAACAACGATTTTCCAACGCCCGAATGGCCTGCCAACAAAGTGATTTTATCTTTGATAAGAGCTTTTAATTCGTCAACGCCTGTGCCGTTTATCAATGAAAGTTTTTGACATCGATATCCGACGGTCTTATAAAGATGAACGAGTGCATCCAAATACTCCATATCATCTTCATCATACAAATCGATCTTATTGAAAACAAGACAAACCGGAACACTATATGCTTCAGCCGTAACCAAAAAGCGATCTATAAAAACTGTTGTTGTATCAGGAGACTTTATGGTTACAAAAAGCAACGTTAGATCGATATTGGCAGCTAAAATATGTGCGTGTTTGGATAAATTAGAGGCACGACGAACAATGTAGTTCTTTCGATCAGCAATTTCTGTAATGTAAGAGGTTGAATCAGGATTGAAATCAATTTTTACGTTATCGCCCACCACAACAGGATTCGTACTACGAATGCCCTCCAATCGAAAACGACCTTTTGCCCGGCATTCAATATTTTGTCCGTTTTCCGTTCTTACTAAATAAGTGTTGCCTGTAGTCTTAATTACCAATCCTTTCATGCGCTTAAAAATAAAAAAAGGAAAAGTATCGTCCTCCTTTCCTTTTTTGTAGTTCGTTACTTATACCGTAAGGACTTCTTTTTCCTTTACTTCAAAAGCATCATCGATCAACTTGATGTACTTATCGTGCAATTTTTGTAAAGAAACTTCGGCATTTTTACCTGTATCTTCTGGCAAACCATCTTTAACACCTTTTTTGATGGCATCCATTCCTTCGCGTCGGAAGTTTCGAATACTTATTTTTGCATCTTCAGCTTCTTGCTTTATTTGTCTCACAAGCTGTTTGCGTCGTTCTTCAGTCAACGGTGGGATTCCCAAACGTATCACTTCACCGTTATTTTCGGGAGTGATGCCCACATCGGAGTCTAAAATTGCTTTTTCAATTATTTTCAACATAGATCTTTCCCAAGGTTGGATAAGAATTGATTTTGCATCGGGTGTAGAAACTGTTGCAGCACTCGTTAGAGGAGATTGTGTTCCATAATAATCTATTCTCACATTGTCGAGGATATGTAGATTGGCTCTTCCGGCGCGAATACGCGACAAAGTATCTTCGAGATACTCAAGCGTTGACTCCATTTTTCCTTCAATTTCTTTTTCTAAGCTTTGAATGTCTATCATAGGATTTATTTTTTATGTATTATAAACAAAAATAGGAAATTTAATTGACAATATAAACTAAAAACCGAACTTTACTTTTCGTTTTGGATTGGATAAACGAGGGTGCCAATGTTTTTGCCTAAGATTACTTTTTTCAGATTCCCAACTCTGTCCATATCGAATACCACGAGCGGCAACCCATTCTCATTACTCATAGTGGTGGCAGTGAGGTCCATTATTTTAAGACCGCGCTCATAAATTTCGTCAAACGAAATTTTATCAAATTTTGTGGCTGCAGGATCTTTTTCAGGATCGGCTGTGTAGACGCCGTCCACACGTGTGCCTTTGAGAAACACATCGGCTTCAATTTCAATTGCGCGCAAAACAGAAGCAGTGTCAGTAGTAAAAAACGGATTTCCGGTTCCTCCGGAAATTATCGCTATTTGACCCTTATTGAGCGAGTCAATGGCTTTCCATTTGGTGTAATATTCTCCAATAGGTTCCATTTGAGTGGCTGTGTACACCTGATTAGCCTGACCAATGGCAGAAAGAGCTGAGCTTAAAGCCAAGCTATTGACCACAGTGGCAAGCATACCCATTTGGTCGCCTTTCACCCGATCGAACCCTTTCGATGTTCCGCTTAATCCGCGAAATATATTTCCTCCACCAATAACAATGCCTATTTCAACACCCATTTCGGCAATCTCTTTGATCTGTTGAGCATACTCATTCAATCGATTTTTGTCAATGCCATACTGTTTTTCACCCATGAGCGATTCGCCACTCAGTTTCAATAAAATTCGCCTGTATTTTGTCATAATAAATTATATTTCGTGTTAATTGTTTTTACAAAAATATCAATAAAATGTCATATTAAAGAATTGTCGAAGGGGTAGTGTTCGTTCAATTCGAAAAGTTGTATTAAAATCATACTTTTCTCTTTAATATTCCGGAATAAAAGACACTTCTTTGAAGGCATATATTCGTTCTTCTTTGTCAATGTGTGTTTCCAAAACCAAATGCCCAGAGGGCAACACATTTTTTATTTTGGCTCTAAAACGTTCAGTTTTATCTTCGAACCAATAGAAATTATCCGTTCGGTAAAGTTGTATCATGTATTCTTTCTCAATCATGCTTACTTCACCATTTTGCAACCGTCGATAGAGAAGAAAAAACTCCTTGAAAAAGTCATTCAACAGATTGTCGCGGTTATACGAATGCCCTGTTATCTGTCTCAAAGAAACAGGGTTGGGCAATTCGTCCGGAAACTTTTCCTCATTCACATTCAATCCTATGCCCACAATGGAGAAATCGATGCGCGGACCGATCAAGCTATTTTCAATAAGTATTCCGGCAATCTTTTTGTCGTTCCAATAGATATCGTTGGGCCATTTGATAGTGATATTTGGAGTGAAGCGATCCAGGGTTTTTTTTAATGCTAAGGATACAATACGAGAAATAATAAATTGTTCTTTCGCAAAAACGAAATGAGGGTATATTAAGAAGCTAAACAACAAATTTTGCCCCCGGCCTGAAAACCAACTATTGCCTGCATGTCCTCGTCCTTGGGTTTGAAAATCGGTCATTACGAGCGATCCTTCCGGTTGAGGAGTCATCTTTTGCATGTTTCTCAACTCTAAATTGGTAGAAGAAGTCTCATCCAACGAGATTACAACCCTATCTTTACTCAGATGTTCCATAATATTCCTGTTGCTTTTTCTTTGGCATCTTTTTCACAACTTCTTCAATTGAGTGATAAATCCATTTCTTTATCTCTTCATCGGGCATATCGCCCGCTATTTCAATTGAATTCCAATATTTTTTGTGCATATGATAAGCAGGGGTTACACTCTGGTATTGTTCTCTCAAAGTAATCGCCTTTTCTGGATCACATTTCAGCGATATTGTTTTTACTTCTGTATCCAATGGAATCAGAGCAATCATCTTTCCCAAAACCTTTAGCACCAAAGTAACTTCATTAAATGGAAATGTAGGCTCTACCAACGGAATGTTGAGGCAATAATAGTATAGTTCTTCAATATTCATTCAACCTGTATTTGTAAATTTATAAATTTAAAATAGAGGCGACATAAAAGCATCATCAATATGTTCAATATCAAAATTCTTTCCATTCCAAACGGAAGAGATAATATCGAAACGCGCCGGTTTGTCTATATCCTTTATTTGAAGATAAAGATCGGCTGCTTCAACAATGCGACGAATTTTATTTTTGCCAATAAAATCTTCGGGATTTCCCCATTGACGCGATGTGCGCGTTTTCACCTCAACAAAAACAATAAACTCCCCATCCTCTGCCACGATATCTATTTCGTGACGGTACATTCTCCAGTTTTGTTTCAAAACTTTGTAGCCTTTTTTTCGAAGGAAATTTGCTGCCGCAATTTCTCCTTGTTTACCGAGTTCGTTATGTTCTGCCATTTTTTTTGAAATTAGTATTAAATTAGCACTCCAGAACCATGTTAATTGTGTAAAAATACGAATTATAGGGAAGAAAACTTTATTTCAACGAATAATTTTTGTTTTTTTGTAAAAGGAATGGATTTATCACGCAAAGTCTCGGAAGTGATGGATGTTTTTTGTTGTTTCGTGATTTCGTTTTTCTGTAGTGGGTAATGAGAAAATAATGCACACAAAGCAGCAAATAAAGATGCCACGCAAAGGGAACAAACAACGCAAAGAAAGAATGGCTCGCAAAGAACGCAAAGAGCGCAAAGATAAGTTTATAATATTGTCAGCCGATTCTTGAAATTCATAGTTATCAGATAATCAGCTATATGTTTTTGTTTATTATACCACTTTCTGAGCGTCTTGGCTACTTAGAGAGAAACAGAAAGAAAAGATGCCACGCAAAGGGAGCAAACAACGCAAAGAAAGAATGGCTCGCAAAGAACGCAAAGAGCGCAAAGATAAATTTACGAACTAAATTTTAATTGTTAACCATTCGACTTGGCGAGAGACAAAAAGTAACACAAACACCTATCAAGAATCAAGCTCAGCTATTAACTATTAATTTTTAACTTTTCACTTTTCACTCAAGATTAATTATGTTAGACGACAAATATTTTATGAACCAAGCCCTATCAGAGGCCAAACTCGCCTTCCACAAAGACGAAGTACCCATTGGTGCTGTAGTTGTTTGTAACAACCGGATTATTGCACGTGCACACAACCTCACCGAAACGCTCAACGATGTTACGGCTCACGCCGAAATGCAAGCGATAACAGCAGCGACAAATATGTTGGGTAGTAAATACTTGAACGAATGTACCCTATACGTAACCATTGAACCATGCCCCATGTGTGCCGGTGCATTGGGTTGGGCTCAGTTTCAACGTGTTGTTTATGGTGCTGATGATAAGAAAAAAGGATATTCCCATTTTTCAACGAAAGTATTGCATCCTAAAACAGAAGTCCAAAGCGGAGTCTTGGCCGAAGAAGCTGCCGAATTAATGAAAACATTTTTTGAAAAAAGAAGATAATTATGAAACAGAGACAACATTTTCACAAGCTACGAAAGATATTGCTTCTCGCACTTCTAATAATACCGATATCATTCGTTTTTAGTCAATCGAAAACAGTAACTCGCTTGGGAATAATGAATCCCACACCGGGAATTCTTAGCAATGCGTTGAATCTTATATCGAAGCAATACATTACGGCAGATAGTCTGGAAGTTGTGGGTATTTATCATGAGTCGCAAGCTTCATCCATAGCAGCAACCAATAAGTTTATTGAAGAAAAAGGCTACGACCACATCTCGTTTCAAATAGTAGAAGGTGATTTGTTGTTAGAAAATTTGTTTGAAGAGAACAATTGCACAACCCAGTTTAAGAAGTTGTTTGATAATACAGATGCACTCATATTTTTTGGAGGCATGGATATACCACCAAGGATCTACAGTGAAGAAACTTTTCTAACCACAGAACATTTTGATGCAGGTAAAAATTGGGAACTGTCCTTCTTGTTTCATCTAATTGGAGGCTCACAAAATGATCTCCAGCCACTACTTGTGAATAAACCCGATTACACAATATTGGGTATCTGTCTTGGTATGCAGGAGATGAACGTAGCGAGTGGAGGATCGATGTTTCAGGATATCCCATATCAGATCTATGGCAAAACTACTTATGAGAGTATTCTAAAACAAGACAGTACAGCAGTTCACAAAAACTATCACAATAGAATAGACAACGAAAACAGCTTTACCTCCATCCATTTTCATCCAATCTCAATTGCGCCGGGAAGCTTTTTAGATTTTGCAGAGAACAGTGAAAACCTTGTTGTGGCAAGTGTGCATCATCAGGCTGTGAAAGATTTGGGAAAGAGTTTTAAAGTAGTAGCCACTTCTGTTGATGAAAAAGTTGTGGAAGCATTGCAACACATCCAATTTCCCAATGTTTACGGAATACAATTTCATACCGATTTTTCATCGCTTTACGAGGAAGGATACAAATTTAAAGTATCTCAAAATAAAATAATGGAACTGAGTGAGGAGACACGCACTTTCCAACAACTATTTTGGCAAAATTTTAGTGAGCGACTGAAATAGAACTAATTGAGGAGCTAACTATTTTGTGTTTCTACAGCAATCCTTTCATCACTCCACCATCAATCTGAATGGTTGTACCAGTTATGGAGCGTGCCTGCGATGAGCACAAATAACAGACCATATTGCCTAATTCATCGGGGCTCATAAATCGTTTGTGAGGGAACGCAGAAACAACTTGTTCTTCATACGCTTGCACAGAAACATTTTCATCATTGGCTTCCTTTTCCATTAACTGCGTGACTCTATCGGTTTTGAAATAACCGGGACACACATTATTGATGGTGATACCTTTACCAATAAGTTCTTTGCTTATGCTTTTAGCAAAACTTACCACAGCCGCTCTGAAAATATTGGAAAGTACCATTGTAGGCGACGGTTCTTTCACAGTCACAGATGTAATGTTTACTATGCGTCCCCAACCATTTTTCTCCATGTGTGGCAGGCAATATTTTATCATTCTGATGTTGTATTTCAACACCGAATTGTATGCTTCATCAAAATCATCCATCGATAATTCGTCAAAAGACCCGGGAGCAGGACCACCCGAATTATTAACAAGAATATCTATCTTGCCAAACTTTGCAATAGTTTCTTCCACAATTTTACGATTGTCTGCTTCCGACGACATGTCCACGCTCATTGCTAAAACTTCTACTCCGTGTACTTCAATATCTTTTTTTGCTTTTTGCAAATCGTCACTGTTTCGAGCGCACAATACAACATTTACGCCTTCTTTTGCAAGTGCAACAGCACATGCTTTTCCCAATCCTTTACTGCTCCCACCAACAATAGCAACTTTACCTTTTATTTTGTAATCCATAATTTCACACTTTTCTTTAATAACAAAGAAAACAGCCAATAGGTTTATAATTTTGCCGCTCAAAGAAGTCAAAAATGATATGAAGTTCGTATATTTGCAACTAATCTTTGTAAGAAAAGATTTAATTTCGATAGTTGAGTGCACCCTGAAAACACCCAATTGCTGATTATCAGTCTTTTTCTGCCCTTTGTCCCTGAAGGGAAAAGCCTAATAATCAGCGCTCAGCCAAAGTCCCCTCGTAGGGGATTTAGGGGCGGTAGACTTTTCAAAGTGGATTCATAGTTTATACAATCATTTCTTTCTAATTCGATACTACATTATGTCAAAACAATTTAAACGTACGCTTATAACCGCCGCTTTGCCCTATGCCAATGGACCCATCCATATTGGGCACCTTGCAGGTGTCTATGTTCCTTCGGATATTTATGCGCGATACTTACGTCTTAAAGGCGAGGAAACTCTTTTTGTCTGTGGATCGGACGAACACGGTATACCCATCACTATTGCTGCGAGGAAAGAGGGTGTGACGCCGCAAGACATAGTGGACAGATACCACAGCTTAATCAAAAAATCTTTCGATGAATTTGGAATTACGTTCGATATATACTCGCGTACTACCTCCGATATTCACAAACAGACAGCTACCGATTTTTTTCAAAAACTGTACGATAAAGGTGAGTTTATAGAACAAGAAACAGAACAGTATTATGACGAAGAGGCAAAGCAATTTCTTGCCGATCGATATATTACAGGCACTTGCCCACATTGCCAATATGAAAAGGCATACGGTGACCAATGCGAAAGTTGCGGGACATCCCTCAATCCCACCGATCTTATCAATCCGAAATCAGCTTTAAGTGGTGCAGTACCCGTACGTCGCAAAACAAAACATTGGTACTTGCCTTTGAACAAACACGAATCGTGGCTGCGCCAATGGATTTTGGAAGATCACAAAGAATGGCGCAGCAATGTGTACGGACAGTGCAAATCGTGGCTAGATCAGGGATTGCAACCGCGAGCGGTGAGTCGCGATTTAGATTGGGGAGTGCCTGTGCCTGTTGAAGGGGGCAAAGGCAAAGTATTGTATGTATGGTTTGACGCACCAATTGGTTATATTTCCAATACCAAAGAGTTGTTGCCTAACGATTGGGAAAAATGGTGGAAAGATGAATCTACGAAGATGATTCACTTTATTGGCAAAGATAATATTGTGTTCCATTGCATTGTGTTTCCGGCTATGTTGAAAGCCGAAGGCTCATTTAATCTGCCCGAAAATGTACCTGCCAATGAATTTATGAATTTAGAGGGTGATAAAATATCTACGTCACGAAATTGGGCTGTGTGGTTACACGAATATTTGCAAGATTTCCCCGGAAAGCAAGATGTATTGCGCTACGTGCTAACCGCTAATGCTCCCGAAACCAAGGACAACGATTTCCTTTGGAAAGATTTTCAAGCACGCAATAACAATGAGTTGGTGGCGATATTAGGCAACTTCGTAAATAGAGCACTGGTACTCACGCAAAAGTATTTTGATAACAAAGTTCCGGAGCGCCATGAATTAACCGATTATGACAAAGAAACACTCAACAACTTCAAGAGTCTGAAACAAACGATTGAGAAAAACCTGGACAACTTCAAATTTCGCGAAGCACTCAAAGATGCTATGAATTTGGCGCGCATCGGCAACAAATACCTGGCCGATACTGAGCCTTGGATAGTAGCTAAAACGGATATGCCTCGCACGGAAACCATTCTAAACATTGCGTTGCAAATTACGGGCAATCTGGCTATTGTGTTTGAACCTTTTTTGCCGTTTTCGGTAAAGAAAATCAAGCAGTTTTTAAATATCGATGAGCTTTCGTGGGATCAGTTGGGTAGCATGGATCTTTTGTCCGTAGGACACGAATTGGGCAAATCGGAATTGTTATTTGAAAAAATTGAAGACGAAGCTATAGAGCTACAAGTGCAAAAACTTTTGGATATTAAAAAAGCAAATAAAGAGAAAGAATACAAAGCACAACCTATAAAAGAAGAAATTGCGTTTGATGATTTCACTAAACTTGACTTGCGCGTAGCAACCGTATTGGAGTGCGAGCGTGTTCCTAAAACTGACAAGTTGCTTCGCTTTCTATTGGACGATGGAATTGGCAAACGTACCATTCTCTCGGGTATAGCTGCCTATTATCCTGAGCCCGAAAAGTTGGTTGGCAAGCAAGTTTGCTTTATTGCCAATCTGGCAGCACGCAAAATGCGCGGAATACTATCGGAAGGGATGATTTTATCAGCCGAAAATGCAGACGGAACTCTCACTCTGATTGAACCTTCGGATAAAGTTTTACCGGGTAGCAAAATAAATTAAGAGTTTTGTGGTATGGATTTCCTATTGGGGCGATGGAGCTCCTGCTCCATGTAAAAAGATTCATAAAAGAGGAACTCTTCACGTTCCAACAGAGTCTTTTGTTTGCACTCACTTGCAATACGTATGTCGCTTTAGCGAAAATCTTCTCAATTCTTTCTTTGCTTCGCAACACACGGACTCGCATTGAGCGCAGCCGAAATGCTGCAAATTAGCGCAAGCGGAACAGGTTCCTCGGGGTGCAACTTTCAGTCGTACTTCGAGTATAATTCACATTTTTCCCCACAAATAATATTTATTCCCATCGCTTCCTCAAAGAAACTCTCCTTATAATAAGGCTTTAATAGAATAAACTTGTAATTTTGGGAATTAAAAGATAGAGTCTACTCCGAAAACCCTCAAATGCTGATTATTAGTCTTTTTCTGCCCTTTGTCCCTGAAGGGAAAAGCCTAATAATCAGCACTCTGCCAAAGTCCCCTTT
>Ga0172378_10007504_pt1 | contig 10142 bp, 6 predicted proteins | sample GrowelOW332metaG_FD_119755 | JGI IMG/M metagenome (GOLD analysis project Ga0172378, IMG submission 119755) | Groundwater microbial communities from an aquifer near a municipal landfill in Southern Ontario, Canada - Pumphouse #3_1 metaG | ecosystem: Environmental > Aquatic > Deep subsurface >... | reverse complement strand
TGCTTTCCAGAGACTCCATATCATTATGGGCGTATTTTACCACTTTGGCAAACGATAAGCGACTGCCTTCTATAATGGAGGCATGGTCATACTCATCCAGGAGAATATAATCATTACGACCGGCCATTACAGAAACAACACCAAGATTTGTTTGAAAACCTGTACTATAGCATAACGCCGCTTCTTTTCCGACAACTTTGGCCAGACGTTCTTCCAATTTCGTATGAATGTCGAGGGTTCCGTTTAAGAACCTGGAACCGGCACAACCGGTTCCGTATTTTTCAGTCGCCTTAATCGCGGCTTCTTTTACTTTCGGATGGTTTGTAAGACCTAAATAACTGTTCGAACCGAACATTAGAACTTTCTTGCCATTGATTTCAACTACTGTGTCCTGTTCTGATGCAATTTCTCTGAAATAGGGATAAACGCCTGCATCAATTAACTTTTTTGCGACATTATAAGACGCAAATTTCTCTTTTAAAATTCCCATTAATTTTGATAAGATTATTTAGAATATAGTAAAATAAATAACTGACTATCAATATGAAATTTGTAAAAAAATAAAAAAACATGGCGGAAGAGCATTGAAGCGTGGTATAATCCCGCTTGTGCTTTTCAACTGATATTTTCATTAAGATACTCCCAAAAGTAATGAAATAACCGAATTTTTAATCAATTTGCATGTAAAATAAATGGCATTTTTTACTTTACGTATTCTAAAATCTTAGTTGAGTTGATTTTATATTATTTTCTTCGCAGTAGTCTGAAATTATTTCCAGCAATTCTGCGCCAAATTTTTGCACTTTCTTGTCTCCGAAACCTTTAACCAATTTAAGTTGGGATGGAGTTTGCGGACAGATGGCACTCAACTCGGCTATGGCTTTCTGCGGAAGAACCAGGTATACTGGCTGGTTGAGTTCTTTTGCTTTTTCGTTGCGCCATTCCTTGAGCAAAATAAACAATTCCGCATTTTGTATTTCCTCTGAAACTTGTGCAGATTGCTTGATCTGTCGTTCCGGTTTTTTCTCGATATTTGCCTTCGCCCTGGCTTCCATGTAGGATTTGATACTGAATGCTGTTTTTCCAGATTCCAGACAGGCCGTTTTTTGTCCGACTTCGTCAATCAGTCTTTCCAAAGCATCTTTCAGACTTTTCTTAACCGCTTTATTGTCCGTTTCGATGATGAAATGTTCAAAAAAATGGTTAAAAATAAAGTCTATCTTTTCGCTGTAGTAAAAACAGGCTTTAGATAATCTTTCGTTCAGTTGCTTATTGTTTTCTGTATTTGGATTCTGTAGAAATAGTTGGTCCAATTGGGCCGAAAATTTTCTTGATACATCCACGATATCAAGAAATAGAACATCTGAGGTCTCTTTACAGAGAATAGAAGGTTTACCTTCCAGAATGTTTTCATTTTCTCTGACCAGTTTGGCGCAATAATCAAGTCTGCGCTGAATCGAAGTGAAGTCATTCAACTCGGAAAGGAGCGAACGTTCAAAAGTCTGACGGGATTCGTTCAGTTGCTTCTCATCCGGTTCATTGTTTTCTATTTCACGGGTAAATCCGAGCACTGATCCGTCAATCCGGATACTCCTTGGATTTATTTTTGAACTGAGGACAATACCCTCCAATGACCGGCAACGGCTTAATGCCACATAAACCTGACCATGAGCAAAAGCAGCGTTGGCGTCGATGATGGCTTTATCAAAGGTTAACCCCTGACTTTTGTGGATGGTAATGGCCCAGGCTAATTTCAATGGAATCTGTTTGAAGGTACCGATGACATTCTCAACAATTTCATTGGTTTTTTCATCAATGGTATAGGCATAATTGCTCCATTCTACGGGACCAATATCAATTTCTTCCTCTTCTCCCGGACAAGAGACAAAAATGATGCCGTCGTCAATATGTCTGATAGTACCGATCTTGCCATTAAAATAGCGTTTTTCACGCGAAGAATCATTCTTGACAAACATGACCTGGGCACCTTCTTTTAATACCAATTCCAGTTCGGTCGGGTAGGAGTACTCCGGAAAGTTACCGGATATTTCTGCGGTGAAAGTATGTTTGAGTTCCCTGATTTTTCCGAGTTGAAGTTCATTGAGATGGTTTGCCTGGTTGTTGTGTGTAGTCAGGGTGATATAGCCTTTGTCTTTTTTAGGTTCAAACCCCGGGATGCAGCGGCTGTTGAGTATTTCTATGGCTTCGTTATCCAGTCTGTTTTCCCTGATTTTATTGAGCAGTTCAATAAATGTTTGATCACTCTGACGATAAATGTGTTTCAGCTCGATGCTGACAAATTGGGTCTTACGTAAAGCGATGCTGCTGAAAAAGAACGGAGTGTCATAATAGGGTTTCAATAAATTCCACTCGTCATCCTTCACTACCGGAGCCAATTGCTGAAGGTCACCAATCATCAAAAGCTGCACGCCTCCGAAAGGTTTGTATTTGTTTTTGTAACGTCTGAGCACTTCGTCCACGGCATCAAGCAAGTCTGCCCGTACCATGCTGATCTCATCTATTACGAGCAGATCGAGGCTTCGGATAATGTTGGCTTTTTCGCGATTGAATTTGTTGATGGCTTTGGGCTCAGAATTTCCATCGGCATTTCCGGTTTCAGGAAGGTGCGGACCGAAGGCCAGTTGAAAGAAGGAATGCAGGGTGACTCCACCTGCGTTGATAGCTGCTACGCCAGTAGGGGCGGTGACAATCATCCTTTTCGGAGAGATGGCGCGGACCTTACGTAAAAAAGTGGTTTTGCCAGTTCCTGCCTTGCCAGTGAGAAAGATGTTGCAGCCTGTGTATTGAACAAAGTCACCGGCTAATTTCTGTTGATTGTTTTCCAGTTCGGGCATTGATGATATAATTACATTTTCAAGGCAAAGATAGTTAAATAATTGTTATCAATTTCGCGATTATCACAAATATCTCAATTTAATAATATACGCTAAAACCTGGTCTGGGTTTCCCGTAGTCTTCCTGTTTGTAGGTTTGTCGGTTTTTTTGTTACCTTTGCCGCCGATTTCGCACAATGCGAAGAACGTGTGCTTGAATACCACGTAAAAAAAACAAGAAAGTATGAAAAAACAAGTATCTGTGGCCTTTATGGTCTGCGGGCTGCTGTTTACGGTATGCCTGATCGTTGCCAACCTCGTTGAGCAAAAATTAATCCAGATTGGTCCAATTGAAGCGACCGCCGGATTGTTGATTTTCCCTGTTTCTTACATTGTCAATGACATCATTGCAGAAGTTTGGGGCTACAAAAAAGCCCGACTGATTATCTGGTGCGGGTTTCTGATGAATTTCCTGGCTGTAGGCATTTTTCAGTTAAGCATTCTGGTTCCTGGTTCAGCCAACTTTAGCCATCAGGCGGAGTTTCAACTGGTGTTTGGCAATACCCTTCGTCTGGTTCTGGCCAGTTTTGTTGCCTTTTTATGCGGTTCTTTTCTCAATGCCTTTGTCATGAGTAGGATGAAGATCCTGCAAAAAGGAAGAGGATTTTCTCTGAGGGCTGTGCTATCCACTTTGGTAGGTGAAGGGGCTGACTCTCTGGTCTTTTTCTCTTTGGCTTTCTATGGAATAATTCCGACCAACGATCTGATTATGCTTATTATGACTCAGGCAGGCATGAAAACAGGCTATGAAATCATCATTCTTCCACTTACCAATTTTGTGGTGAGGAAAGTGAAGAAGCTGGAAGGTGAGGAAGTTTATGACAACCAGGTGTCTTACAATCCTTTCAGAGTTGGTGAAATCTGAATTCTTTTTTTTGAAAATCTTTGGGCAAAAATTTAGTTAAAAAATAAGTTGTATATACAAGTTCTAAGCGGTAACTTTGCAGGACAAATAGGTATTACAATTTTTACTACTTGATTTTTAAAAAAGATGAAACAGTTAGACACAAACTTTATGCATCCGAGTGAGCAGATTAACGTGATCATCGGAAGGATTTACCGCAGCGGAATGACAACGACATCCGGAGGTAATGTATCCATCCGCGATGAAAACGGTGATATCTGGATTACACCTTCCGCGATTGATAAAGGTTCACTGACCCCCAAAGACATTATTTGTATCAAAAAAGACGGAACCATCGTCGGTTCCCACAAGCCGTCCTCAGAATTTCCGTTTCATAAAGCGATTTATGAATCACGTCCTGAGTTGAATGCTGTTATTCACGCACATCCCCCGGGTTTGGTTGCATTTAGCATTGCCCGCCAAATACCGAACACAAATATTGTACCCCAGGCTCGTTACATTTGTGGTGAAATTGGTTACGCACCTTATGGTTGTCCAGGTAGCCAGGATTTGGGCGAGAAGATTGCCAATGAGTTTAAAAACAAGAAATACAAAGCGGTGATCATGGAAAACCATGGTGTTGTTTTGGGTGGCACCGACATGATGGATGCTTACCAACGTTTTGAAACACTCGAATTCTGCTGTCGTACCATCGTAAAGGGAGGTATGCTTGGCAATGTAAATACTTTGACAGATGGTCAGATTAATGAATATCAGAATCATCTTCCAAAAAATATCCCTGGTTTTGACGATGTTACTTATCCCTCCGACGAACGTGCATTGCGTTCTGAAATGGTCAGGATTATCCGCCGCGCCTGTGATCAGGGTTTGATGATATCTACCTATGGTACGGTATCTGTTCGTTGGAAAAACAATGATTTTCTCATTACACCTCGTGATGTAGTCCGTTGGGATATTACGAGCAATGAGATTGTTCAGGTTCGCGATGGTCAGGCAGAAGCTGGAAAAGTGCCAAGCCGTTCCATTGAATTGCACAAGCGTATTTATGAGTTGAATCCACACATCAATTCCATTATAACGACCCAACCACCCAACTTGATGGCTCATGCTGTAAGCGGTCAGAAATTTGATGTCCGTACCATTCCGGAAAGCTGGATTTTCCTGCAGGATGTGCCTTCCATTCATTTTGGAATGCAGTTTAACGAGGTGGATGAAATGGCTAAAATGTTTGCCACTAATCGTGCTGTTTTGGTGGAGAATGATTGCTTCTTTGTTACAGGTGATAAACTTCTGAATACCTTTGATTATCTGGAAGTGGCTGAATTTAGCGCCAATTCTTTGGTAATGGCATCTGCCATCGGGCCTCTCTGTCCGATTGGTGATGAAGAAATTGACGAATTGCGCGTTGCTTTCAACGTAAAATAAAAAGACGGATCAACTCCGTATCAAGCTATGCAGGTCATACGCAGTTGTTCAAATATACCGGGTTTCAACCTGGCTGCTGAGGAATATCTTTTTTCTCAGCGCCAGGATGAAATCCTTTTTTTATATGTCAATGCGCCTTGTGTGGTCATTGGATGTAATCAGGCATTGTATGCTGAAGTGGATACTGAATTTTGTCAGGCCCGTTCCATTCCCGTTTACCGTCGTATTTCCGGAGGTGGAGCAGTTTATCATGATAAAGGGAATATCAACTATTGTTATATCACAAACAGAGAGTCTGGCAAATATCCCTTGGGTGCAGCTTTTCTGGAACCCATCGTTCAGGTATTGCATGGCATGAACATTCCTGTAGAAGTAGGTCGGCGAAAAGACCTCTGGTTGCCCGGTCCTAAAAAAATATCCGGAACGGCTTCTCATGTTGGGAAGGATAGGGAACTTCACCATGGTACATTACTCTATGACACAAATTTAGAAAACCTTCAGGCGGCACTTTCTTCAAAATCTCCTGAAACAATTACCAGAGCCATCGCATCAGTGCCCAGCCCGGTGAAAAATATCAGGAACTGGTTTTCCGAACAGGGTTTGGAAGCACCAGTCTCAGAACACTTTTTTTTGCTTTTACTAAAACAATTGCTGGATTATTATCAACAGGATTCATCATTTCGTTTGTCTGAATCTGAGACGGAACAAATAGAGAAACTATTTGTAAGTAAATATGAATCAAAAGATTGGAATTTTAGAAAATAGTTAATCCTTTTCCTTTACAGATTTGTTATGTGATTTGTACTTCCGTACATTTTCTTTAACTTTGTGAATCATAAAGTTGAAAATCATGGATTATGGATTTGTAAGGGTAGGAGCGGCTGTTCCCCTATTGAGAGTTGCAGATTGTGCCTATAACACCCAACAAACTGAAAATCTGATGCATCAGGCTACTGATGCTGGAGTGCAAGTGGTCTGTTTTCCTGAATTGGGTATTACGGGCTATACTTGCGGAGATTTGTTTCAGCAAAAAATACTGCTGGAGCAGGCCGAAGCGGCTCTATCTGGATTGATGGAACGAACTCAGTCATTATCCTTATTGACCATTGTCGGAATGCCGGTTTGTTTGGAAAACAAATTAATGAATACGGCGGTTGCTTTTCAAAACGGAAAAATATTGGCCGTGATACCGAAAACGTGGTTGCCCAATTATAGCGAATTCTACGAAAAAAGATGGTTCAGTTCAGCCCAGGAGGTTCGGGCCGACCAAATAACGCTTTGTGGCCAGGATGTACCTTTTGGCACCAATATCTTGCTGAAAAATGGAGAGGCATGTATTGGGATTGAAATTTGTGAAGATCTTTGGATGCCAATTCCTCCCAGCAGTTTTCACGCGCTTCACGGAGCCAACATTCTCTTGAACTTGTCCGCCAGCAACGAACTGGTATCCAAGAATGATTATCGCAAGCAATTGATAGCCCAACAGTCTACCCGTTGTTTTGCCGCTTATGTTTATGCCTCCTGTGGCTTTGGAGAATCAACCACAGATGTGGTTTTTGCCGGAAATGCAGAAATTGTGGAAAATGGCACCCTTTTGGCTGAGGCTGAGCGTTTTTCGTTGGAAAATCAATTGATTGTCTCAGAAGTGGATGTGGAACGCATGAACCGGGAACGGATGCATAATACCGGATTTACCGCTAATTTTCTGTCAGAGACGGTTGAAAAATATCGCACCATTCCTTTTGCAATACCGGAACTTGATGAGGCAAAATTTCAAAGAGATTTTATGCAGCATCCTTTTGTTCCCTCTGGAAAACAATTGGAGGAACGTTGCCATGAACTCTTCTCCATTCAGGTGCAAGGTTTGGCCAAGCGGTTGGTTCATACCGGATGCAAACATGCCGTGATAGGTATATCAGGTGGTTTGGACTCGACATTGGCCCTGTTGGTCACCGTCAAGACTTTTGATAAACTTGGAATTCCCAGAAAAAATATAGATGGCATTACCATGCCAGGTTTTGGAACCACAGACAGGACTTACCAAAATGCCATTAGCCTGATTCATTCCCTGGGTGTCAATCTAAGGGAAATCTCCATTTGCAAGGCGGTGGAACAACACTTTCAGGACATTGGTCATGATTCATTGGTGCATAATGTTACTTATGAAAATTCCCAGGCTCGCGAACGTACTCAGATACTGATGGATATCAGCAATCAGGTGAATGGTTTGGTCATTGGTACAGGTGACATGTCTGAACTGGCTCTGGGCTGGGCTACCTATAATGGAGATCACATGTCGATGTACGGTGTGAATTGTAGCATTCCCAAAACCCTGGTGCGCTTTATGGTACAATGGGTGGCTGAAAACCAGGTTGACAAGGTGACGGCAACTATTTTGAATGATGTGGTGGATACACCTGTTAGTCCTGAATTGCTGCCTGCTACGGCTGATGGAGAAATATCACAGAAAACGGAAGACCTGGTTGGTCCCTATGAATTGCACGACTTTTTCTTGTACTATGTCCTGCGATTCGGGTTTCAGCCGCGAAAAATAGCATGGATGGCCAGCCGGGCATTCTATGGCGTTTATACCGGAGAAGTCATATTGTCCTGGTTGAAAGTCTTTTACAAACGGTTTTTTGCCCAGCAATTCAAGCGATCCTGTTTGCCAGACGGGCCTAAAGTCGGTTCGGTAAACCTTTCCCCAAGGGGCGACTGGCGAATGCCAAGTGATGCTGTGGTGAAGATCTGGCTGGATGATCTGGAATAACGGAAAGATACGGATGTCATCCTTTAAGGGATGACATCCGTAAGATGAAGGCCGGATTGCATCTTTTCCTCCTAAGAGACGGATGTCATCCCTCAAAGGGATGACATCCGTAAGAAGAAGGCCAGATGACATCCTTTCGTTCTAAGAGAAGGATGTCATCCCTTCAAGGGATGACATCCGTAAGAACCCCTCCAAGGGATGACATCCGTAATAATCCCTCAAAGGGATGACATCCCTAAGTAAGCAACATTTTCCCTTTTTCAAAAACGTTAAAATCACATATTTTTGTAACTTTGCACACGTTCTATAAAAACCATTAATTTTAAACTCAATAAGGTATTATGCAAACAATTGACAAATTTAATTTTGCCGGAAAGAAAGCCTTTGTACGTGTTGATTTCAACGTACCAGTCGATGAGCAATTCAACATCACAGATGACAATCGTATCCGCGCAGCTTTACCTACTCTGAAGAAAATTTTAGCTGATGGCGGTAGCCTCATTATCGGTTCTCACATGGGTCGCCCCAAAAAGAATCCGGATTCCAAGTATTCACTGAAAGTGATCGTTGATCATGTATCAAAACTTCTTGGAGTACCTGTTCAATTTGCAGAAGATTGCCAAAAAGCTGATGCTCAGGCAGCTGCTTTGAAGCCAGGTGAAGCTCTTTTGCTTGAAAATCTTCGTTTCTATGCTGAAGAAGAAGGCAAAGCACGTGGTTTGGCAGAAGATGCAACCGACGAAGAAAAAGCTGCAGCTAAAAAAGCAGTGAAAGAAAGCCAGAAGGCATTCACCGCTAAACTTGCTTCTTACGCAGACTGTTATGTAAACGATGCATTCGGTACAGCTCACCGTGCACATGCTTCTACCGCTCTTATCGCCAAGAACTTCGACGAAAGCAACAAAATGTTTGGCTATTTGATGAACAAAGAAGTTACAGCTGTTGAAAAAGTGATGACAGATACTGCTCGTCCTTTCACTGCTATCATGGGTGGTTCTAAAGTTTCATCCAAAATTGAAATTATCGAAAACCTGCTTAGCAAAGTTGATAACCTGATTATTGCAGGTGGAATGACTTATACTTTTGTGAAAGCGCAAGGTGGCAAGATCGGAACATCTATCTGCGAAGACGATAAACTGGACCTGGCTCTTGAACTGATGGAAAAAGCCAAGGCACACAATGTCAAACTGGTGATGGCGGTAGATGCCAAGATTGCTGACCAATTCAGCAACGATGCCAAGACCGCATTTGTAAATGTCAATGAAATACCAGATGATATGATGGGTATGGATATTGGTCCGAAAACGGAACAAATCTTTGCTGATGTCATTAAAAACTCCAAGACTATTCTTTGGAATGGCCCTACAGGCGTTTTTGAATTTGATAACTTTTCACATGGATCACAATCCGTAGGTGAAGCTATCGTTGAGGCTACTAAAGCCGGTGCTTTCTCATTGGTAGGTGGTGGTGACTCTGTTGCCTGCGTGAATAAATTCGGTTTGGCTGATGGCGTTAGTTATGTGTCTACCGGGGGCGGTGCATTGCTTGAAGCAATTGAAGGCCGTGTTCTTCCAGGTATTGAAGCGATCCGCGGTTACTAGTATCTGATTTTAGAAAGAACACTATGACAAAAGTTCAAACGTCCATCCGCAACTCTGCAGCTGCGAGATGGACTGCTTTATGCATCGTATCGTTTACGATGATGGCTGCTTATTTCTTTACAGACGTGATGTCCCCGATGAAAACCCTGCTGGAAAGTCAAATGGGTTGGGATAGTAGCGATTATGGCTTTTTCACCAGCGCATACGGATGGTTCAATGTGTTCTTGTTCATGCTGATTTTTGGCGGTCTGATCCTGGATAAAATGGGTGTCCGTTTTACAGGTGTGACCTCTGCTGCATTGATGGTGATAGGGGCAGGAGTAAAATATTATGCTATTTCTACACCTGCTTTGGCTGAATCACTCATCATTGGTATAAACGGGCAGGTCATGATTGCCGCAATCGGTTTTGCCATATTTGGGGTCGGAAGTGAAGTCTCAGGTATTACGGTTTCCAAAATCATTGTCAAATGGTTCAAAGGAAAAGAAATGGCAACAGCCATGGGGCTTCAGGTTGCACTGGCAAGAATTGGTACAGCATTGGCCTTGGCCGTGACAGTACCTGTTGCTACTGCCTTTCAATCAATT
>Ga0172378_10007503_pt1 | contig 10142 bp, 7 predicted proteins | sample GrowelOW332metaG_FD_119755 | JGI IMG/M metagenome (GOLD analysis project Ga0172378, IMG submission 119755) | Groundwater microbial communities from an aquifer near a municipal landfill in Southern Ontario, Canada - Pumphouse #3_1 metaG | ecosystem: Environmental > Aquatic > Deep subsurface >... | reverse complement strand
TGGTTTTATCAAGTTGTTTTGCAAGATATGCGCCAATCTTCCCTCCGCCTATTATTAGTATTGATTTAATAGTCTTATTTATAATTCCGATTTTATTTAGAAAATCAGAAAGTTCAGTAAGAGAGGCAACAACCGAGACCATATCGTTATCTGTGAAAACATAGTCTGCCGTAGGAATAAACACATCTTTTCCACGTTTAACCGCGCAGATAATTACTTGTGAGTCATATACATTTCTTAGATTTCTAAGAACAATTCCAACCAATGGACTTGTAGCTGTGATGGAAATATCAACAAGGTCAACGTTTCCGTTTGCAAAAGCTTTTATATTAACAACAGATGGAAACCTTATCAATCTTGTTATGACATGCGCTACCTGATTCTCAGGATTGACTATCAAATCCACTCCGAAATCGGATTTCAAAAACGCTGTTTCATCAATATATGATGGAGTTCTTACACGGGCTATAGTGTATTTGGCACCTATTATTTTGGCTACTTTACAGCACATTATGTTAACTTCATCAACAGGCGTAACTGCAATAAGCAAGTCAGCAGTGCTAACCCCTGCCCTGTTTTGTACAGCATATGAAGCGCCATTTCCGACTATTCCGTTTGCATCGTATTTATTGGTGACGTTTTCAATTATCTGTGGGTTAGTATCAATAACAACAATATCATGATTTTCAGAGGCAATATATTTTGTTAAAATTTCACCGACCTGCCCGTTGCCAACAATAACAATTTTCATTCTAAATAGTCCTTTCTTGTTAATAAAATAGTCAATGCGCTGTTTCTTCTAAAAATTTAACATTATCAGTTTAATAAATACGTCTGTAATACGAGAATTTTTCAATAGTTTGATCAGAATTAATCTCAAAAAATTCAGAATTATCAACCGTTTTGTAATTACCGCATAAAATAGCATCAACGCTTTGAAGCTCGCTATAATTTGAAATCAGCTCAATATTGTCATCTATATCATTAAACATAATGTTGGTTTTATCACTTAAGGATATTATTGCTTTAAGGTCTTCGGAAAGACTACTTTGTTCCATATTGAACAGTTGATTGAAAAGCGCTGTATAAAGGCTATATTGCAGTACTATTTTAACCGATGTGTTATAAGTATTGTTTGAAAGCAAATTATAAATCAAAGACGGTGCAATAGTCTGTTCTCCCTTTTCAAGAATTATATTTCCACAAACCACAGATGAAGGTATATTGATATTTAATGAACCAATTTTTGTAGCCACCTCATTAATTTTATCCATACCATTTAACAAAATAAATTTATCAACAGTTAATCCGCATATTGCGTGTATGCACTCAATAAGCCCATCATCGCCTTCAAGCTCGTTTATATTTTCCAAAGTTATGTTGTTTCCGTAATACTTAATTAAAGTGTTTTTTGGGAAAACAGTAATAGATGACTCACATCTTTCCTTGTCAATTCTTAGCAGAACTATATTAAAAAATTTATTGCTTTCTCCGTCACTCAAAATAATTGCAACATTAACCGAGTTTCCGCTTAAATTTTTAATCTCTTCATTACAGGTTTCTTCGACTTCAATTTCATCGGGGTTGAAAACACTGATTCCTTTGCTATAACCTGACATTATGGAAAAAACAATTATACCGAATATCAATGTTGCCAACAGCGTTGATATAATATAAACTTTCATTGTTTTTTTCATTTATTATATCCTTTCAAAAATTACTATCTTGCAGAAGTCTAAAATAGTACTTTCTGTTTAAATCAAAAAAAGTAATTATTCTTCAGTAATAAAATCAAGCGGAACAGAGTCTGCCATATGCGAAGCACCTGCCACACTTGGGTGTAAATGATCCCCCGAATCATATTCTGTTATCATAAGCTTATGGTTTTCTGGGGCCCAAACAGCAATTTCAAAATCGATAATCCCGTCAATTCTCTTATTGTTTCTTATCCACTCATTTACCTTTACACGCATTTCCTCTTTTTGAGGTACATCCTTAAGAAGACGGGGACAAGGCAAAAGTGTAGCAAAATATATTTTTAGGTTATGCGCTTTAGCTGTATCAATATAATAATTATATCCCAAAACAAGCTCGTCAAATGTCGGAAACTGCGATATGTCACAATATTTGCTATTTATTGCAGGATGCAAAATATCATTTATTCCTTGAAGTAAAAACACTTTGGTCACGCCTGCTTGTGAAATGTCTGCTTCAAATCTTTTTATTCCAGCAGGTCCCCATAGCTTTTTAATTCTGTATGGGTAATCTCTTAATATTCTGTTGCCGCCGATTGCTTTTCTGACTACAGCACGATTGACAATCCCATTTTCAAAAATTCTATGTGCGAGAAAATCCGGCCATGGCTGCGCAGTAATTGAATCACCGAAAGCAATGATTGCCTCACTGTCAGTGCTTGTTAAAAAATCAATTGTATTAATAAACAGATATGGTTCGTTCTCACCATACACCTCAAGAGGAAGCTGTATGCTTTCTGTATGGTTACCTCTTGCAAAATATTTACGAATATGAAATCCTGTATTTGAATGGCCAGTTCTGCTTAAAGTCATATCTTTGAAATACATATTTACTGCAAATTCCTGACCAGCAGAAATTTTGAACACAACAGGGTCACTGACAACAGATTCCTCGTAAGCGTTCATCGTAATGCTTGTCTGCCCTCCGTTGAAGGTTACTGGAGCGATAGTAGTTTTATCAATTATATCTTCCTTAACGCAGAGAGCAACATTTACAGCGGTAATTGTAGTCTTTTCATCGTTAAATTTATTTGAAAAATGTAGTCTTAAAGCGGTGGCATTGAGAGTGGAAAAAACTATGTAGCGAAACGTCTCATCACGAAAATATTCAGCATAATTTTGACCTGTTATGTCAACAGCAGCTCCCCAGCCAGCCACCCATTTGGATAATCCCATGGAAAAAATTCCTCTTTTCTTTTTTAATATGTGTTATATAATATCATAATTTGGTTTTAAATGCAATATCAATTAATAATTTTTCAATAATAATTTCTGATTACAGTGATCACTTTGCCAATAATTTCAGCATTATCAAGAATAATAGGCTTCATTGTTGAATTAGCTGGTTGCAGTCTTATATGCCCATTTTCACGGTAAAATCTTTTAACCGTTACCTCATCTTCAATCAGCGCTATCACGATATCACCGTTGTTTGCGTGTGACTGCTTGACAACTGTTACTATATCCCCATCAAAGATTCCATCTTCAATCATGCTTTCACCAACAATTTTGAGGGCAAAAAGGCTATCATGGTCAAAACGTTTTTTGTCATAAGGCACCTCAATAAAGCCATCATAGTTTTCATACGAAAGCGTAGGCATACCAGCATGTACTACACCAAGTAAAGGAATTTGATTATCTTTTCCTATTATTTCATTATCAACGGATAAAGTGCGGCTCTTGCCGTCTTCCTTATTTATGTAGCCATATTCATAGAGTCGATTTATATACATATGTACAGTTGAGGTGCTTTTCAAACCAACCGCACTGCATATATCACGCACACTCGGTGCATACCCTTTGTTCTTTATTGTCTCCACAATATAATCATAAACTGCTTTTTCTCTTTTGTTTAATTCTGTCACTTTAATCCTCCTTTTGTACAATTGAATAATCATCTAATGCACATTTCATAATTTGATGCTGTTTCATTTTAATTTAAGCTGTTTTATAGTGGAATTGAAATTTCATTTGTTCATAATTTCATTTTTTAAAGCATGAAATTTCATAGCAATTATATTATATCATATTATTATGCACAATGCAAACTTTTGTTCTTAATTTTTTATGTACATTATTAACAAACCCATTGATTGGCAGTTAGTTAGTTTGTTAACAATGTGAAACATTTGATTACAAGCCCTTGAAAATTACTCAAAAATGTTGTATTATATATATATGCAGTTAATATGTAAATCAATATTTATGATAATATAAAGAAAGAGGTATAATCAATGACAAACAACAAATATGTTTTGAATTGGATCAACGAAATGGCTGAACTTACAAAGCCTGACAAAATCGTTTGGATCGACGGTTCAAAAGAGCAAACCGACCAACTTCATGCAGAATCCTGCAAAACAGGTGAAATGACAAAACTTAATGAAGATTTATTCCCAGGCTGTTACATGCACAGAACAGCTATTAATGATGTTGCCCGCGTGGAAGATAAGACCTTCATTTGTACATCTAAAAAAGAAGATGCTGGTAATATAAACAACTGGATGGCTCCTAAGGATTGCTATGCAAAGCTTTCAAAGCTTTTTAAGAACTCAATGAAAGGAAGAACAATGTATGTTATTCCTTATTCAATGGGTATTGTAGGCTCCGACTTTGCAAAAATTGGCGTTGAACTTACAGATTCAATTTACGTCGTTCTCAATATGCTTATAATGACACGTGTAAGCCCTGATGTTCTTACTGCTCTCGGCGACACTGATAATTTTGTAAAAGGATTACATGGTAAAGCACAACTTGATATCGATAATCGTTTTATTTGCCATTTTCCTGAGGACAATACCATTTGGTCTGTTAACTCAGGTTACGGCGGAAACGTTCTTCTTGGTAAAAAGTGCTTTGCTCTTCGTATAGCTTCATATCAAGGACGCAAAGAGGGTTGGATGGCTGAACATATGCTTATCCTTGGAATTGAAAGTCCTAATGGAGATATTAAGTACATTACAGCAGCATTCCCGTCAGCTTGCGGAAAAACAAACCTTGCAATGCTTATTCCTCCAGAATATTATTCTAAAAAAGGCTATAAAGCATGGTGCGTAGGTGATGATATTGCTTGGCTTAGAGTTGGAGCAGATGGTCGTCTTTGGGCAATTAATCCTGAAAATGGTTTCTTCGGCGTTGCTCCTGGTACTAATGAGCAGTCCAACCCGAATGCTCTCCATACAGCAATGAGAGATTCTATATTTACAAATGTTTGTCATGATCTTGACAAAAATACCGTTTGGTGGGAAGGCCTTGATAACAATCCGCCTAAAAACGCAGTTGACTGGCGTGGATATCCTTGGGATTACAAAAAATTTGATAAAAAAGATAAAGAAACATATGGTGCAAACCCAAACAGCCGCTTTACAGCTGTGGCTGCTAATTGTCCATGTCTCTCTAAAGAATTCTATAATCCAAATGGCGTCCCAGTAACAGCAATCGTATTTGGTGGCAGACGTGCAAAAACCGCTCCTCTTGTATATCAATCAACAAGTTGGCAAAATGGTTCATTTGTTGGTTCAATTATGGCTTCTGAAACAACTGCTGCTGCAACAGGCGCTGTTGGTGTAGTTCGTCGTGACCCGATGGCTATGCGTCCTTTCGTAGGCTATAACATGGGCGATTATTTTGCACATTGGTTAAAGATGGGCACAATGATTCCTCATCCTCCAAAGATATTCCATGTAAACTGGTTCCGTACAGATGATGAAGGTCATTTCATTTGGCCAGGATTTGGCGATAATATGCGTGTTATTATGTGGATTCTTGCTCGCTGTGCAGGCGAAGTTGATGCTGACATCACTCCTATCGGATATGTTCCTAAAGCAGAGGATATCTGCATTGAAGGACTTGGCGATGTTACAATAGATACTATAAAGAATCTTCTTTCAGTCGATAAAGCATCATGGCTTGAGGATATAGGAAACATTAAGGAATTCTACGCAAAAGTAGGAGACCATGTTCCAGCTGCTCTCTATGATGAACTTGCTGCTCTTGAAGCAAGACTAAAAGCATAAATAAAACAATAACAAGCTGCCGTTTACAAAAGCGGCGGCTTGTTTAATATAATTCCCTTTTTATTTAAGTAAAACATATTCTATTTTTTCACAAAGATGTTATTAGTAAGCTATAAAAAATTACATTTTATACAACAAAAAAGCCATTAACAGCGCAAAGTGTTGCTTTTTTAACGGTTTTTGTCAAATAGCTATTGACAAAAAAGCGATATTGTAATAAAATATATATTAATGCATTTGCATAATTTGATTTTCAAGGAGTTGGTTGTTTAATGGACGGTGATAGTCGATGTTGATCGCACTTTTCATCATTATGGTAGTTCTTGGTGGATATTTTGCAGGCTCTGAAACCGGCTTTTCTGCCATGAATAAAATTCGAATTAAAAGTCGTGCGGATGACGGAGATAAAAAAGCAAAGCACGCTATGTATATAGCTAATAATTTCGATAAAGCACTTACTGCTTTACTTATTGGCAATAATATTACACACATAGCTGCAGCTTCTATAGCAACAGTTTATATGACACGGTTGCTTGAAGCAGGTAAATTTGGAGCCGTTTCAAAAGAATCAGCCACTTGGGAATGTACAATAATAACCACGGCGATTGTATTCCTTTTCAGTGAAATGATACCCAAAAGCTTAGCAAACGACAGAAGCGAAACGGTCGCTTTGTTTTTTGCCTCCTCTTTACGTGTCTTTATGAAAATGGTTGCTCCGCTTGTGGCGTTTTTTTCTTTAATCACAAAATTCGTTTTAAAATTGTTTTCAAATGGTTCGAAGCCTTCAATCACAGAAGAAGAACTTTATGATATTATTGACACAATTGAAGAAGAAGGGGTTATGAACGAGGAACAAAGCGATTTGTTCAAATCCGCTCTGGATTTTTCAGAAACCACTGCGGCTGATGTTATGACTATGAAAAAAGACATTGTTGGTGTTGATATAAACGCACCTTTTGCCGAAATACTAAATACAGTTAAAGCCTCTAATCATACAAGATTGCCTGTTTATGACAAGACAATGGATAATTTTCTTGGTACTATACAGATAAGAGTATTCTTAAAAGAATATATCTCAAATCCGACTATTGATGTTAGAAGTCTTATCACTCCCCCCTATTTTGTTAGCCGTGATGCTAAAATTGATGATTTACTCGCTGATATGCGCCAACATAAAACTTATCTTGCAGTAGTTGGCGATAAACAAAATGTATATGGAATCGTCACTATTGAGGATTTTCTTGAAGAACTTGTTGGTGAAATTTGGGATGAAGATGATGTTGTTGACAATAATTTTATAAAACTCGGTGGAAATAGGTTTTTGATTAACACAAAAATGATGGTTCGTGATGCATTTGATAAAATTGCTTATAAATCACCTGATGAAACAATACTTTCAAAGCCTGTTCTTTCGTGGGTGCTTGAAACTTTCGGTCATTTCCCCGAAGAAGACGAAACATTTATATTTGATAAGCTTGAAATAACAGCAAATGAAATTGAAAAGAATAAGCTTATAAGTATCATTATAAAACTAAATGAAAACAAGCCTTGTTCTGAAAATCATGATGCAGCGATCTCCGATGATAATGGTGAGGGGGTCTCTGACTGATGAATTTATTTATTTCTATATTAACAATTATTTTAATGCTTATATTGTCAGCTTTCTTTTCAGGTACAGAAATTTCTTTCAATACATCAAATAAAATTAGACTTAAAAAAGCAGCTGAAGCAAACGATAAGCTCTCAAAAGTCGCTTATAAAATCAGTGAGAACTTCACAACTACTCTTTCGGCAATACTTATAGGGAATAATCTCGCAAATATAGCAGCGTCTACCGCAGCTACCGTCATTTTTATGAAATACATAAGCAATGATGGTGTGGCATCTGTTGTTTCAACTGCATTTATGACCTTATTAGTACTTACATTTGGTGAAATCGCGCCTAAAATCATTGCTAGAGAGCATGCTGATACGGTAGTTCGATGGGTGGCTTACCCCTCAAAGATTCTCACGATCATTCTCTTCCCCATAGTTGCAATAGTAATGCTGTTTTTAAAACTTTTACGTAAAATGTGGGGACGTGATAATGACGAATCAAAGCCGACAATTACAGAAGAAGAATTATCTTCAATTATTGATACAATTGAAGAAGAAGGTGTTATTGACGAGGACAAAAGTGATCTTTTGCAGTCAACACTTGAATTTCACGAGACTATAATTGAGGAAATAATGACGCCTCGAATAGATCTCGTTACTATCGACATTGAAGAGGATTTTGACACCATTTACGATATCATAGAAAAATCTCATTACTCAAGAATTCCTGTATATGAAGACAACCCCGATAATATAATTGGAATTTTGTATCTTAATCATTTTTACAGAGAAGCTGTAAATTATGTTGATTATAACATAGGAACAAAGCCCCAAGCTTTTGATATACGTCACTTGTTAATTAAACCGTGTTTCCTTCATAAAACAATGAAGCTCCCTTCAGCAATGAAAATTCTCCGTGAGAAAAAAATCCATATAGCAATTGTTGTTGACGAATATGGTGGAACATTGGGAGTTGTTTCAATGGAAGATATACTTGAAGAAATTGTCGGTGATATATGGGATGAAAGCGATGAAATTGTTACCGAAATATCCCAGACAGGCGAACATACTTATGAAGTTAATGGCGATATGAATATTGATGACTTCTTTGAATATATTGATTTTAAACCATCAAATGAATTTGAATGTGAATATTCGACAGTTGGCGGATGGGCAGTTGAAATGCTTGACTCGAACCCAAGCGAGGGCGAGAGTTTTAATTTTGAAAATCTTTATATTGTGGTTAGCAAAATGGATGATATGCGTGTTACAAAAATAACTGTTCTTGTAAATCCTTCTCTCAAAGATGAGGATGACTAATTTATAATACAAAAATGAGGGTAAATATGCTAAAATTCGGAACCGGTGGATGGCGGGCAATTATTGGTAAAGATTTTACTTATGATAATATAAGACTTGTAGCTCAAGCTCTATGTAATTTAGCACATGAAACGGGAAAAGCCAATAAAAGCATTATCATCGGATATGACCGCAGATTTTTGTCAGAAGATACTACAAAATGGATTGCTGAAGTTATTTGTGCCAACAATATAAACGTAATAATGATGAACAGAAGTGCTCCAACTCCGCTTATCATGCATTGCGTTAAAAATATGGGGCTTTACTTCGGTATTGAAGTTACAGCCTCTCATAATCCTTCAATATATAACGGTATCAAACTGATAGTAGAAGAGGGACGAGATGCACCAATAGATGTTACGGAAAAGCTTGAAATTTTAATTGATAAACTCACACCATCCGATATAAAAAGTGTTGATTTTAATAATGCTCATTCGAACGGTCAGATTACAATACTTAAAAACCCTTTTAATAATTTTATTGATGATATAATATCAAAGCTCGATATGGAGGCAATAAAAAGCAGGGGCTTGAGAATTCTTTTCAACCCTATGCACGGTTCTGGAACATATCCCCTAACTGTTATTCTTTATACCGCAAGATGTACAATTGACCTCTACAATTATAATAAGGACGCATTTTTCGGTGGCAGTGTTCCTGCACCAACGCGTGAAAGCCTTAATGATTTTTCTAATATAGTTGTAAATGGCAAGTATGATTTGGGTATAGCTGTTGACGGAGACGGTGATAGACTTGGAATTATTGATAGCGATGGTAAATATATTGACGCTAACGAAGTACTTGTTTTGCTTTATTATTATTTGCATGAGATTAAAGGCTGGAGTGGACCCGTTGTTCGCAACTTGGCAACAACACATATGCTTGATAAGATTGCAGCTGACTTTGGTGAGCAATGCTATGAAGTTCCGATAGGTTTTAAATATATTTCTTCAAAAATTGATGAAACAGATGCTGTGCTTGGCGGAGAATCCTCCGGCGGACTCACTGTAAGAGGACATATCTTCGGCAAAGATTCAATTTATGCCGCTTCCCTTTTTGTTGAGATGATTTCGGTTCTTCAAAAATCACCATCTGAAATTCTTAAAGAACTACATGCAAAATACGGACAGTATTTTTTAATTGAAGCGAATATTGAATTTCTACCCGAACAAAAACAAGCTATAGAAAAGATCATAATGATAGAAAAACGAATACCTATTTTTGACGATGATGCGAAGGTTGTTAAAGTGGGTTATGAAGATGGGTGCAAAATCTATTTTGATGATAATTCATTTATTATTTGTCGCTTTTCAGGTACTGAACCACTTCTTCGTATATTCTCTGAAGCTACGAATACAGAAATCGCCTCAAAAAGAATAGACAATTTCAGAAATTTTATTCTTTAAATATAAATTCT
>Ga0172378_10007502_pt1 | contig 10143 bp, 6 predicted proteins | sample GrowelOW332metaG_FD_119755 | JGI IMG/M metagenome (GOLD analysis project Ga0172378, IMG submission 119755) | Groundwater microbial communities from an aquifer near a municipal landfill in Southern Ontario, Canada - Pumphouse #3_1 metaG | ecosystem: Environmental > Aquatic > Deep subsurface >... | reverse complement strand
GGTGCAATTTTTTGGATGTGGGTGAGCGCCTGTGTTGGCATGGCTACCAAATTTTTTGAAGGCACTTTATCTGTCATGCTCAAGGGTCGTGATTCCGCCGGCCAATTACAGGGAGGTCCCATGTATATGATTACCCAGGGATTGGGTAATAAATGGAAACCGCTGGCTGTGTTGTTTTCTGTATTCGGAATGATAGGCACCTTCTGTTTAATGCAGGCAAATCAACTAACAGAAGCATTGCAGACTGTGATATTTACCCCTGCTGGAGTGGAGAATACCGTCTGGCTTCGTCTGATTGTTGGCGTCTGCATCGCTTTTATTGTTTCCCTGGTTGTGCTGGGAGGTATCAAACGGATAGGAAAAGTGGCCACCCGGATTGTTCCGGTTATGGTTCTGTTTTATTTTTTATTGGTAGCATATATTATTTTGACGAATCTTCCGGTAGTACCCCATGTATTTGCTTCCATTTTTGAAGGCGCTTTTTCCCTAAAGGCTGGTGCCGGTGGACTTGCCGGTTCGGTTATTGTTATTGGAGCCCGAAGGGCTGCTTTTGTTAATGAAGCGGGTGTGGGAACGGCTTCCATGATGCACGGTGCTTCCAGGAATAGTGAACCTGTGCGGGAAGGACTGGTTGCCATGATTGCTCCTTCCATTGATTCGGGGGTGGTATGTACACTCACGGCATTGGCTGTGCTTATAAATGCAGAATATTCGGTTACCAATATGCAGGGGATGCAGTTGGTTATGGAATCTTTTGAAAGATCCATCCCCGGTTGGGGAAGTTATCTTTTGATGGCAGTAGCCATTATTTTTGCTTTTTCGACTATGTTCTCCTATTCATATTACGGCACCAAGTGCACAAATTTTCTTTTTGGAGCCGATAAAGCACATTATTATAATTACCTGTTTCTGGCCACTCTGATCCTGGGAGCCATGATTCCTCTGACTGCTGTAGTGGATATTATTGACATAGCCTATGCCTTTATGGCTTTTTGTACGGTATTTACAATGTTACTATTATCGCCCAGAGTTCGTACTGCCGCCAAAAAATATTTTCAAAAATGATGTTGGAAGAAATAATTATACATTCACTGGAAAAAGCCGTGAATGCTGTTTATGGCGTTGAGCCTCAAAAAGAAATGTTGCAAGTACAGGCAACGAGAAAAGAATTTGAAGGAGATTTGACGGCAGTAATGTTCCCCTTACTTAAGCTTAGCAGGAAGTCTCCCGAACAGACGGGACAGGCCATTGGGGAATGGATGCTTGCCAATGAATCCAGAATTGAGAGTTTCCAGGTGATCAAAGGTTTTCTGAATCTGAAAATGTCTTCTGAATACTGGAAAGATCAACTCAGAGAGATTGAACGATCCCGTGAATACGGCTTCGCGTCTGACTCGGGTAAAACCATTGTGATAGAATTTTCTTCTCCAAACACAAACAAGCCGCTTCATCTTGGGCATGTCAGAAATAATCTTCTGGGCTGGTCGGTTTCCCGGCTTATGGAAGCCAATGGTCACAGGGTTATACGAGTGAATCTGGTTAACGACAGGGGAATACATATTTGTAAATCCATGCTTGCCTGGCAAAAATACGGGAACGGCCAGACTCCCGCTTCTACGGGAATGAAAGGCGACCATCTGGTAGGCGATTACTACGTTCGTTTTGACAAAGAGTACAAAGAGCAGGTCAGGCAGCTGATGCGCGGGGGGATGGAACAGGAAATAGCAGAACGCGAGGCTCCCCTTATGAAAGAGGCACAGGAGATGCTGGTAAAATGGGAACAGGGCGATTCTGAGATCCTGTCCCTGTGGAAAACCATGAACGGATGGGTTTATGACGGCTTTGAGTCTACATATAAAAGAATGGGAGTTTCGTTTCATAAGACCTATTATGAATCAGAAACCTACCTTCTTGGAAAGGAATTAGTGGCGGAAGGTTTAAAAAAAGGTGTTTTTTACAGGAAAGACGACGGTTCGGTCTGGTGTGACCTTACCCCGGACGGGCTGGATCAAAAATTATTGCTACGGTCAGACGGCACATCTGTATATATGACACAGGACCTTGGAACTGCTGCCAGACGTTATGATGAATACCGTTTTGATTCGCAGATATATGTTGTAGGAAACGAACAGAATTATCACTTTCAGGTACTGAAGCTCATACTTAGGAAGCTGGGTTTTCCGTGGGCAGAAAACATCATTCACCTTTCTTACGGGATGGTTGAGCTTCCGGAGGGGAAGATGAAATCAAGAGAAGGAACGGTAGTTGACGCCGATGATTTGATGGACAATATGGTGATAACAGCCCGTGAAACGTCACTTGAGCTGGGGAAACTGGAAGACATGACCCCCGGGGAACAGACAATCCTTTTTGAAACGCTAGGTATGGGGGCCTTAAAGTATTTTATCCTCAAGGTCGATCCCAGGAAAACCATGTTGTTTGATCCGCGGGAATCAATTGACTTTAATGGCAATACAGGTCCATTTATACAATATACTTACGCCCGCATCTGTTCCATATTGCGCAAGGCCATTGAATTGGGTTATCAACCCGAAATGTGTGACAAGCCAATGATAGAAAAAGAGTTAAGGCTTGTTAAACTGATGACGCAATATCCTCAGGTGATCAAGGATTCAGGCGTCGCTTATTCTCCCGCGCAGGTAGCCAATTTCTGCTTTGAGCTCGCTAAGGAATTCAACCAGTATTACCATGAGACATCTGTGCTAAAGGAAGAAGATCAGTGTGTTAGAGCACAGCGGCTGGTGCTGTTAAAGCAGGTGGCAAAGCTCCTTGAATTGTCAATGAATATCCTTGGTATTATTTTACCCGAAAAGATGTAATTTGGAATTAAAAAAATGTTGTATTATTGCAGCTCAATTCTGAATTTGTTTTTGCGAAGATGACGATAAAAAACACTCCGGCTCATAAGCCCCTGACTACAAAAAAGAGATTGGCAATCAGCTATTCAAACATGACTCCCCAACTAATGGATATCTGGAAGGAGAAGTATCCCCGCGGATATGCAGATTATATGGAAGATATCATGAAGGTTGATAAAGCCGACGGCTCTTTTTTCTATGCTGTTACACTTGAAATTCCCGATGCTATATATCTTGTTAAAGTAGAAGTTAAGATAGACGATTACGACGAGGTGGAAAAAGATATTTTTGGAGGTAGTGACGATCTGGCAGGGGACGATGATGGAGCTGAATTCCCCGAAACGGAGGACTCAAATTTTGCAGATGCAGAAGAAGATATGGACGAAGATTAGGCAGTGGCCCGAGGCCACCCTTTTACTGGTTCTTGCTCTGATCATCGGGCTTTTCAGCGGTCTGGCCGCTGTTTTGCTTAAAGTCTCCATTCATTATATTAAAGATCTTCTTACTTCTCATGTAAACATTCAGATCGAAAGTCTGACGTATTTCCTGTTGCCGGGGCTGGGCATGCTTATTACCCTGGTTTTTGTGAGATATGTGATAAAAGATTCCATTTCTCACGGTGTCACCAGGGTATTGCAATCTATCTCAAGAGACAAATCGGTTATAAGATCCCATAACTGCTATTCTTCTTTGCTTGCCAGTGCTCTGACCATTGGCTTTGGAGGTTCCGTGGGAGCCGAAGCTCCCATCGTTTATACCGGTGCAGCAATAGGTTCCAATGTGGGACGTAAACTGGGGCTGAACTACAGAAGTGTGACGCTGCTGGTTTGCTGCGGTGCGGCGGCTGGTATTGCGGGTATTTTTAAAGCGCCTTTGGCCGGTGTGCTTTTTTGTCTTGAGATCCTGCTGTTCAATCTTACCATGGGATCTATTCTCCCGTTACTTGTATCGACCGTTACGGCAACGGTCGTATCCTCGCTCTTACTGGGTACCGAAGTGAGTTTTGTCAGCTCTCCCGAACTTTTTTCTATAAAAAACATTCCTTATTATCTTTTATTGGGTATTGTATGTGGATTTGTGAGTCTGTATTTTACCAGGACAACGCTCTTTTTGGAGGGCAGAATAAAAAAGATAAAAAATGTCTATACGCGCTGGGCATTCAGTGCCGTGGCGCTGGGGGTCCTGATTCTGGTTCTGCCTCCTTTGTACGGGGAAGGGTATTCGTCACTCATTGCCCTTTTAAATAATAATGTGGAGGGGGCGGTAGGCAGTCTGCTTTACGGTTCCCTTAACAAAAACGTTTGGTATATCCCTCTTTTCTTTACAGCCGTATTGTTTGTAAAAGTTTTTGCCATGTCTTTCACCAATGCCGGCGGAGGAGTGGGCGGCACTTTCGGGCCTACTTTGTTTATGGGTGGCATCCTGGGCTTTATAGTGGCACGGGTTATTAATTTAAGTGGTTTGTCGGCATTGCCCGAAGCCAATTTCGCACTGGTAGGGATGGCCGGGCTTATGGCAGGCGTCATGCAGGCTCCTATGACGGCCATTTTTCTTATTGCGGAAATAACCGGCGGGTATGGTTTGCTTGTGCCTTTAATAGTAACTTCTGTCTGTTCGTACGCCACCATCAGGAAATTTGAACCCTATTCAATTTATACCAAACGTATAGCCCAATCCGGCGAGTTACTCACTCACGACAGCGATCAGGCTGTGCTTACCCTGCTTAAGACCTCCGAAGTTATTGAGCGTGATTTTCTTACGGTTATGCCTCAGTATACATTGGAACAGCTTTTGCAGCAGGTAGAGAAAAGCCGGCGAAATATCTTTCCTGTAATTGACGAGAAAGGAGCCCTTAAAGGTATAGTTACTCTGGATGATATCCGTCCCATTATGTTCCGTAAAGAAAAATATAACTCGGTTTACGTGTATGAACTCATGCACAGGCCTCCGGGACATATTATGATAGATGAAAGGATGGACAGTGTTATGAAAAAATTCGAGTCATCGGGAGCGTGGAACCTTCCGGTCCTGGACGATGAATACCGCTATCAGGGCTTCGTTTCCAAATCCAGAATATTTTCGGCCTACCGGGAACAATTATCACAGGTGTCTCATGAATAAAACGCACATATCTCTTATCGCCAGGGAACTTCACGTAAAGGACTGGCAGGTGGAACATGCCGTATCGCTGCTCAGGGAAGGGTCAACCATACCTTTTATTAGCCGGTACCGCAAGGAAGCTACCGGGAGCCTCGATGAGGTGCAGATTGCCCAGGTAAAAACCTTGTGGACAGGTTACGAAGAGCTGGAAAAAAGAAGGGCTGCCATTCTGAAATCCATTGAGGAACAAGATAAACTGACTCCCGAACTGCGCACTTCCATTGAAAATTGCTGGCAGATGAATCTTTTGGAAGACCTGTATCTGCCATACCGTCCCAAAAGACGAACCCGTGCGGGTATCGCCCGGGAAAAAGGCCTCGGCCCGTTAGCGGAAATAATTTTTGCACTCGATCCCCGGAATTGCCAGGCACTGGCCAGACCATATCTCTCGGACAAAGTGCAAACGACCGAGGAAGCGCTGGCTGGCGCCAGGGATATAATAGCCGAGCAGGCGAGCGAACACGCCGTCCTCCGGCAGAGACTCCGCAGGTTGTATCAGGAAGAAGGCGTTATCTCGGCCTCGGTACAGAAAGGAAAAGAGGAGGAAGGAATAAAATATAGCAATTATTTCGATTTTTCGGAGCGTATACGGACCATTCCTTCTCACCGGTTGCTGGCGATTCTAAGAGCCCGTTCGGAAGGCATTATTTCTATGAAACTCGAGCCCGATACAGATAAAGCTATAGGGGAAGTGGAAAGGACATGCCTGCCGGCAAGAATATCTTATTCTTTTCCTTCCGGAGAGTCAGGTAGCCTGTATCAGGTGAAGACGGCGTTTGCCGATGCCTATAAGCGGCTTATTCATCCTTCTGTTGAAAACGAGGTAATCAATACAAATAAAGAAAAAGCCGACATAGAGTCCATTAAGGTCTTCAGCAGCAATCTCAGGCAGTTGTTGCTGGCTCCTCCTTTGGGTCAGAAAAGGATGCTGGCCATCGATCCGGGTTTTCGTACAGGTTGTAAAATCGTATGCCTCGATGCCCAGGGAAATTTACTCCATAACGACACCATATATCCTCATCCTCCTCAGAATGAGCGTAGTGTGGCAATGAAAAAACTCACGCAATTAACCGAGGCGTATAAAATAGACGTGATTGCCGTGGGAAATGGTACGGCGGGCAGGGAGACGGAACAATTCCTGAAGAAGATCGCTTTTTCGCGAAAACTCCAGATTTATTCGGTAAGTGAAGACGGAGCCAGTGTTTATTCCGCCTCGGCTTTGGGCCGCGAAGAATTTCCCCAATACGATGTGACTGTCAGGGGAGCGGTATCTATTGGACGACGTTTGATGGACCCTCTTGCGGAATTAGTAAAGATAGATCCTAAATCGTTGGGAATAGGTCAATATCAGCACGATGTCAATCAGACGCTTCTGAAAGAAAGCCTTGATCAGACCGTAGCATTTTGCGTCAACCACGTAGGCGTTAACCTGAATACGGCCAGTAAGCAGTTACTTACCTACGTATCCGGACTCGGGCCCCAGCTGGCACAAAATATTGTAGATTACAGGTCTGAACACGGTCCTTTCAGAGCCAGGGAAGAATTAAGGAACGTGAAACGCCTGGGAGAAAAGGCCTTTGAACAATGTGCCGGTTTTCTGCGTATTCCCGGAGCTGAAAACATTCTGGATAATACGGCAGTACATCCCGAAAGTTACCCCGTGGTGCACCGCATGGCACAGGACCTGGGCATAACGGAAGACGCGCTGGTTTCCGATGCGGTAGCCAGGCAACGTGTGGACCTGTCTCGGTATGTCACCGGGCAAATAGGATTACCGACGTTAAAAGATATTATGGCCGAGCTGGATAAGCCGGGACGCGATCCCCGGACGATCATAAAAGTACTCGAATTTGATGACAGCATAAATACCATTGATGACCTGAAAGAAGGTATGGTCCTTCCGGGCATTGTGAGTAACATTACCGGGTTTGGGGCTTTTGTTAACATTGGTATAAAACAGGACGGTCTGGTGCATGTCTCTCAGATGGGCAGCAGATACGTAAGCAATCCGTTGGAAGTGTTAAAGTTGCATGAACATGTAAAGGTGAAGGTTATTAAAATAGACCGGGAACGCAACCGGATTCAGCTTCGCCTGGAACGTGACTGAGACAGGATTACTCCCGTTACCACAATAATGATTCCGGCCAGTTGAACCGGTCTAAACGTCTCGATACCCATAATAAAACATACACCGGCCGTTATTATTGGAATGAGGGCATTAAATGTGCTGGCCTTTGATACGCCCAGCTCTTTTATACAGGTTATAAAAAAAACAAAGGCAATTCCCGAGCAGAAGATGGCAAGCATCAATACAGGATACCAGAAGTTCCAGCCAAAAGTGATATGGGACAGGGTTCCGTTCTGGATATCATATGAAAGTACAAAAGGCAAAAAATAGACAGCTCCCAAACCGTGCTGATACATGGTAATGGTAAAAGGAGAATAATCCGCAGCTATTTTTTTTACCACCACAGAATAACCAACGGCAGAGAAAACGGCCAAAAAAAGTAACAAAATGCCCGCCTGGAGGTTAGTGCCCGGCAGGCCGTGGGCAGCTCCCAGTGTGAAATCCCATTTCCCAAAAACAACCAGGAAAAGACCGGGTAAAGTAACTATAATGCCCAGGATATTGGCAACAGTCACTTTTTCTTTATAGAATGCAATGCCGGCCAGCAACCCGAAAATAGGAATGCTTGAAATAATGACCGAACTCAGACTCGGACTGGCCGTAAACTTCATCCCAAATGTTTCTCCAATAAAATAGATAAAAGGTTCCAGAGTGGCCAGCAGTAAGAACCATTTGATATCTTTATTCTTTATGGGTTGAATTCTTTTTCCGATCTTTCCAATAAGCAGCATTACAACTGCCGCCAGCACCAGGCGTGTGAAAATGAGGGTAAATACAGGAATGTGGTATACCAGCAGCTGATTGGTCCATATAAAGGACAGGCCCCACAAGGCCACTGCGGTGCATATCATCAGATAAACCGAGACTCTTTTGCTGATCATAGAAGGGTTATGAAACGGGAAGGGGATGGGGTTTGCGGGATATCCGGGAGTTTTCTGCAGCCAGTTGGCCGTTAATATATACGCTCCTTATAGTATTGGAAAAAGTATGGCCTTCCAGCGGACTCCACCCGCAGGTATATGCCAGGGATTCTTTGGTGACAGTCATACCATGCGCAGGGTCAATCAAAACCAGATCGGCAAAGTATCCTTCCTTTAAAAAACCTCTCCGGCTAAGTCCGAAAACTCTTGCCGGACCGTGGCAAAGTCCTTCCACTATCCGGGGTAGTGTAAACAGACCTTTATCGTATAACTCAAGCATCATTTGCAGTGAGTGTTGAACAAGAGGCAATCCCGATGGGGCTTTCAGGTAAGGAGCCTGTTTCTCTTCTAATGTATGCGGCGCATGATCCGAACCGATGACCCCGATAATTCCTTTTGCCACTGCCTGTCTGAGTGCTTCGCGATCTTCCATGGTTTTAATGGCCGGATTGCATTTGATTAGGTTGCCCATTTTAGTGTAATCCCCGTCTGAGAACCATAAATGATGTACGCAGACTTCACCGGTGATTTGCGGATTCCGTATGGCTGCCTCCTGGATTAATGCCACTTCTTCTTTGGTGGAAATATGTAAAATATGCAGGCGGGTACCAAACCGGGTGGCCAGCTCAATTGCTTTCCGCGTAGAGGCAATGCAGGCTTCACGGCTTCTGATTATCGGGTGCATTTCAACGGGAATGTGTTCGCCGTATTGCTCCTTAGCCTGCTGCAGGTTATGCCGGATTATCGTTTCTTCTTCACAATGTGTGGCAATGATCCCTTTGTAGTCCCTGAAAAATGTTTCAAGTGCAATGGGATCGTCTACCAGCATATTTCCTGTGGAGGAACCCATAAAAATTTTAAGTCCGCAGCCCGTGGGGGGCGACGCGGTTACTTCCCCCGCATTCCCGTTTGTGGCGCCCAGGTAGAAACCGTAATTTATATACGAGGTCCGAGCTGCCCTGGAATATTTTTCTTTTAACAAAGCAGCCGTTATTGCCGGCGGATTGTTGTTGGGCATATCCATAAAGGAAGTGACGCCTCCCAGTAGAGCTGCCCGGCTTTCCTGCTCAATGGAGCCTTTGGCCGGTTGTCCCGGTTCACGGAAATGGACCTGGTCGTCAATAACTCCAGGAATAAGGATCAAACCGGTCCCGTCTACCGTCACATCGGGTTCCGGGGAAAAAAGCCGTGCGTTTTCCAGTGCCTCGGGTCCCTGAAACATTTTCTCTATATAGAGATCATTTATGAGAAGGCATCCGTTAAAACAAACGCCTTCGTTAACCATTGTTACATTGGTAATAAGTGTGCGCATTATATGTTCTGATTACCACGCCGGATTTTACGGAAACGCATCTTTATCACGCCCCAGAATGCCTCACCAAAAATGCCGCTGCTCATTTTGGATGTGCCTTCGGTCCTGTCTACAAAAATGATGGGGACTTCAACCACCTTGAAACCCAGCTTGTATGCGTTGTATTTCATTTCTATCTGGAACCCGTAGCCTTTCATTCGTATATTCTCAAGAGCAATAGCTTCGAGCACTTTTCTCCGGTAGCAAATGAATCCGGCTGTACAGTCATACACAGGCATTCCAAGGACGGTCCGCACAAAGGTCGATGCGTAATAAGACATAATTACGCGTCCAATGGGCCAGTTGATAACGCTAATGCCCTTACAGTATCTGGAGCCGATAGAGGTATCTGCTCCCAGTTCACATGCCCGGTAAAGGCGGGGCAGGTCATCGGGATTGTGCGAGAAATCGGCATCCATTTCTATTATATAATCGTAGCCGTTCTCAAGGCCCCACTTAAAGCCGGTAATGTATGCCGTTCCCAGTCCCAGTTTTCCTTTTCTTTCCAGCATGTGCAAACATCCGGGAAACTCGGGCTGCAATCTTCTGATTACCTCTGCAGTACCGTCGGGTGATCCGTCGTCAACTATAAGTATATGAAATCCGTCTTCCAGGGAAAATACTTTTCTGACAATCTTTTCCGCATTCTCAATCTCGTTATAGGTGGGAATCACCACCAGGATTTTTTTTTGCATACAAGGAATC
>Ga0172378_10007501_pt1 | contig 10144 bp, 13 predicted proteins | sample GrowelOW332metaG_FD_119755 | JGI IMG/M metagenome (GOLD analysis project Ga0172378, IMG submission 119755) | Groundwater microbial communities from an aquifer near a municipal landfill in Southern Ontario, Canada - Pumphouse #3_1 metaG | ecosystem: Environmental > Aquatic > Deep subsurface >... | reverse complement strand
ATCATCATTTGAAATTTTAGTCACATTAAGAGTTACATCTTTTAAATATTTAGCTTTCGCAGTATCTTTTATTTCAAATAAATTGTCTTCAACTACCATGTATCTTTGATCGTTGAATAACATTCGATCAAGAGTAACTGCCATTGTGAAATCAATATTTATACTAACTCCATATTGTTTAGTTAGAATTCCTATGTCATTAGTATCTGCATAGACTTCAATAAAGTCGGTAATGACAAATGTAGTATCCCCATCATCATTTGATGATGAGGATACGTTCGCAAGTTTAATCAACTTCTTCAATGTTTTCATAGTGATTTCCTCTAGTAAGATCGGATAATTTAGCTGTTAATGTTTTAACAGAATTATCATCCTCAGGAGAACGATCTTCAACAAGTGCTTTTGCATATAAAACTTGGCACTCTTTGAATAACTCGGTATATTTCACATTTTCCGTTTCAACACCAGTGTCGGAAACATCATATATTTTCTCACTGATATCATAAGTCAATATGTCGTTTTTGGCCATTGATAAATAGTTATTATAATAATTATCTATCGTTGTGCTTTGACTCATTATTCCTAGAGATAATTTTAATATATCTAATGCACTTGCTATATCAGCCATATCGTTCTCCTTTCATTTTTTATCTAATAGATTTAAGCAGCAGCAACTGTTACAACTTTGAAACCATTTTTAACACTTATAGAACCTCCTGCAGTAACCTCTCCATAAATGGATAATAAGCCTGCGGACATCTTTTCTTCAGTGGATACTTTAATCTCATAATTACTAAATAAGTCTAATTCGTAATTGGTTAAAATTCCATATACTAATGTTTTGACAGGTGTTGTGCCTGCAGTGGTATCGGTAATAGCAGCAAGTTTATCAGAGATTAAGAACTTCACAATTAAACCACCTTCTTGAATCGTTCCAATGTTTGGATTGGTTTCATTGAATGTGAATGAATATAAAGCCTTTTTCTCGTTTGTTCCTCTGACATGTCCTAAAGCAATTAAATCCTTTTTATTCAATACAAGTGTCGGTGTTCCGCCATATACGACTACATCGCCTCCGTAAGATAATGCTAAGTCTTTTAAGAAGTCAGCATCGAATGTATATTTAGATCCGCTTGTTGCTGTTAAAGGATATGTTTCATACATAACCGCAGCATCATCATCAACTGAATTGAGAATTCCTTTGAAATTAACTGATTCATCTCCAACAAGTACATCTTCTGCAAGTTTAAGCTTTAATGCAATTAATGCACTTTCTTGAACATTTGAATAGTAGTCTAGAGGAGTGAGTTTCGCAATTGTATTTGATACAAAAGACGAAACGTTTATTGTTACTGGAGCAATACTGACTGTTCCATAAGTAGGACTAGACTCTGTTGCAGCACTGCCATCAATTTTATTATATGCAGTTGCATTTGTCTTTTTGAATGATACTTTGTTTCCGCCAGTTTTAGTTAATGGTCTAACCTTTACGTAATCTGTTATTGTTGGAAGGATAGGAAATATATCATTGATCCCATTGACCGCTGTAGGTTTAGCAATTCCTCCTGAGGCAACTAAAACTGATCTAACTTCTGCTGTTGGAATACTAAATGCTCTTTCCTTAACTAAACTAGCTGCTCTAGTTTCAAGTGCAACATTGTTATCTCTTTGTTCTAAATAATTTGTATTTCCCATACTTCTTTCTTCCTCCTTTGTTACCGCTGATAAGGTTTCTATTTTCTTTTCAGCTTCTGCGATTTTAATATCTAATTTGTCAACTTCTTTTTTACCTTCTTCAAGGGCTTCATTAGCTTTTCGAATTTCAATGGCTTTTGCTTCTTCTTTTGAACTAGCAGCAGCGTTGCGATGTTCCATTGCTGCAGCAACCATTTTTTCTTTTGTAATCTTACGATCTAATTTTAGATCTTCTAACTCTGAATTAGCGTCTCTTAATTTTTCAATGTTTTTTGTCATAATTAAATCCTCCTTTTTTATAACTTTTCAAAACTTTTAATTCTATCTTCTAGTTCACTATCAGCTTTTTTGATGCTTTCTAACGTTTTCTCACGTTGCTGCTTTTGTTCGTTTTCTTTACTAGTTTTCTCACGTTCGGATTTAACGATTACAGCTGTATCTTTATATGCTGGAAATGTCACTATTGATATTTCTGATAATACGTCAATATGTTCTATAACTCTTGTGTTGCTAACAGGATCAACGTAATCACCCGAACAGAATCCGAACGACATCCCATCAATTATTTTAGTTTCAACTAAGTTATATACATCTCGTGCCAATTGTGTATTTGGCAGATTGACTTCAAAAAATAACCCCTTTTCATCAGTTTCTAGTTTTAGATTAATACCTGCTTTACCTAAAACATTCTCGGAATTATGATTAAAAAATAAATACACTTCACTAAGGTCTGTTTCTACTAATGCAGTCGGCAGGATCTCTTCTACATATTCTCCATAATATGGATCATATATTTTAGTTTTATCATTAAAGACAATGGCATATCCTCTAATGATTAACTCTTTTCCTCCTGCTTCATCTTGTCTAACTTCATTTTTAAAATCTCGTTTAAATAGAAATATATTTCTATTTTCTGTGATTTTAGTCTTTTCATTTTTCATCATAGTTACCTCCTTTATTTGAACTTGATATTTTAATATTTTTATTTATCGCATTTCTTGAATTAGAACTTTCATTCATTTTATATTCGTTTAATAATGAAGAGCTAATCATATCCAATGAAATATTGTGATCCTTACCTTGACCGTTTTCTAAAGGAGCATATCCAAACTTCTCTCTAGCTTCATCGATTGATAATACACCATTTCTAACTGCGATGGATATAAATGCAGTTAATGATTGCAAAGAAGCTATATGTAAAGCAAATTGATCCAATTCGATCCTGTTTCCAACTTGAATTTCACGTGGAGTAAATAACTTACTTGTTAATTCTTGTTCGAATTGTAAGCAAATCGGATATATTCGTGTGCTTAAAAATAGTTCTACTTCATTCTCGTTAGCGGAACAATTGATAATACTTCTTGGAATACCTACGCATTCATCAACTGTGTTAATTACTGTTTGCATTAGACTTTGATTTACATCGTTCTCATTCCAATTGACTGGTGTAATCTCATATGATCCATCAAGATATGCCAAACCCTTAACATTTTCATCGAAACTAGCATTAACCGCTTTAGCAATACCCTTCCTGTCCTTTTCTTTTAGTTGAGACATTTTAGTTTGTGATTCAATGATCGCTCTTACTTTATGCGGATCAGCCACGTTGATCGCTTGTTCCTGCAGCGAATCTAAAACTTGCTCATATATTCCAAGATTAATCTTTGCTCCTCCTGTAGTACTAGCATGCCTGTTTAAATAAATCAGATCTTTCAAATTATATTGTTTACCAGCAGATCCATTCATATCATAAAATGTCACATATGCTCCTGTATTTTGTAAACCAAAGGCGAAACATGAAGCAGGTAAACAATATAAATATTTTAATTTTCCAGTTGATGGATCAAAAATCGGTTCGATAAATACGTCTCCATTAAATATCCATTGCGTAACTACTGTCGTCCAAAATTGAGAAGCATTCTGCAAAGGGTTTGGTTTAATTGTCAAAATATTAGTAAGCTCATCTGCTATATAAGTTACATTACCATTTGCCTCTATTCGTTTATGATACATTGGAACAGTTGAAAACATATTAGAATATATCTCAACTGCATTTCTTACTTCAGGAATTTCTAAAGAGTTCATTGCATAATTTTTTGCAAAAGAAGCTACATTATTACCATATAAACCTGCAATAATACTTCGTAGTTCACGATCTCTTTTTTTATTAGATTTCTCTTTTTTTGTGGTTTTTGAAAAAAATTTCATTTGTTACAATTCCTCTCTGTTTAGTATACATTTATATTTTAAAATTATCAATAAGGTTTTCTGCATATAATTCTTTGGATCTAAAATACGCAATAATAGCATTAAATATTCCAATTGTTCCATCAATGTGTCCTGTAGATTTCGATTTATGTGGTGACATGTTATTATTAGAATCAGTTTTAATCTTCAAATTATAAAAACAGAATAGAAGCAGCTCATTATTTTTATCATAAAGCAGCTGTCTGTTTTCAAATAATACTTTAACCATTTTAATTGCATAAGATAGCGTGTAAGAACCCTGTCTTACTGGGCTTAAAACTCCTTGATCTCTTTCTGTTTGATGTGTTTCACTATCGGTTTTATGTTCCTCTAATGAAAATCCATTTTCACGCATATTTGTCAGCCACTGTTTGGACATCCAGGGATCGTATCCGATCTTTAAAAACGTTACACTATACTCATCTCGTAAACTTACAAACCATCTAGTTACGTATTCGTTAGAAACATAATCTCCAGGAGTAATTATCAAAACTTGAGAAGTAATTATATTTTCTGTATTTGTATTTTCCATTCTTCCAAAGTCTTCATGATCTGCTTTGGAAGCTTTAGCAAGTCGAGTCTCGGCCATAAAATATGCTTGTAATATTCTTAGTTTCCCATCTTCGCTCATTATCATCGCAGTTGCATTACAAAAATCAACGGTTTCAGCAAGATCAACTCCTCCGACTGCATAGGTATCGTATATATCCTTTTTTGTGATATTAGTTCCGCAGCCTTTAATTTCTAATATATCATAATAATCCATTGCAGCTCCTAATTGCTTATTTAGATTTTTCGCTAAAAATTGTCTATAAGTTTTTTGATCGCTTTTCATAGATTTAAATTGTTCACGTAAGAATTGTAAAGTTGGACGTCCTTCATACATTGCTGGATTTGCTTTTATCCAGTTTTTTTCGTTTTCCACATCATCGTTATCATCAAGTTCATAAATCATGGCAAATATTCGATCATTTTTCATCAGCTTATTTTGATTTAAGAATTTAATATCACGTGATCTCAAACTTTCATAAAGTGACTCAGGTGTTATTCCTGCAGATGATATTACTATGGTCATCGGTTGAAATCTAGTGCCCATTGCTGTCTTCATTGAAGTATATTGAGAGGCACGTGTAATTTCATGTGCTTCATCGATTAAAGCACATGATGGATTTGATCCATCTTTTCCTTTTACTCGGCCAGACATGAATTCTATTTTTCCGTTGGTTGCTTCACAAGTTATATTGTGATCAGATCCATGATATTTTAATAATCTATTTAAAGGTTCTTCTTTGATTTCATATTTTATGATATCAAATGCTCTAGTTGCTTGTTTTTTATTTTCCGCTAGAATTTGACACCATGCATGAGGCTCTTTATCAAATGCCACTAAATAAGTTAATAGAGGAGCAATGAAAAAATCCTTTCCCCATTTTCTTGCTACAAATATGTTTGCTTCTTTGAAATATCTGATATACTTTCCAGTAGTTTTATCTCTCAATTTTATACCTAACAAACAGGCCGCCATATATTTCTCTTCCAAGTTTAATTTAAAAGGCTGCCCAGCTAATGCTCGATCTTCATAATGTTTAAAAAGAACACATACTTTATCAAAAGCGATCGGATCTGCTTCTTTATAATAAACATTTTTTCTTGAAAGTAATTCTTTTATTTGCCGAGTATTATTTTTGATATTTCGACAAAAATTATCTGGATGCATATCGACATAATTTATATATTGAGTAATCCATTCAAGCATTTTTATTCATCCTTTCTATTCATTATATCTTTCAAAGCATCAACACCTGTGTGCTCATTCGCATGCTGCAAACCAATCTTAGCTCTAGCAATAGGAGTCAATCCTAATTGAGTTAATATTTTAATACATAATTCTGCATTTTCTTTTTTCGCTTTTGCTGCAGGATTAGGTTTTAATTGATAAAGCGGAACATCGTCTTTGTCTTTATTCCCAGTTCGAACTTGAATATAATCTTTATATTTCATTGTTTTCATTGTTCGATCTGCTTGATCGGTTGCTACTTTTGCTCTGCAATAAATTTGGATCAAATCACGATCCGCATCACTAACAGGACTATTTAAAGTGTTTTTAAAAATATCAACCATGTAATTCCAAACGATTAATTCTGCTTTATTTAAGGTTTTAGGTGGATCAAAATCTTGCTTTAAATATACTGGAGTATTATCTATGATTGCTTCTTCGTATTTTTTACCTTTTTTAAGTTTTGAACTATCTCTTATTATTGCTGCTGGTTTGGCCATTTGTTAATTCCTCCATATCTTTTTTAAATTTTTGCATTGCAGACATTCGACTTTTGTGTTTTTCATTGTGACATTCTGTACATAATAATTGTAAATTATCCCATTCCAATCTTTTATCCCAATCTTTATCGATTGGAATAATGTGGTGAACTTGTGTCCCCTTTTTTAGAATTCCCTTTTTGCGACATTCTTCACATATATAATTTTGTGATAAAGCGTAACTTTTGCTGAGCTTCCGCCACGATTTAGAATTGTAAAAGGACATGTATTTTTGCTGGTATTTTTCATCATTTAGTCGTCTTATCTTGTAACCTTTCATTATCTTGAGTATCCTTTCATTTTCATTTCATTTTTTTATATATATCGGAAATCTTCAAACAAGGGTAAGGAGGGCGTTGTAATTAAATACACACAGCCGTTCTAAGGGCAGGGGGGTACTCTTATAGTACTATTGTTAAGTCCTTTAGTCAATCCGCCTTAGACAGGCTCTAACTTACTACCAAACTAATATCTATCCATGTCCCTTATTCACAACGCAGCTGTCACATGCACGCATTAGTATTACTATATATATATTATATATATATATAATAGAATTATTTTATATTATTTTCAACTATATACACTAGCGACAGCATATATTCCTAGCAAATAGTTGCAACAGAGGTCATATGTAAGCTGTCGCTGGGATCGATGGCTCATTTGGAGCTGTCGAATGGATAAAGGCACTATTTAGGTGTAATAGAGAGTATATATAAAATGAGGCCGTTTAAGCCCTTCTAAGCGTTTTTATAATAGAGTGTAACAAGTATACAACCGACCAAAGTAAAAGCCGCAGAAGCAAACTTTTTTGCTAATGCGGCTCTATTATATAGTTTATATATATTCTATAATAATTTTAATTATTAAATTATATTGTATAATAAGAAGCATCTTTAATTATTGCTAAAACGTTTTTTTTACAATTGGCTTTAAAATCATAAGTACCAACGTATGAACAATTAACATATTTTTCAGCATGTATTGTGTGCCATCCTTTATTAAAAGTAAAATAATAGAATGAGCCACGTTTTTCTATATTAGAAATTCGTTCAGCATATTTTTTAGGAATTATAATTTCTTTCATCTTCTTTACCTCTTGGATAGGTTGCTAACCCCATCCCTTTCTATGTCACCATCTTATAGTTTCTATATATAAATGTCAACAATAAATATTAATAAACTATATTTCACATACTAACATGGTTTCCCATCCTCTGTTGCTGTTGCTAATATATTTCCTATGTTTTCTATTGCTTCTAATCGCTGAAGCATATCGGCATCAGATAGATCGTGTAGATGATCTTTAATATACTTAACATTAGCTGCTATGTTTAAACCCACTTCATTTATAGATATATTCATTTTTGTTTACACACCTCCTGTAATTCTTTTATAAACTGTTTGCACTTTTTGGATTGATAATATTTAGCAGGAACAAATATGCTGATAACTCCTTCCCCAGCTTCAGGCAGCCCTTCAACTGCTTTCCTCATAAGCTCTAAAGCTGCTTTGGTTTCTGGTATATCTTTAACTAATTCACTTATATACTTTACTGCCGCTTTGCTTCTTTTTTTAATATATGTTGGTTCTACATAATTGAAGTTCCATCGCTTATTAATAATCTTATATTCTTTACCCTCTATTGTCTGTTCCCATTCTTCTAATATTCCATCATTATCCATTTCAAATAATGTGTGTAACGGATCTATATCATCTCTCGTTTTTGACATATACAACACTCTAGTTTCTACATCTACAGCCAGCCCATTAGTATGTTTAGCAGCATATAGTTTCCCTTTATTGAATATCATTTGAAAACCATATCTTGTTAGTCTATACATATTACAATTTTCAGATACTTTTATAAATTTACCCATTATTATTTACCCCCTCTCACTATATAAAGAACAACATTCCGTTAATTCTAACAGCTTCTTCCATAAGCTCTATTAATTTTGGAATAAATATTTCAAACCTTTTTCTTTCTTTTTCTTTAAAATCTATTTTTAATTGCTTTAAAGGTTCTATCATTATTGCACATTGATATGCTGGTATTTCCCCATCGCAATCACTATGTCTTACGAGTGCATGCAAAGGATAATATTTAGGATATTTTTCCTTTGCCTTTAGTAGTTCGTTGTAACATAAATTGTCTTTATCATATGCTCTAAGTTTTTTATCTCGGTCAAACGTTTCAATAATAAATATAGATCCATCTTCTTCTGCCATTGGATTTTTAATATAATCATCAATCTTTAATACATCAGGAATATCCGTGTATAATTGTAATATTTTATCTCTAAAATCTTTAAATCCAAAATATGAAATATAACAATCATTATTGAACATTATTCCAATTTCCTCATCTCTCTTATAATCTTTATTTATACATTTTATATCTAGTCCCATTTTATTTTTCCTTTCTCTAATATGCTATCATCAGCAAATAGTACTTATCAAAATCAATTATGTTATTATCTAATATTGTCTGCATTTCTACAGCAACCGATGAATATTCATTTCCAAGTAATCCTGAGCAATTTTTCAATTTCCAAATTTCGGTTTTAATACTCATTTTAATATCTGCTTCAGGTTTATTGAGCAGATCTTCATAATAAATAATCATTAATTCATTACAAACTTTAATATATTCTTCTATTGTTTCTTTAGAACAAATTACTAAGCAATTCTCATCGGTGCATATATGTTCTATTTCACTATCAACAAAATCAACCTTTTTTGATTTTGCTAATAATCTATTTTCAACATCAATCTTGCAATACCCCAGTTTTCCCATTTCGTGAATACATGAATCACCATTAGTTAAAGGTCTTAATCTTTCATATATGTAATCTGCTATATCACTATATCTTGATTTATCTTTGAGCAGTATCCACTCTTTTTTAAAGTCTTTCATCGTCTTTTTTCGTAGTTCATCGATCTTATCTTTTTTTGTAATAACAAAATAATGTCTGTATCCCATAACTTCTCCTTTCTAAAAAAGTTTCAATTGTCTATCTTCGTCTAAAAATAACTCTTCCATATCTGAGTATCTTTTGCCATACGCAAATGTGTCGTATGTTTTATTCGGAGCTTTTTCTAATTCAAGCAAATTGTTCCATAATGTTCTATGATTGTTTCTCAATTCTCTCAATTCATTTTTGCTCTTATTAGGGCAGAACCAACAGCCTCCACGATTAGATGTTTTATAAATGGGACTTAATAATCCGTATTTTAAACACAATCTTTTTGCCATTATTTCTGTATATTTATATCTTTCTAATATACTTATAGTGTTTTTTCTTGCGTGCATTTTAATTAATCTCTTTGGCTCATCAATCGCTATGCCTTGATATTGTATATAGTTTTTGCCTTTTAAGAAATCATTAATGGGATCGACTTTTAAACAACCATTAGCATAACACATGCCAGAAGAAGGAAATCCGTATATTGATCCGATGTGTTTCCCACGTATTTTAACTCTGTAAAAATAGTCGACAAATGTTTTATCGGCACGAACAATTTTTACGTTATAACCCCATTCTTTAAACTTTGGAAAGCATACTTCTTTAATAAACTTAATATGTTCTGGGTTCTCCCCACTCGTGTTTTGGTCATACATTACTTCTGACATTAGTATTAAATCAACAGCAATATTATGTTGATGACATAATATTACTGTTGCAGTACTATCTTTCCCTCCACTATACATTATAATATTCATTTTATTCTCCCTTCATCATTTCATCAAATATTGTACTAAAATCAGTATTTGCTATAATCTCTGCATCTCGTTTATCTCGAGCAATTTCTTTAGCTGTTTTAATTTTAGGAGCTAGTCCTATAACATAATCTTCCTCTGCAAGGACATCTTCAAAACGTT
>Ga0172378_10007500_pt1 | contig 10146 bp, 6 predicted proteins | sample GrowelOW332metaG_FD_119755 | JGI IMG/M metagenome (GOLD analysis project Ga0172378, IMG submission 119755) | Groundwater microbial communities from an aquifer near a municipal landfill in Southern Ontario, Canada - Pumphouse #3_1 metaG | ecosystem: Environmental > Aquatic > Deep subsurface >... | reverse complement strand
CAGATTGAGCATGGTGCTTTGAGCGTTGTAAATGGTTATCTCTCTCTAGGAAGACTTTACAGAGGTATTATATGTAACAGTTTACGTCAATATGCTATGTTAGGTGATGCATCTGCTATGACCGATGGAAAGATTGGCAATGATGATGACAGATGGATTTTCACAGAAGATAACCCATATCGTGAGCTTACAACAGCAGCAAATTTAGCTGCCACTTCCAGAACTTTGAAAGGATTCAATGATACTTTGAGCGTTCACTGTCTTAATATTGCGCGTACAGTATTCGATAAAACTAATGTGAACAAGTTCACAATGATAGCAAAGATACAGGCTGCTGTAGAACTTTATATAGCTACCGGAGAAGCTAAGTATATGAACCTCTTGCTTGATAATCAGGAGCTAATTGTAAATCAGATTGAGCGTACAGGTTGGTTTACAGCAAGAGTCGAGAAAATATTCTCACAGATGAAGAATAAAAAGGCTATTGCTTTTTCAAAAGCTTTCCGCAATTCACTATCTGTTGCAAAGACTGCTTTAGATAAGAGAGTCGCAGAGACTCCTTATGGCGTTCCTTATCGTCCACATATCTGGGGCGCCGGATGGGATATTCAAGGATTCGGATTCCAGCACTACTTCCTTGCAAGTGCTTATCCTGAGGTTTTCTCAAAAGCCCCTATATTCAATGCACTTAACTTTGTACTCGGATGTCACCCAGGTTTAAATCAAGCATCTTTTGCTTCAGGTGTTGGTGCTGAATCTGCGACAGTTGGTTACGGCTTGAATCGTGCAGACTGGTCGTACATTCCTGGTGGAGTTATTTCAGGAACTGCACTTATCAAACCTGACTTTCCAGAACTGCTGAGATTCCCATTCTTGTGGCAACAGACAGAATATGTACTTGGAGGAGGTTCATCACACTACATGTTCCTTGTTCTTGCTACACAAGCTCTTCTAAATAGAAATTTTTAAATAAAAAAGATGCATCAGGAACTCTCCTGATGCATCTTTTTTTATTGCTAATATATTTAGTTTTTGAGATAACTCATTATATTCCCGCTAATCTGCATCAATGATATCTCACACATCTTTGTATTATATTCAGCGGCAAGTATTCTCTCCTCTGCATCCAGAAGACTTTTCTGTGCTTCACGCATCTCGAATCCGGATAGGTCACCTAACAGATAACGTTCATGAGCAATATCATAGTTCTCCTGAGCAGCTATAACATTCTGACGTTCAAGGTAAAGGACCTCTATATTATTCCTGTATGCTTGCCACAGATTATTAAAGTTGGCACGTATAGATAGCTCAACATCTTCACGCTCAAGTTTTCTTGTTTCAATCTTTAATCTGGCATTCTTTCTATCTACAGAACGTTTACCATCAAAAATATTGAAACCTACTGTCACTCCCGTACTCAACCCCCAATTATCCACCCTCTTGTTGGCTGCAATTTCATACTTATACCTATTTAGATTATACCCTGCGTTGAGCTTTACATAAGGATAGTTACGTGATAACACCTTCTTCAGATCCAGCTGTGCCATACTGGAACTTTGGTCTGATCTTAGCAAATCAGTATTATTCATCAGCATATTACTTTCAAGTTGGTTGTAGTTCAAAGAAACATCAACATCAATAATTGTGTCAGGTATGAATATCTTGTCATTAACCTGTGCATTAGCCATCAGCTCATTAAGACGTATAACCGAACTCTTCAGAGTCTCCTGTTGTTTCATATATTTTGCAGAGTCAGCATTGAAGTCAACCTTCGCCTGCTGATAGTCAAGTTTAGAGAAGTTACCAATGTTATAACGTTCCTCAACAATCCTCATCCTTTCTTTCGACAATTTAACAGCATAACGAAAATTCTTAAGTCTGATTTTCTGCTGTATGAAGTTATAGTATTCTGATGCCATCTCAGCCATGAAGTCTTCAATAGATATTCGTGTCTGTAGCATACCCTGCTCTTTCATCAGTTTGAGTTGTTTATAATTTGTCCATAGCCCAAATCCATCGAACACAGTCCAGTTAAGCTGCACTCCCGCTCTAAAATCTTGATCAAGATAGTTATACGATGATTTTGTCTCACCACTTGCTCTAGCTGTAGACTTAGATGATGTTATATCGGCACCATATCCTGCACTAAGATCTACAGTCGGAAGGAGTCCGGCATATGCAGCATTAGCTGTATTGGCACTTGCCTGTTCATCATTCTTTACTATCCTTATTGAATAATTCTTCTCCAGACCAATCTCAAGACATTTTCTTAATGAATAATGCTGTTGAGCAAAGACTGAAAGGGATGAAAAAAGTGCAAATAATGATATATATATTTTCTTATTCATGACGCTTTATATTTTTTCTGTTAGTTGAGATGTAGCTATAGATAGCAGGAACAATAAATAGTGTAAGAAGCGTTGACACAACCATTCCTCCTGCGACAGCAACACCCATAGCTATACGTTGGTTACATCCTTCACCCGAAGCAAAAGCAAGAGGAAGTAGTCCTAAGATTGTACAAGCACTTGTCATCAAAATAGGACGTAAACGTTGAAGTGATGCCTCCTTGATGGCCATCATCTTATCAATACCTGCCTCCTGCTTCTGATTTGCAAACTCCACAATCAAGATACCATTCTTAGCTACCAGACCTATAAGCATAATTATACCTATCTGGCTGAAGATATTCATTGTTATATCTCCGAAGAACATGAATATCAATGCTCCTGCAATAGCCAGAGGTACTGAGAGCATTATGATAAATGGATCTTTGAAACTCTCAAACTGAGCTGCAAGGATAAGATAGATAAGTACCAATGCAAGAAGGAAAGCGAACATAAGGCTTGATGAGCTCTCTCTATACTCCTTAGAATCACCTGTAAGTGAAGTACGGAACGTATCATCCAAAACATCTTTAGAAATCTTATCCATCTCTTCAAGTCCCTGGCCAATTGTCTTTCCTTTAGCAAGACCTGCCGATACTGTTGCAGAGACAAATCGGTTGTATCGATAAAGTTTAGGAGGAGCTACCGCATCATCAAGTTCTATAAGATTATCCATCTGCACCATATTGCCATCGCTACTTCTTAGGTAGATAGCTTTCAAGTCGGCAGGCTTGTTTCTCTGCTGACGATTTATCTCTCCAAGAATCTCATACTGCTTACCATTCATATAGAAATATCCCATGCGCTGTCCGCTCAATCCATATTGAAGTGTCTGTGCTACATCACGAGTGCTTACTCCCATAATAGTAGCCTTATCACGGTTTATATTTATATGCGCCTCAGGCATACTGAACTTAAGGTCCACATCAGCCATCTGGAATGTAGGGTTATCATAAACCTTAGCCATAAACTTAGGTAATATTTCCTGTAGTTTCTGGATATTTATCGCCTGAAGAACATATTGAACAGGCATACCACCTCTTCTGCCACCAAACGAACTCTGTTGTTGTACAAACGAACGGGCTTTTGTTTTCTTCTTTACCGCAGCAGTTAGTCTATCGGCAACGTCCATCTGCGAATAATCCCTATCTTTCAGATCTTTCAGTGTTATTCGTATATTACCGCTACCACTTGATACACGTGCGGTAACAGACTCTGCGTCAGGAATTATTGAGTCAACAAGATCATTTATATCCTCTGTATAATCTCTCATAACCTCATATGTAACACCTTCCGGTCCACTTGTATTTATGGTTATAGATGATCGGTCTTCAAGAGGAGCCATCTCAGCAGGTATAGTTTTCCATAGCCATGCTATTAAGGCAAAGGTTACAATAATAAATGGTATTGATAGAGTACGATGATCTAGGAACCAGCTTAATCCGTTGGAATACATTCTGTTCATTCCGTCAAAGAACGGTTCTGTTTTCCTATAGAAATAATTCTTCTTTTCTTGTTTAACAAGAAGTTTTGTCGCAAGCATTGGAGTGAATGTAAGTGCTGCTACTGCCGATATTATGACTGAACCGGCAATAACCAAACTGAACTCACGAAACAATCGGCCTGTTGTTCCTTCCATGAAGACAATCGGGAAGAATACGGCAACCAGTGTTATTGTAGTGGAGATAACTGCAAAGAATATCTCTTTAGACCCCTCTATACCTGCTTCCTTAGGATTCATTCCCTTCTCAATCCTAATGTATATATTCTCAGTCATAACTATGGCATCATCAACTACAAGCCCCACGGAAAGCACTATGGCAAGCATGGTAAGCACATTTATTGAAAAGCCTGCCACATACATCACAAAGAAAGCTCCGACAAGTGAAACAGGAATTACAATACATGGTACCAGTGTTACACGCCAGTCACGTAAGAATAGGAATATTATTATTATAACAAGGACGAATGCGATATAGACAGTATCTTTTACCTCATTTATAGAGGCACGTATAAACTTTGTATTATCGAATCCATAACTATACTTGATGTCACTGGGAAGATCCTTTTCCATCATCTTCATACGATCGTAAACAGCATCTGCTATATCGATATGGTTAGCACCTGGTTGTGGCACTACAACTATTCCGACCATCGGAACGCCATTCATCTTCATATAACTCCTTATGTCGGCAGAACCCAATTCTGCCCTACCTATATCCGAGAATCTGATAATCTGATTACCATCTTTCTTGATAATAAGGTTATTGAACATCTGAGCAGTATGCATCAGTCCCATAGTACGTATGGTCAGCTCTACACTGTTTCCTTCAATACTTCCTGAAGGTAGCTCAATATTTTCTCTGTCAATAACATTCTTAACATCCATAGGAGTTATTCCATATCCTGCCATCTTAACAGGATCAAGCCATAGGCGCATAGAATATCTATTCTCACCCCATATACCTACACTACTCACATCAGAAATTGTCTGCAACTGCTCCTTAACAGTCAGCGAAGCAATCTCACTCAACTCCAATAGATTTCTTTTGTTGCTCTGAAGAGCAACCATAAGTATAGGCATTGCATCAGCATCAGCTTTTGATACTGTAGGAGGATCACAGTCACGAGGAAGGAAACGTTGTGCTCGTGATACCTTATCACGAACATCATTAGCTGCAGTCTCAAGATCGACAGATAGCTCAAATTCAACAGTTATGCTGGAACGGCCTTGTTGGCTGACACTTGTAAGTGAACGAATACCAGGTATACCGTTGACATTCTGTTCCAGAGGTTCGGTAATCTGATTCTCTATAACATCTGCATTTGCTCCAGGATAGGAACATTGAACAGATATGATAGGATTATCTACAGATGGATACTCACGTACACCTAGATAGGTATAACCAATAAGGCCCATGAGCAATATAATCAAAGTAAGAACGGTAGCAAGTACCGGACGACGGATACTAAGTTCTGATATATTCATATGCCTGTCCTTACTTTTTTAGTAATTGATCTATTGTAACAGGAAGGTCTGTTCTTAGTTGAAGTGTACCGCTGGTAATCAACGTGTCACCTACGTTTAATCCCTTCAAGACCTCTACCTGACTCTCTGTACGTATGCCTGTCGTAATCTCTACAGGTGTGGCCTTACCACTTTTGTATAGGAACACCTTATCTTTACCCATCTCAGGCACTATAGCCTCTGAAGGTATAGCTATGGCATTATCTATCTCATCTTTTATAAGTTTAATACTTGCATATCTTCCTGCCATAAGTTTTCCATTACTATTTGGATATAGAGCTCTAGCTGTAAGAGTGTGTGTGTTGATGTTTATAGAGCTTTCACTGGCATAGACTTTTGCCTTATATGCTTCAAGAGAACCATCTATAGTGAACTCAAGAGGCAGTCCATCTTTCATCTGTGATGAATAACGCTCAGGAACAGAGAATTCAACTTTTAGAGGAGTTATGCATGTCAGTTTGCTCACTTGAGTGGTAGGAGAAGCATAGGCTCCTATACTTACCTGACGAAGACCGATGATACCTGCAAATGGTGCCCTTAACTCAGTAAGGTTTATCTGTGCCTTTACCATATCAATCTCAGCCTGAAGAGTTGCAAGTTCTGTACGAACCAGCTCATAAGCTTCCTTACTTACTGCATCCTTCTTCAAAAGAGCACTCTGCCTGAACACTCTGTCTTCAGCAAGTTTCAACTGCGAAGTTAACCTCTTAAGTTGAGCCTTCAACTGCTCATCATTAACTTTGGCAAGCAGCTGACCTTTATGTACATGGGTACCCTCTTTAAAATAGATGCCGATAACTTTACCAGAAGTCTCAAAAGAGAGGTCAACCTCCTCATTTGGCAACGTTATGCCTGTAACACGAATCTCATCGACTAGTTTTTGGCGGTTTATTACTAATGCGTTTATATTTAATATTTCATTTTTCTTCCCTCTGGACATTTTGTCTACAGCCATCAGTTCTTTGTTTGGTTTTGGAAGTTGGGAATATATACCTATGCCGCATAGAGCACAGGCAGATATAGCAATCAATCCCCATTTAATCTTTTTATTCATATAAATAAGAAATATTAGTGGTTAACAGTGTCATTAAATTTTTATATCGATAAAATTAACAAAAACCGCCAACATAATAGTCTTTATTGGATGAAAAACATATTAAATATATATTATTAGCGATGCTTAAATCTGTCATGATCGGATAACCAACCGATCACGACAAGTTAATCGACGAATCATGATCGGTTAACCAACGGATCATGATCGGTTGAACAGTTTCTTTTATAAATAAAATATGCCGCTCACATCACGTGAACGGCATACTTAAAAACAACAACCTAATATATAGTATCAATAATACAGTACAGAGTTTTAATATTTAAACTTATCTTTTTTAATAAATACTCTGAAGTCTTTTATCTGACCTGGTGCTGACTGTTCTGCACGAGGTATAAGTTTAAATCCTTTCACTTTATAGCTTTTACCCAAATCTATTACAATCTGATGTGGATAAGATGTATTGTCTACAGTCTGCCAATAAGTACTCTCCTGAAGGTCGTAAACCTTATCAGCAGTATAGTTACCACTTCTAGTCTCTTCACTATCAGCATACAATATGTTCCAGTTTTCGCGAGGTATATTGTTGCCATCCTCACCTATAAGATGAAGTTCAGCTATAGATGCTACGTTTGTTCCATCAAAAGATGACAATCCTTCAAGACAGAAGTAACGTCCTTCTATAAGAGGGAAATCTATCTGTTGCCATCCGTTTCCTTTTTTGAATGTTCCCTCTGCAGTTACACTCTCATTATCCAAAACAAGTTTCTGTCCGCTCTTTCTGTGAGTTTCAGGTACGGCTACTTTCAACATATCAAGAATTGGTTTATCTAGACCCTCAATGGCTCTCTCCTTAGGACCAAGAATGTCAAGAACAATAATCTCATTTTTTCCCTTCTTTAGCCAACAGCCTGGCATATACAGAGTCTGCTGTGGTCCTATCTCCCAAAAGCGACCTAGACAGTGTCCGTTTACCCATACAAGACCTTTACCCCATGACTCCATATTTAGGAATGTATCTCCTGTCTTATCTAGAGTAAACGATCCACGGTAGTATGCAGGTAAGTTTATATCGCTCTTCTTCAGATTTTTGTAAGCAGCAGAGTTGATATCTACAAATTTCTTGCTCTCAACGAACTTATTGTCAAGTGTGAAACTGTATATCTTCCAGTTCTTAACTAGTTCAACTGATTTTCCATCAATAAGTTCAACCTTCTCTGTTATACCCTTTCTGTCATGAATAGACTTGTCAAAGTTAACTCTACCCATTATCTCTACTAGAATATCAAGACGACTGCCTCCCTTTATTTCTGGCATAGTAACTTCCTGCTCACCTTTTCTTCTGTCAAGACGTGCAATAAGCTTACCATCAACGAAGATCTGTGTCCAGTCATGTTGTTCCGTAATTTTAAGGATTGTTCCCTTCTTAACATCTTTATCCAGAGTAGTTGTATAGAGAACAGATCCCCAACCTTGGTTGAACTTCTCTACGGGTTTTACATTCTCCGAAAGAATTGCCTTAGGAAGATTCTCTATCATAGGAGCAACCTTATTTAGTGTGAACTTAGGTATAGTAATTACAGGAATAGCCTGAGGTATATCCGAGAGTTTCTCTCCGGGAGCCATAAACTCCTTCATCATCTCTCTCAATTCAAAAAACTTTGGAGTAGTCCATCCTGCTTCACTAATAGGAGCATCATAGTCGTATGAACTACACATAGCCGAATATGCAGGATTGTTTGCACCTCCCCACCATCCGAAAGTGGTACCTCCGTGAGTCATATACAGACTGAACGATATATTACGTTTCAGCATATCTCTCAGACCATCCACCATCACTTTACCTTCGCGTGTCTCATGTTTCCTTCCCCAATGATCAAACCATCCACTCCAGAACTCACTGCACATAAGTGGAGATTCAGGACGTACCTCTTTAAGCTTCTCAAACTGCTTATCTATATTTGCACCGGTACCAAAGTTTACTGTCCAGGTTAGATCATCCAGTCCATTGTTGAGGAAGTTGGAGCTCCAGTCACATTGAAAGAGTGGAACCTTATTGAAACCGGATTCTCTTACAATATCACGTATAGCAGATACATAAGGTTTATCTGTACCATACGAACCGAACTCATTCTCAACCTGAACCATAATTATATTACCTCCATTGTTTATCTGTAGTGGAGCAAGCTGCTTTCCTACCTCTTTCATGAAGATTTTCACTCTCTCCATATAATATGAATCAAGAGAGCGCAACTGCACATCATCCTTCTTCAACAGCCACCAAGGAAGACCACCCATCTCCCACTCGGCGCACACATAAGGACCGGGACGTACTATAACATACATTCCCTCATTTTGAGCTAACTTACAGAATGCAGCAATATCATTGTTGCCTGAGAAATCAAATTTACCCGGAGTCTGTTCGTGTAAGTTCCAAAAAACATAAAGACAGAGGGAGTTCATGCCTAATGCTTTGCACATCTTAATACGGTGTTCCCAATATTCTCTTGGAATACGTGGATAATGTACTTCGGCTGCCTTGATGATAAATGGTTCCCCATTGAGTAAGAAAGTATTCTTACCAACTTCAAATTTACCAGGCTTACTTCCTGCATATGCATTTATCGTGCACAATGCAATTAAAATTAGTAGTAGTCGCTTCATAATATTTCTGAAAGTTATCTATGTAAAAAAAATGCAATGCTTTCTTTTGTAAAGATAAAGTTATGTTATTGAAATAAAGATATAGTAATCTGTCAAGAAGTATCATAAATAGGTCATATTATAACACATCTGAATGTTTCATATACTATTGAATGAAATAGTGACATAAAAAGTCTTTGAAGAGTTGGAGAAAAGTTTTAAGACTTTTGAGTAAGAGTCTTTGAACTTTGGGCGTCGTGAAAAGCTACATCATCAGTTTATCGATACACACACGTTCATATATTACTTTGGCAGTCGTATGTTTGTGAAAAGCATAATGCAATTAATTTTTAACAGTTGAATAGAATTTGCGTGTCATCTGTTCGCGAGGGTCATAATCGATAGAGGAAAAACAAAAGATGCATTTCACCGAAGGCTTACCAACATTTGAGCATCACAAATACGACCACTAAAATTACTTGAAGAATATATAGATGAATTCTCCATTTCGGATGCGGCATATAGTTGAAATCCTATAAAACCAAGGACTTCCATTTTTTGCGATGATCCAGATATATCCCAAATGTTTTTTCTCTGAACAAGACGAATAAAATCTGAATCAGATAGTTTGTTATGTTCACAAAATGACTTAATAAAGTATCTGTCTATTAATGGAAACACTTCATTTCCTTTTTGGTCTAAGCCAAAAAAAAATTCGTTAATATATTCACCTAAAGCGCGAAAAATCAACAGTGGTGTCTTGCTTAAGTCCATATATTTTTAATTATTACAGATCGTCTGTTGAAAGAATAAAAAAGTTCAATGTTACTCCGACAATAAGGTCACGAATCTTAGAACCATCCCAAACAAATGGTCTCTGTATTTCCGGTATGGCTATTTCTCCAGCCTTAATGTAGCCGATTATATTTTCTACAGTTCTACTGTCTACTGGGTATTGTAGCATAATTCTTTATTATTTAAGATTCAGCTACCATCGAATAACTTGTACTATCCTCGATTACTGGATACATTTT
>Ga0172378_10007499_pt1 | contig 10147 bp, 2 predicted proteins | sample GrowelOW332metaG_FD_119755 | JGI IMG/M metagenome (GOLD analysis project Ga0172378, IMG submission 119755) | Groundwater microbial communities from an aquifer near a municipal landfill in Southern Ontario, Canada - Pumphouse #3_1 metaG | ecosystem: Environmental > Aquatic > Deep subsurface >... | reverse complement strand
CACATCATATTGATAGTTGGAAATTCGTTGACTCAAATCCATTGGATTACCATCGGCATCCATTGTATTATAGTCGGCAAAAATGGCCGGAATTCCACCCATAGTATACCACCAACCAACCGGGTAAATGCCAATTTTGCAGATAGTATTGAAAAATGATGTTTTGGGTGCTTCGTGCCATGGACGGCCAAAATAAGTTACAACTCCGGCTTTACCATCGATGGTGCAATTGCTGAAAACATAACCCCACTTGGTTCCTAACGGATGATTTGGTGCTACGATATATCCTCCTGTTGGTCGTGTGCAGTAAATGGTACATTTATCAAAAAAGAAATCTCCCTGTCCGTAAATAAAATCTACTGCTCCTTCTATTTTACAATTAGTCATATATCCACGGTTTGCCATACCGCTTCCAGTCATATAAGTATCCTGATAACTTCGCATCCAACAGTTTTTAAAAACTATTTTATCATTATTGGTGAAAACTGCTAAAGCCTGAGGCCCTGCTTGAGCTGTATAACCATAACTATTGCTAAAGGTGATGTTTTCAAAATAACAGTTGGCTGATTTAATTACTACTGAAGCTCCGGGATCAATACTGTAAACTATAATATTTGGATCTCCATTAGAGCCACACAAGCGGTTATCTTCAATTACAACACTATCACGAAATTGACCAATCATATGAATAAAAGGCTTATTTAGAGGAATATCCACATGCCCTGAATAGACTCCGTTTTTTATTAATATCAAATAAGGCGATGAGGAATTTACTGGAGCAGCATCAATTGCAGCCTGGACAGAAGTGAAATCACCTGAACCATCTTTGGCAATAACAGCATCAAAAACTTTAGCTATTGGTTGTGGCCTATTCATAGTTCTGAAATGAATAGTAGTACCGGAATAAACATTTCCTGACAAATCTGTAAGAGCACCTGCGGGAATACTAAAAGTATAATCGGTATTGTAAGAAAGTTTACTATAAGCAAATGTTACAGTTTTCGATCCAAATGAAGGAGTTAAAGCGGTTGAACCAAGTGTGCAATCACCTGTACCAACTTTCAGCTTTTCATCAAAAGTGAGAACAATGGAACCATTTGCCGATGCATTGGTTGCATTTTCAGCAGGAACAGTAGTAATAAGTGTTGGGGCTGTTAAATCGTTTACAATTTCTTTATCGGCATAAACATATATATTGGTAATTGCAGTGCCATCCACATCCACTTCATTCCCTAAAAGTGGAGAACTATTTGTATCGGCGATCCAACGAATATAAATTTTTGATACATTTTCGGCTTCAACAGGTAAAGTTTCGTTCAGTTCAGCCCAACCGGAACCATAAATCAAAGAAATATCCACATCTTTCAGTTTCGTAAAGTTTTCACCATCCGTTGAGTAAAATAACTGTATAACCGGATACATATGGTAAGAACCACTCAACATTGATTTTAATTGAATATTTTTATAACCGACTGTTGAGAACGAAGCCTGATAATAACGTGGTGTGGCAAAGTTTGCAGCAGGTGTCCACATTTGAATACAGGAATAGGATGGAGAGAAACTTCCCGGGCGAGCAAGCCAGCTGGCAGTAGATCCATCGGAGTTTTTTAACGAGAATAATCCGGTATTGGTTGTTTCTGAAAAATAATCTGCCTGACGTTCCGAATTTGGTGTTTGCGCTTTAAAATCCCAACCGACAATAAATGGTATTTCATCGAAAGTAGCGGTGAAATTTTTATCAGCATCCACCAGAATCGTTTTGGAAATATCTGTGGTTTGATCATCCCAATTCAGAAAATTACAAACTGCATTGGGAACTGCCGTCATGCTAACAATTGTTCCTGTTTCATATTTTCCATTGTTTGGCATTGGATTTAATGATACATTTCCCCATTGACTTCCATTTATGTCAACAGTAAAATTATATGTTGTAATTGGATCGAAAACAGCTTTAAGGCTTGTATTGGCAGTAAGTGTAAATGTATATGGATTGGCAGTTGAAACGACAGCATCGGTATTGGCATCACGCCATTCTTTAAACTGATATCCAAAATTTCGATTAGCAGTTAATGTTATGTCAGTTCCATCATCAAACTGAGTACCAATTGGAGCTGTAACAATTGAACCTGCTTCAGTTGGAAAAACGGAACTGCTAATTGAATAGGATGCTACATCAATGATTGTACCGGTTAAAGTGCCTGTTAAAGTTATATTACTTAAGCCGACTTGCTTTGTATTCCCTAAACTATAGATGTACAAATAGAGAGTGCAATCACCATTTGAAGCAGGAATATTTACAGTTGAAAGATCATAAAGAGCATGTGTTCCATCACCCGAATCATTTCTGGCAGGCGAAAGTGCTGTTGCAATGGTGGTTAATGTACCATCAGCCGATTTCCAGATAACATTAATTAATCCTCCACTTGTACCATACCGCATACAATCGAATGATACTTGTTTTGGAGTAAAACTAAGTCCGGTTTTTGGTCTTATATGAAAACCCACAAAGTCGTTTTCTGTAACCGAATTATTTTGTACTGTTGGCTGAAACCTTGTGTAAGTTACACTGTAATTTGTTGAAATATCTTTAAATGCCAGATTCGAGCCTTTATCCACCCAATTCAAACTGTAGTACCCTTCGGTTTCAGTTGAATAAGTTGCTAATTGTCCTTCCCCTCCTACATTGAATGGCCAAGTCACAACAGAACTTTCACTTATTGTTTCAATTTTTGAAACATTTTTTATTGCCTGTATATTTGTGCTCAAAGTGATAAAAAATTGAACAGCAAATAAAATTTTAATAATCTTATTGTTTTTCATATTCTCAGTGTATTAATAAATCAATTAACAATATTTTGTTGAATTTTATTTTAATAAGCTCAATAGAGTTGACTTGCTATAATTATCCGTTGTAAATTTCACAATATAAATTCCCTGTTGCATTTTTTCAGATGTAGTATTCACACATAATTCATTTGTTCCTGATTGTTTTTTTTGCAAAATAGATTTGAATAATTTTCCTTCTGATGAAAACATATCAATTTTTACATCCTGAGTTGTTGGTAAATTATAATTTATCTGAAATCCATTTTTTGCAGGATTTGGAAATATTTTCAAATTATACATCTGGTTTTCAATAGGCTCATTCAATCCATTTGCATCCGCATCTTCTGAAAAACTAAACCAGTTCATTTTTAAGCCTGTTGTACTTCCGCCTTTAAATACAAGATAAATATCGTGAACGCCACTAATAGCACTTACATTACTGGAATCAGTAGTATAAATTGATAAATCACCCGTATTCTTAAAATTCAACGTTCCTAGGACTGTACCAGTCAATTTGTCTAAAATAATGTCCACTGTACAATTATTCAACATGGAAGCATAACGTGCTTTAAACTGTAGAGCACTTTTATCAAAATTCAGGTTTTTGAATACTATATTGCTATTATTTATCAGTGAATCAATACATAATCCACCTTCACTACAAGATTTGATTGCAACAGTAGCTGTTTTATTTTCATAATCTTCTGTTTCAATAATTGAATAAGGAATTTGACGGTAAGTTGTTGAAACTGTTCCTGCTGTAGCATTCACTGAAGTATTTAACCGAATATCCTGTGATGAACTTCCAATATAGATATTTACCGGACCTCCTTCCACTTTGAAAGTTCTGGAAGTTTCATCATAATATTGCAAATCTTCGTATTTCAGTACAAATCGTATTATCTTAGTTTCTCCGGGTTGAAGTGTCACACGACTAAATCCTTTTAATTGTTTCATTGGACGTACCAACGTGGAAGGAATATTGATATACATTTGAGCCACTTCATCTCCAGCTACGGAACCTGAATTCCGTACATCAACATTCACTATTACAGAATCGCCTAAGCTGAGCGTCTGAGAGTTCGAGATTAGATTAGAATATTCAAAAGTTGTATAACTTAAACCATAACCGAATGGATAAAGAGGTGTACCTTTAAAATACATGTAAGTACGATTATTCTTAATATCGTAATCGTATTTTGTCGGTAAATCTGTTGTTGATTTATACCATGTAGAAGCTAATTTACCACCGGGATTGTAATCACCAAATAGTACATCGGCAATAGCAGTTCCCTGTGCTTGTCCACCAAACCAAGCTGATATAATTGCCGGCAAGTTATCCTGTTCCCAGTTTACGGCTAATGAAAAACCATTAACAAGCACAAGTACCATATTCGGATTTGCAGCATAAACTGCTTTAATCATTTGCTCTTGTCCTCCCGGCAAGCCAATTGCTGCACGGTCACTTCCTTCACCTCCGGTACTCATGTCGGTTCCACATACCATTACTACAATTTGAGCTTTCTTAGCAGTTGCCACTGCTTCATCTGTATCTGCTTGTGTATAGGCTCCGTTCACACTCGATCCAAGAGCGTAGTAGATTGTTTTTGTTCCATTAGTAAAACTGGTATCCGTTGTTGTTAAATCCGCACTATTATAGAATTTAAACCAATTCAGGTTAAACAAATACCCGGTTGCCGCACCAGTGAACTTTAGATATATTTTATGTTTACCTGTCAAGCCAGTTACATCTGCTGACACAGTTGTCCATGTTTGCCAGGCTCCTGTACCGGCTATCGTGGCTGTACAAACAATTGTTCCGTTTGTCGGGTTATCAAGTAATACCTGAATAACACCACCGGCAGTAGCACTTGCTACGCGAAAATTAATCTTGTTAATATTATTTGGAAAAGTGATTGAATCAAATCCAACATAGGTATTATTTTTTATGTAACCTATTTCTGAACCTCCTTCAACGCAGGCTTCTATTTTGGGACCTCCCGATAGCGTGGTAGCCGTTTCAGCTTCAATAATGCCATCAGAAACATCAATGCCAAGTTTAGTGGCAATACCTGAATAAGGGCTTATACTAACTGCTGGAGAGCCACTATAGTCTCCTAATTGAACAGCTTTGCCATTTGGTCCGATAACTGCAATGGATTTAATTGTGTCTAATCTTAGGGGTAAAAATGAATTCTGATTTTTTAATAATACAATGGATTTTTGAGCTGCTAATACAGCTAAATCGCGATGTTCCTGACAATCCAGTTTCGATGCAGGAATTGAAGAATAAGGAACTGATGAAGGAGAATCGAATTCACCCAATAAAAAACGGGCTTTAAAAACTCTTACCAATGCAGTATCAAGATCTGCTTCTTTCAGTAAGTTTTTGTTTATTGCATCATTGGTATAATTCTGGTAAGTATATTGACAATTCAAATCAGTACCGCCTCTTAACGAAACTGTAGTTCCATCCGTGGGGGTAGGAACATATTTGTGATTTACACTTACGTCAGAAACTGCATCACAATCGGAAACCACAAAACCATTAAAGCCCCATTCGTTCCGTAGAATATTTATGAGTAATGTTCTGTTGGCTGGACAAGGGACACCATTTACGGCATTGTACGCACTCATAATAGAATAAACTTTTCCTTCCTGAACACATTCTTTGAAAACAGGTAAAAAATATTCACGTAAACTTCGTTCATCTACATTAGAGGAAGTGCTTGTTCGGCCCTGTTCCACATTGTTCAACGCAAAATGTTTTGCAGTTGCCACAGTTTTTAGGTATTTGGGATCATTTCCCTGCAAAGCTTTTATAAAATTTACGGCTAACCGACCAGCCAAATAAGTATCTTCTCCAAAATTTTCTTCTTCACGTCCCCAGCGAGGATCACGGTCCATATTAACTACAGGACACCAATAGGTTAATCCCAGTCCGTCGGTATTGTTTTTTACCCTGGCTTCGTCCGAAATAACGGTGGCAATATTATAAATCAGGGTAGGATCCCAACTTGCAGCTAAACCGTAAGGCTGTGGAAAAGAGGTGGCCAAACCTTGTCGTGCGACACCATGAAGTCCTTCTGTCCAATAATTATAACTTTTTACGCCTAATCGACTAATTGCCGTTGATTTATGACCGAGTTGGGAAATTTTTTCTGGCAGGGTCATTTTTGAAACCAAGTCTTTTGCTCTTACATTTACCGGTAAATTTGTATCCTGATAAGGTTCAATAGCATTTAATGTGCTAAATATAAAAAAAAGCAGTATTGTTAAAATGGGTAAAAAGTGTGTTTTTTTCACGATATTATTATTAGATATTTTGCTATAATTTTTTCTCTGCAATAGATTTTTCAATTTCTATGTTTTTTGAATTTTCTCCTGAAATTTGAACAGGGTTTATAATTCCTTCGGGATAAATAAAATTATTAGCTTTTAAATTTTTTACATTATTCAAGATGAGTGCAGGTCCATTTTTGGGAATTATTTCAATATTTTTTAGAATAACGCCATCCGATTCAGACAATTCAGCTCCATACTCTGCAGATATTTTACTGTTTGATACATGGATATTTTGTATATTCATTTCGGGCAGACCATTGAAAAACATAGCTCTACGTGCATTTCTTGAAATTATTCCATTTACAAAAATATTTTTGAAAACCGGTGTAGTTTCATTTGCAATCATAATTTCAGGTTTAGGTTTATTCTCATCACCATCTTCAAGTAATTCACTCGCTGATTTTCCTCCGTAATATAAATCGAACAAGAAAGAATCGGTCACAATATCGAACATACTAATATTATTAATATAAATATTTTCGACCACACCTCCACGTCCGCGAGTACTTTTAAAACGCAATCCAACGTCTGTACCCAAAAACTGGCAGTTTGATACAGAAACATTTCGAACTCCACCTGACATTTCACTCCCAACCACAAAACCTCCATGACCTTTAAAAACTTTACAGTTATCAACAATTACGTTTTCTGTGGCTCGTCCTCTTTTTCTTCCTTCAGCATCTTTCCCCGATTTCAGGCAAATCGCATCGTCACCTACATCTAAAGTTGAGTTTATAATAATAGCATTTTTACAGGATTCAAGATCTAGTCCATCTCCATTTTGAGCAAAAGATGGATTCCTGATAAATACATTATCTATAATTATATTTTCGCACATTAAAGGATGAATATTCCAACTGGGTGAATTCTCAAACAAAATGCCCTGAAGAAGAAGGTTTTTACATTCAATGAAACTAACCATCACCGGACGTAGAAAATCTTTAATAGAATCCCACTGTTCATCTGTCAAATCGACTTTCGGTGCATCATTAGTTGCTTCAGATAGCATTTCTCCATTTAATGCTTTTTGAGATGGCAGCCAATAGTCTAGTGCTTTTAAAACTCCACCTGAATTCACTACATTTTTCCAATAACTCTCTGTAACTTTTCCCTTTTTCAATGGACGCCAAACCTGTCCCGACCCGTTTAATGTTCCATTTCCGGTAATAGCAACATTTATTAAATTTCTCCCTGAAATAGGGGACTGGCAACGACGTGTATCCTCACCTTCAAACGATGTTTTAACAAGAGGATAATCGTTAAAGTCACTGGAAAAAAGAATTAAAGCACCATTATCTAAATGAAGATTTATATTTGATTTGAATTCAATCGGACCAGTGTACCAAACTCCAAAGGGCACAATTAGCGTACCACCACCTTTTGACGATAGCAAATTCATAGCCTTTGAAAATGCTTTTGTATTTAGCGTCGTACCATCGCCAATACCGCCACAATCAATAATCGACAGGGTAGTTGGTGGAAATTTGGGCTCACTAATTTTCTCCATATTAAATGGTAGATTCTTATAGAGATATTCGTATTTATAATTTTCAGCTTCCAGTTTGAATGTAATTCCGGTTAGAAGAATATACAATGTTACAATCGGAAATAATCGTTTCATAAAGAGTTAAATTATTTTGTTAGCAGTATTTTGATGTGAATAAATTTAGTCTCCGGAATTATTATTTATTGGTATTCATTTCATAACTATGATAAAATAAAATATAATTATCCGCATAATGTTCAGAATATCTTTAACAGGGGCTTTGCCCCTATAACCCTACTTGTTTTTTGCCTTGATGCAAAAAAGTAAGCAAAAAAAATCAAGACTGCATCCGCCCTGCCTACCGTCAGGCAGGCTCACTGAACGAGGTCAATCCCATCAACTGAAAATTCAATACAACTGAATGCATTGCAGATAATCATAAAATAAAAAAAAACAGATTTCAACATACACGATTCCAATTAAAATGAGAAAAACTAGTAAATGTTTTAATCATGAATTCGGCGTTTTAAAATAATATGCAATATTAATTATTTTAGAAACACTTTATAGGGGACAAATTGATTAATCCGCAGGGATGAATTACTTTTGTTCTGTATTAAATTCAGATATAACACCTAAATATCTATATTTGTATGTTTTATCAATACAAACAGAATTTGGACTAATATGAAAAGGTCATTTTTTTTAAAATTGTTTTTGTTTTTTATCTCTTTCGTTTCTTCTGCAGAAACTGTTTGCCACTTCTATCATTACACTACAGAAGATGGTTTGCCTCAGTATACCATCATGGATATGCTTCAGGACCAAAAAGGATTTTTGTGGTTGGCAACATGGGATGGGTTGAGTAAATACGATGGTTATAAATTTCATAATTATAAAGTTCAACCGGGCGATTCGTACATCATGAACAGTAATCGTATTGAGAGAATCTATCTGGATAAATATTCCCGAATATGGATGCTTTCTTATGATAGTGATGCACACTGCTTTAATCCGGATTCAGAAAAATTCTGGGGTTTACAATCCATTCCAAATCTGGATAAAAGTTTCGCTTTGTCAAAATTAATTGTAAATCCATCCGGAAAGGTTTGGATTACGTCGAATAATGCAGGCTGTGTGTTGATTAAAGATTCAACTTTTAACACACAGCTATTTAATAAATCAAATCAATCATTACAGGATAACAGTGTAAATTATGTTTTTGAAGACAGTAACAAAAATTCATGGATTCTGACAAACAATGGTATGTGTCTTTTAAAACAAAATAATGAAATTTCAAATTTTCTTATTTCAGATGAAAAAGAATCGGAACCTATCTCTTTTTATTGTGCCGTTGAGCTCAAAAATGAAATTTGGTTTGGTTCAAATAATGGCACAATATGGAAATACTCAAAACAAAAAAACACACTTTCAAGAATAAATATCGGGGTGACATCAAAAATATTAAGTTTTATCAACACCGAATTAAACGAAGTTGTTTTCTTGACTTCAAATGATGGATTTGGTTTGATAAATACTTCGAACGGTCAGATTAAATTATTCAACAAGAGCAATTTGACAGATTTAAAATCGAATAATATGCAATCTGCTTGTCTTGATAAATCTAACCGTTTGTGGATAGAAACTGATGAGTTAGGAATACAAAAATTTGATATTAAAACGCTACAAATCAAATACTTTTTCGTAAAAACAGATGATGTATCAACCAATATTTTCCCACCACGTTTTATCCTTCTCGAAGACCTCAATTCAAATATCTGGATTCAACCCAAAGGTGGTGGTTTTTCAAGGTATAACCCTGAAAAAGATATATTAGAATCATTCATTGTAACAGCTAAAAACTCGGACCTTAAAATTTCAAATATTATTCACTCTGCTTGTACCGATAAACAAGGCATTTTATGGTTGTGCTCACGATCGCATGGACTCGAAAAGATAACTTTTGATAAAAGTAATTTTCAGACGATGAAGATTAACGAAAACAATCATACGTCAGTTGGAAATGATGTGAGGTTGGTTTTCGAAGATAATGAACAACATTTATGGATTTCTACCAAAGATCGACGACTTACAATTTTTGATGCGGATAAAAAAGAGATTGGATGTTTAACTCCCGAAGGGAAAATAGAAAAAAATGCTTCATTTTTGGCAATAGCCTATTCAATGATGCAAGACAAGGATGGTAATCTTTGGATTGGAACCAAGGGAGATGGGCTTTTTAAACTTCGTAAAAAACAAAATTCCAAAGGATATACTATTGAACATTTTGAAAATGACATTGATAATGTTTTTAGTTTAAGTAGTAATAATATTTACTCTGTTTTTCAGGGAAAAAGAGGAAATATTTGGATTGGGACTTATGGTGGGGGGTTGAATTTAGTAAAATACACACCTGAAGGAAAAACTTATTTTATTAACAGTCGGAATAATCTGAAAAATTATCCAATGGAAACAAACAGTAGAGTTCGT
>Ga0172378_10007497_pt1 | contig 10149 bp, 9 predicted proteins | sample GrowelOW332metaG_FD_119755 | JGI IMG/M metagenome (GOLD analysis project Ga0172378, IMG submission 119755) | Groundwater microbial communities from an aquifer near a municipal landfill in Southern Ontario, Canada - Pumphouse #3_1 metaG | ecosystem: Environmental > Aquatic > Deep subsurface >... | reverse complement strand
TATTTTCTTTGCTATCAATTGTTATTTCAGTATCTGGAAGTTTTCTTACTATATCTGAAAAAAGCTTTGCTGGTAAGACAACAGAACCATTTTCAATAATAGTAACTGGTATTTCACAATGAATCCCTATTTCTAAATCTGTTGCTTCAAAAATTAAATTATTATTTTTTGTCTCAATTTTGATTCCTTGAAGGATTGGTAATGTACTTTTGTTTGATACAGTTCTTTGAACCGTATTTACACCAGTTAATAAATCATTTTTTTTACATGTAAATTTCATTTTGTATCTCCTAAAAAAGGTACTTTTTTTATAGTAATATTATGATTAATTTAGTAGTAGTAGTAGTAGTAGTAGGCGATTTTTCTGTGGATATGTCCATTTTTGTTTTTAGCAGCAATGGTTTCAGCGTTTAATAACCTTGTGATAACTTGTTATATATTTGAATATAAGCTGTTATTTAGATTTAATCTTATTCACAAGGTCTGTTAAGCTTCTTTCTACTGTTGGATCGGTTTCTTTTAAGTTCGTTATTTTATAACAAGCATGGATTACTGTTGTATGATCTCTTCCTCCAAATTGTTCTCCAATTTGAGGTAGGGAGCAATCAGTGAGTTGCCTACATAAGTACATTGCTATTTGACGAGGATATGCAACTGACCTAGTTCTTTTTTTCATTTTTAGTTCTTGTACTGGCATTTTATATTGATCAGCAACAATTTTTTGGATTAAATCAATCGATATTGTTTTAAAATTTTCTTGTGGGATCATGTCTTTCAAAATTTCTGCGGCTAATTGTTCTGTTATTGTTTGATTTGTGAGCATACAATATGCGGTAATTTTGCTTAATGCTCCTTCTAATTCTCTAATATTGGAATGGATTTTAGTTGCAATAAAAGTAATTATTTCATCTGGTACAATAAAATTTTCTAATTGTGCTTTTTTTCTAAGTATTGCTATTCTTGTTTCGTAATCAGGGGGATTAATATCTGTAGTTAATCCCCATTCAAACCTAGATCTTAATCTTTCTTCAAGGGTTGGTATTTCTTTTGGTGGTCTATCTGATGATATTATTATTTGTTTATTAGCTTCATATAGAGTATTAAAGGTATGAAAGAATTCTTCTTGTGTACCTTCTTTTCCTGCTAAAAATTGAATATCATCAATTAATAAAACATCAATTTTTCTGTATGTATTTCTAAATTCTACTTGCCTTTCATATCTAATAGAGTCAATCATTTCATTAGTAAATTGTTCTCCAGTTACATATAATATTTTCATTGATGCCATATTTTTATTTATTACATGCCCTATTGCATGCATTAAATGTGTCTTACCTAAACCACTACCACCATATATAAATAGAGGATTATATGATTTTGCAGGAGAATCTGCAACTGCTAGTGCTGCTGCGTGTGCAAATCTATTTCCATTTCCAATAACAAAAGTATCAAATGTATATTTAGAATTTAGAGGGTGTGATAACATGCCAAAATTTTGTTTTCTTATTATTTTTTTTTCGTTAGTTAGAGTTTGTTCTTGTATTTGTTCCGGTTCCTGTACTTGTTCTTCTACAACAAATTTTAAGTTAACTGGTTTATTTAGATAATTTTTTATTGATGATTTAATTAATGTTGAATATCTGCTTTCTAACCAATCTTTGGTAAATTCATTAGCTACACTTATTGTTACTTGATCGTCAGTAATATCTATGAGCTTAGTTGATAACAACCATGTTTCAAAGCTTGATTTAGATAACTCATTTTTTAATTTTTCTAATATGTTTTCCCAGAATGCATTTAAGTATATTGAATTTGGAGACATTCTTTTTTAAACCTCCAGATTATATTTTTATAATAAGTTTGAAATGCTGAAAAAGTTATACACAATTTTATACACAATTGTGTATAACCTATGTAATTTTTTTGAATTCTATAATTATTTTTTAGTTTCTATGTCAAATACGTCTTAGTATTTTTATAATAACAATTTTTCACACTGTTATCAACAGATTATTATCGTGAATTGAGATTGTGTACATTTTGTTAGTCGTTATTAAACAAATTAATAACATTTTATCAACATAGGAATATTTATGATTTCTTGACATTATAATTTTGAATAGAGTATAATTTTTTATGAATCTATAATATTATTAGTGAGAGTGTATTTAATTAAGGAGGTGTTTATTTTGAAGAGGACATATCAACCGAAAAATCGGCGTCATAAAAGAGTACATGGATTTTTATCCAGAATGAAATCTAGCGGTGGACGTAATGTTATAAAACGTCGTCGTTTAAAAGGTCGGAAGAGATTGTCAGTCTAAAGGCCGCAATTGTGGCCTTTTTTGATAATTGATGATTTGTGAGTGATTATATGATTCAAAATCAGTATCGAATGAAGAAAAATTCTGAATTCAAAAAAGTCTTTTCTTCTGGAAAAAGTTTTGCTTCTAAATATGTTATAGTATATATTTCTAGAGGTAAAACAAAATTTGGTTTTATTGCATCAAAAAAGATAGGTAATGCCGTAAAAAGAAATAGGGCAAAACGATTGATGCGGGAAGCATTGCGTCTTAATTATGGAAAAATTAAAGATGGCTATCAAATTATTATTATAGCTCGTGCTAATATTAATGGTGTTTGTTTGTGTGATGTAGAAAATTCAATATTGTATGTTATGAAAAAAGCTTGTATTCTAATTAAAGAGAAGTGATATTATGAAAAAGGTATTAATTGGAATTATCTTGTTTTATCAGCGATGGATTTCTCCATTAAAACCAAGAACATGTCGATTTTATCCTACTTGTTCAGAATATGCTATTCAGGCAATTACTAAGTATGGAGTTCTTAAAGGGATTTTAAAAGCAATAATTAGAATATTAAAATGTCATCCTTTTCATCCCGGAGGATATGATCCCGTGTAAGGAGGGTTTTCGTGAGTATACTTTCGCCAATTATGAATGGAATGACTACTTTTTTGGGGTGGTTGTTTAATATTGCTTCAATGATTGGGCTACCTTATTATGGTGTTGCTATTATTATGTTTACAATATTAATTAAGGTACTTTTATATCCTTTGACTTGGAAACAAATGAAGTCAATGAGAAAAATGATGGAACTTCAACCCAAAATGAAAATTCTACAAAAAAAGTACGCTAAAGATAAACAAAAATTGAATCAGAAAATTATGGAGCTCTATAGTAAAGAAAATGTTAGTCCATACGCTGGTTGTTTACCTATAATAGTCCAATTACCAATTTTATGGGCTTTTTATAGAACTTTGCTTAATTTTCCATATGGAAATGAATCTAGTGCTTGGTTTTTTGGTTTTAATCTTACTGTAGCTTATGGTTTCACTTTATCTTATCATTTACTTCTGCCTATTTTAGCAGGAGTTTCAACTTATTTTATGTCTAAAATATCTACTGCTACAAACCCAAGTACTGCTACAGGAGATGCAGCTGGTTCAACACAACAAACTCAGAAATTAATGTTGATCTTTATGCCTTTCTTCCTTGCATATATAGTAGGTACCGTTCCTTCTGGACTTGGTCTTTATATCATTACTATGAATCTGGTATCTGTTATTCAAACCGTTTATATTAATAAAAAACTTAAAGCTGAGAAAGAAGAAAAGACAGAATAAGGTTAGTGGATTGGTAGGGGGATAATAAATGAAGGTTACAGAAAAGTCTGGTAAAACTATTGAAGAAGCTATTGATTCATGTTTATCTGAGTTAAAAGTTTGCAAGGAACAGGTTAGTATCGAAATAATTGATAAACCTGGAAAAAAAGGTTTATTTGGTATTTTTGGGACTAAACTTGCTAAAGTAAAAGTTTTCTTTGAAGATGATCCTGGAGTTTTAGCTTGTGATTTTTTAAAAAAGCTTACATTAGCGATGAAAGTTCAGGCTGATTTCGAAGTTTTCCGTAGAGATGAGCGTATATTAATAAATATTACCGGAAGCGATCTAGGTATACTTATAGGTCGGCGTGGTGATACCCTGGAATCCATTCAATTTCTGACAAATTTATCTGTTGCAAAAAAACTTTCTGAAAGGTCTAGAGTAATTCTCGACGTTGAAGGATATCGTAAACGAAGGGAAGATACTTTGGTTCGCTTAGCTAAACGCCTTGCTGAAAAAGTAAAAAGAACAGGAAGCCGTGTTGTTCTTGAACCAATGAGTCCTCAAGAAAGGCGAATTATTCATACTGCTCTTCAAAATGAATGGAAAGTTTCTACATTTAGTGAAGGCGATGAGCCGCACCGTAGAGTTGTTATTTCCTTGAAAAACACTAGAGATATATCATAAAAAAAAGGGGGTAACCCCTTTTTTATTTTTTATGGAGTTGAATTATTATGTTTGATACTATTGTTGCTTTAGCAACACGCGCTGGAGAAGGCGCAGTTCATATTATTAGATTAAGTGGAGCAGATGCTTTAAAAATTATTAATTGTTCTTTTAAGCCTGTAAATTTAGAGAGATGGAATAGTAATGAAAATTTTACTATCCATTTGGGTTGGTTTTATGATGGTGATACATTGATTGATCAGGTTTTGGTAAGTAAAATGAAATCCCCTTTTTCCTATACTGGTGAAGATGTTTTAGAAATTAATTGCCATGGTGGTATGCTTCCTGTACGAAGAATTTTAGAAATTTGTATGAGATTGGGAGCTCGTCATGCGGATAAAGGTGAGTTTACTAAAAGAGCTTTTCTTAATGGAAAAATGGATCTGATACAAGCTGAAGCTATTATTGATTTAATTAATTCTAGAACTGAATTTTCAGCAAATCTTGCTGTTACACAACTCGGTGGAAAACTATCAGAGAAAATAAATGAACTTCGTTCAGAATTATTAGATATATTGGCTTATGTTGAGGCTAATATTGATTTCCCTGAAGATGAAATTGAGGATATTGCTTTTAATGAACTTTATAGTAAAATTGAGCATGCTAAATGTATTTCTATTGAAATATTTAAGGGTAGTAAAACTGGTAAAATATTACGTGATGGTTTTTCTACTGTTATTGCAGGTAGAACTAATGTTGGTAAATCGAGTTTATTAAATGCATTATTGAGAGAAGAAAGAGCAATAGTAACAGATATACCTGGTACAACTAGAGATGAAATTCATGAATTTGTTAATCTTGGTCAGGTACTTCTTCATTTAATAGATACCGCTGGTTTGAGAGAGAGTCTTGATCCTGTTGAAAAAATTGGTATAGAAAGAACTTGGAAAGCATTAAATATTGCTGATGTAATACTTCTTTTACTTGATGTTAAAAGTGTTAAAGATGGTGTTTTATCTAAGGATGAAGAAATAATACTTAATGAATATGGTAATAAAACTATTGTCCTTGTTAATAAGGTTGACCTAGAAAAGGATTTTAGCGTAGATATATTTAAGTTTTCTAATGATGTGTGTGTAATTCCCTTTTCTGTTAAAGAATATGTTGGTTTCAATCTGCTTGAAGATGAGATAATACGTAGAGTTTTTGATGGTCAGACTGTTCAGCCCTCAGATGCTTTATTGTCAAATATTAGACAAATTGAAGCTATGGAGAAAGCTATAAATGCCTTAGAAAAAGCACAGGAAGCTGTTTATCAAAATGTTCCTATAGACTTGGTATCTATAGATATACGAATAGCTTTGGAAGAAGTTTCAGCTATTACGGGTCAGAGTGTTCAGGATGATTTACTGGAAAATATCTTTAGTAGATTTTGTGTTGGAAAGTAGGAAATAAATTGGAATATTTCGCTGGAAAATATGATGTTATTGTTGTTGGTGCTGGCCACGCTGGATGTGAGGCTGCTTTAGCTGCAGCTAGGCTAAATTGTAAGACTCTTCTTATTACCATTAATCTAGATCGTGTTGCTCATATGCCTTGTAATCCTTCAATTGGTGGTCCTGCGAAAGGACATTTAGTAAGGGAAATTGATGCTTTGGGTGGGCAAATGGGTATCGTTGCTGATGAAACTTCTTTGCAAGCAAGGCTACTTAATACAGGAAAAGGACCTGCGGTACAGGCATTTAGAATTCAATCTGATAAAAAGGCTTATAGTAAGAGAATGTTAGAAATATTATATGCAGAAGAAAATCTTACTCTTCTTGAAGCTTTAATAGAAAAAATTATTATTAGCGACAGTCATATTAAAGGAGTTGTCACTAGAAATGGTGCGCAGTTTGAAGCAGAAAATATTATTATTACAAGTGGTACATATTTAAGGGGAAAAATTATTATAGGGGAAACAATTTACGAAGGAGGTCCCTCTGGGGATATTGCTTCAGTTAATTTATCAAGGCAACTTAAAGAGTTGAATATAGAACTTGATCGTTTCAAAACTGGTACTCCACCGCGTATTAATAAGAGATCAGTTGATTTTACAAAATTTGTGATTCAACCTGGAGATAATATTCCACGTCATTTTTCTTTTTTGACTCCAAAAAGTATTTTTTGGGGAGATAATGTCTCAAAGCAGCTACCATGTTGGCTTGGTTATACATCAGAGAAAACTCATAGTATTATAAAAAATAATTTACATAGAGCGCCTCTTTTCACTGGGGTAGTGGAAGGAATAGGACCTAGATATTGTCCTTCAATTGAGGATAAGGTTGTACGTTTTGCTAACAGAGAAGCACATCAGATATTTTTGGAACCTGAGGGTTATGATAGTGATGAACTTTATGCGGCAGGATTATCAACTAGTTTACCTGAAGAGATACAGTTAGAATTTTTCCGTAGTATTTCTGGATTAGAAAATGTTGAGTTTTTGAGGCCTGGATATGCTATTGAATATGACTATGTTAAACCTTATCAACTTTCTCTTGCCCTTGAAGTTAAGGCTTGGCCAGGTTTGTTTACGGCCGGTCAGATTAATGGAACTTCAGGCTATGAAGAAGCAGCAGCTCAAGGGTTAATGGCTGGAATAAATGCTGCTATGAAAGTAAAGGGAAAAGATCCTTTTATATTGCGGCGTTCTGATGGGTATTTGGGAGTTTTAGTTGATGATCTTGTTAATAAGGATGTTATAAAAGAACCATATAGATTGTTTACGTCAAGAGCTGAGTACAGACTTATTTTACGGCAGGATAATGCTGATTTAAGACTTACAGAAAAAGGTCGTAACATTGGTTTAGTTAGTGATGAAAGATGGTTGGTATATAAGAAAAAAGTTAAGGAATTGGAAAATATCAACTCGGTTTTAAATTCTTTAGTTTTTAGTCCTACAGATAATGAAGTGCAAAATATCTTATTATCTTTGGGCTCTTCATTACTAAAATCAGGTTTAAAAGCAGCTGATTTAATTAAGAGACCTGAAATTTTATCTGAACATTTACAACAATTAACTGCTGAATTAAAGAATTATTCATTTGAAGCAATAGAGGAGTCTGTGATACAAATTAAATATAAGGGTTATATAGATAAACAAATGGAACAAATTATTAGATTTAACAAAATGGAGGATAAGATCCTTCCTACCGATATTGATTATAGTTCAATAAGAGGACTGGCAAATGAAGCAAAACAACGTTTGATAGAGGTATTTCCTCATAATATAGGGCAGGCTTCGCGAATTAGTGGTGTAAATCCTTCAGATATATCTGTGTTACTAATTTATCTGGAACAACGTCGCAGAGGTGGTAGTAATGTTTAAAGATTATTCTGAATTATTGGTTGAAAAAGCTAATTCTCTGTTAAATATCAATCTCTCTGATCAGTCAGTAGATGAGTTATGCGTATATGGAGATATGCTTTTGGAATGGAATCAAAAGTTTAATCTTACTTCCATAACTGAGCCAAGTGAAGTTATTATAAAACATTTTGTTGATTCGCTTGCTTTTATCAATTATATATCCCAAATATTTCCAAGCTTATACTTTAAATACGCTGATATCGGGACTGGTGCAGGTTTTCCAGCAATTCCACTTAAGATTGTTAGACCTGAATTGGAAATTGTGCTTATTGATTCTCTTGCAAAGAGATTGACTTTTCTTAATGAAGTAATAAGTACTCTGAAATTTGACAAAATCTCTACCGATCATGGACGTGTAGAGGATTTCGGACATAATTGTAATTATAGAAGTTCATTTGATTTGGTTACTGCAAGAGCTGTGGCAGAGTTACCTGTTTTAATAGAATTTGCAGTTCCTTTGTTAAAGGTAGGGGGCTATTTTTTTGCTGCAAAAGGTTCTAATCCAGAAGAAGAAATTGGTCATTCAAGAAATGCTCTAAAAATGCTTAATTCTGAGGTAGTTAACATATTTAAATATAGTCTTGGTCCAAAAGCTGAGAATCGTTCTTTTGTAGTTATAAAAAAATTATCTGATACTTTGGCTAAGTATCCTAGAAAGGCTGGAATACCAAAAAAAAATCCCTTGTAATTTTTTAATAAGTCTATATAAAACATATCTAATTCAAGCTAATTTTGATATTTTGATAGTCTTTAGAAATAGTATAGTTTTTAATAATTTAATATCTTAATAATTTAGGCAGATTATTCTTATATAAAATAATCTGCCTAAATTATTAAGTGCCATAAATTATCATCTATATATTTATTAATTATTTAAGCAAAAAATTGCATAATAACTTACTTTTCTGCGTTTTTTATATCAATTAGTTAGTTTTAATTTGTTTTTTATTATTTTGTTAAAACTCTTATTTATTTATTTGTTTTAATAGTATAATGTATAAGTATATATCATACTATTATATTTGTATTGGATTTAGGGAGGAGATAATATTGTCTAGAATTATTGCTATAGCTAATCAAAAAGGGGGAGTAGCTAAAACTACTACAACAGTAAATTTAGGTTCTAGTCTTGCTGAAAAGGGTAAGAAAGTACTTATTGTTGATCTTGACCCTCAGGGAAATTCAACTAGCGGTTTTGGAATAGAAAAACAAAAATTAACTCATTGCATTTATGATGTAATCATAAATGAAGAAGATATTTGTAAGGTTATTGTCGATACGGAGCTTAATAATCTCAAAGTTGCGCCTGCAAGAATTGAACTTGCTGGGGCTGAAATTGAGCTTGTTTCTTTTATGAATAGAGAAAGAAAGTTAGCTGAAGCTTTAAATGTTGTTAAAAATGATTTTGATTTTATTATTATTGATTGTCCTCCATCTCTAAGTTTATTGACGTTAAATGCTCTGTGTGCAGCTACTGATGTACTTATTCCTATCCAATGTGAGTATTATGCTTTAGAAGGTTTAAGTTTGCTTGTAAATACGCTTGAAAAAGTTAAGCGTTCGTTAAATAAAGAATTAGATATTATAGGTGTTGTATTAACAATGTTTGATGCGCGGACTAATTTATCAATTCAGGTTGTTGATGAAGTTAAAAACTATTTTAGAGATAAAGTTTTTCGTACTATTATTCCTCGTAATGTTAGATTGAGTGAAGCACCTAGTCATGGTCGTCCAATTATTTTATATGATAGCAGATCTAGGGGAGCAGAAGTATATCGTGATCTTGCAGAGGAGGTGTTGGAGCGTGTCTAAGAAAGGTTTGGGGAGGGGTTTAGGTGCTTTAATTACTGAAACTGAAACTGATGGTACTGTTATAAAACAAATTTCTCTTTCTGATATATCGCCTAACCCTTATCAGCCTAGGAGGGACTTTGCTGAAGAAAAATTAACCGAACTGTCCAATTCAATTATTGAGCATGGGCTTATTCAACCTATTCTTGTTAAACCAGATGGTAATAAATATATAATTATTGCTGGAGAACGTCGTTACAGGGCTTGTAAAATGGCAGGTTTTAAAGTGATAAGTTGTATTATAAAAAATTGTGATAATCAGGAAATGACTGAAAAGGCTCTCATTGAAAATATTCAGCGTGACGACCTTTCCCCTGTCGATGAGGGATTAGCTTATGCTCAATTGATGAAAGATTATGGCCTTACTCAAGAACAAGTTGCTAAGAGAGTAGGAAAGGGCAGGGCTACTATTGCTAATCTTTTAAGATTAATTCAACTTCCTGATAAGGTGCTTGCATTATTAAATAATGAGGAGATTTCGCTTGGGCATGCTAAAGTATTACTCGGAATAAGTGATCCGTTAAAGCAAATTGAGTATGCGAAAATTATCTCTCTTAAAAAACTTTCAGTTAGAGAAACGGAAGTACTAATTCATACTTT
>Ga0172378_10007494_pt1 | contig 10151 bp, 9 predicted proteins | sample GrowelOW332metaG_FD_119755 | JGI IMG/M metagenome (GOLD analysis project Ga0172378, IMG submission 119755) | Groundwater microbial communities from an aquifer near a municipal landfill in Southern Ontario, Canada - Pumphouse #3_1 metaG | ecosystem: Environmental > Aquatic > Deep subsurface >... | reverse complement strand
TTCCGGTTGCACCGGCTGCCACAAAAATGATATCGGCACCTTGGGCAAACAATTGCTGACCGATGACCTTGCCGGTTGCTTCGTCAGCAAATGAGCCGGCATAATTTCCGCCGACATTGGCCCCCGTTACATCGGTACCGGCACGTGAAGCAAGTTCCAGTACCTGTACGTTTGTGCCGAGTTTCTGGTTTGCATAGATGACACCGGTCTCAAAGCCATACTGATAGTTGACATTGGAGGGGTAGGCTACGCCGTTGACAACTGCAACCTTGTTGGTTTTGGTTTCGAGAGCGGCGGCAACACCGGCGAAGAAGCCTGATTCCTGCTCGGCAAAGGTCATTGCGTACACGTTCGGAAGCTCAACGCTGTTGCCCTTTGCATCGGTGGGGTAGGTGTCAACAAGAATGAACTTGGTGTTGGGATTTTCCATGGCAAGTTCGCCGATTCCAGCAAACTGGAAACCGGTACAGACCAGGACATCGTACTCAGCTACGACATCGGCTGCTGCCTTCAGAGCTGCTGCTACGTCACCACTGGGTTCGCGAATGGCTGTTGCTTTTGCAGTAGGATGATTCTTTACAAATGCAAGAATCCCGTTGTAATTGTCCTGATTGAATGAGCCGTCATCGACACCCGATGGTGTGGTGATAATGGCGATATTCAAGCCAGCTTCGGCTAGAGGCTGCTTTTCTGCAGCACCCGCTGCGAAGAGCAAACCGGTGATCAGAACCAGTGCGATGAATCCAAATACTCTCTTCATAACCTTCTCCTTACCTATGAAATACCCTAAACCATTATAAAAGATGGTAGTAGGTTTTACAAAGCGCAATATTTCAAACACTCCCCATTTCCAGATGCTTACGTACCTTCTCGGTGGTGGGATGCTCAATACGTCCTTTTTCAGTGATGATGGCTGTGATCAAGGAAGCATCGGTCACATCAAAGGCAGGGTTGTAGACCTTCACATCCTTAGGGCCGGTGCGTTTGCCAAAGCCATTTACTACCTCTTCCCCGTCCCGTTTTTCTATGACAATATCCGAGCCATGGGCGGTTTTCAGGTCAAAGGTGGAACTGGGAGCAGCTACATAGAATGGAATGTTGTAATACTTGGCAAGAATTGCCACCCCGCTGGTACCAATTTTATTAGCAGCATCACCATTGGCGGCGATACGGTCGGCCCCCACGATGACAGCATCGATTTTTCCTTCCTTCATGACCAAGGAAGCCATGTTGTCACAGAGAATGGTGACATCGAGGCCTCCTTTGTTCAGCTCATAGGCGGTAAGACGGCTGCCCTGCAACAAAGGTCTGGTCTCATTTGAGTAGACAGAAAAGTGATAGCCCCTTTCATGACCCAGATACAGTGGGGCAAGAGCAGTCCCATAACCGCTGGTGGCCAAGCCTCCTGCATTGCAGTGTGTCATTACACCCCACGTCTTGGTCTTGTCAAACAGTGTCAGCCCATGCTCCCCAATTGCCTTGCTCATGGCCTGATCTTCTTCGAAAATGGCTGTGCTTTCATCCAAAAGAGCCAATAGGACGTCTTGCTGCCTGGCCTGGGGATTGCTCAATACAGTGTCAAACCTGATTTGCATCCGCTCCAGAGCCCAGAACAAATTCACTGCAGTGGGGCGGCTGGAGGCAAAATATTGCTTCAGTTCAGCAAAATCGAGCTTCATAGCAGTAAGGCTCGGGTAGCTCTGTTGAGCTAGGCACACATACATGCCGTATGCTGCGGCAATGCCGATCGCCGGGGCTCCCCGTACCCGAAGTTTCTTAATTGCCTCATAGATTGAGTCTCGACTATCCAAATGCAAGAAAAGCTCCTCTTCGGGTAGTCTGGTCTGGTCGAGCAGTATCAGCTTTACTGGATCATGCTGTAAGCTGACGGGAATAGTGGTATGCATGTACGTCTCCTGGTTTATAAATAAAGAACTGCCTTGGAGCAGTCACACCGTTCTTGGGTGAGTTCTTGTGAGCGGAATATGTGTGAAATAATGTGCATTGCTGTTTCTTTTGCCTCTGCGACACGCTTGCCATGGTCAATTTGTGCAAGGTTTTCGCCACGTATTCCACAAGCCATATTGGAAATCAGACCGATGGCAGCATAGCAAATGCCAAGCTCCTTGGCCAAAAAAACCTCGGGAATGCCGGTCATGCCGACGAGCGTTCCTCCCATTTTTTGCAACATGGCAATTTCGGCCTTACCTTCAAAGCGAGGCCCTTCGGTACAGACGTAGACTCCGCCGGTGTGTATGCCGACTCCTTGTTGCTTTGCAGTCTGTACAAAAAGATCTCGCAGGGTTCTGCAATAGGGGTCGCTCATATCAGTATGGGCTACCCTTTGGTCAGAACCATCGAAGAACGTTTTGATGCGGCTTGTCGTAAAGTCGAGAAAGTCCTCGATTACCACAAGAGAACCTTCAGTGATTGAGCTCTCCATCGAACCACTGGTTGCAAGGGCATATGCATAGCTGATGCCTTCCATCTTCAGAGCAGTCATTTGGGCCCGGTAATTGATGGCATGGGGGGGCGTGGTATGGTGGCTTCCGTGTCTGGGAAGAAAGAGAACTTCCTCGGTACCCACCATACAACGATAGGTTTCAACCTCCCCATACTTTGTTCTAATGGTATAAGGGCCGCTTGTGTTGGGTAAGGAACCAACTCCAGTCCCTCCGATAATGGCTTTATTCATGTAATTTCCTTTGTACTATGAAAGATCAGAGGTATCGGCGATAACAAGGTTTGGCATATCCTTGGCTTGAATACCTGCCTTGGCAGTAGTGATGATATGATTAAAATCCTCAATCTTGGCAAACACATGAGGAGAGAAGGCAGCGAATTTGGTGGAATCTGCAATGAGAATGCGTTTCTGTGACCGGCTGATAACCTTACGGTTGATAACCGATACATCACGGTCGAATGAGGAGACCCCTGTCAACGCTACGGAACTTGCTCCGATCAGGCAGGTGGAAAAATTCATCCGATCAATTTCTTCCAGTACCTCAGGACCGTGGGTGATGCCATAGTTGTGATCCAACTGTCCTCCGATCACAATGGTCTTGATCTTATACTCCAGTAATTTCGACACATGGTAGATGCCGTTGGTAACAACAGTAACATTCTTTCCAGCGAGAAAGCCGATCAAATAGTCCTCGGTAGTACCAGGGCCTACATAGATGAATTCATTGTTCTCAATAAACGAGGCTGCTTTGCTGCAAATCAGATACTTCTCATCGGAGTTCACTTCAAGTCGAGCGACAACCGAGTGTTCCGCCTCCTCGGTAAGTCTGACTCCTCCGCCGTTGAGCAGAATGATTTTCCCTTCCTCTTCCAGTTTCTTGAGGTCACGACGCACAGTCGGAAGTGATACCTTGGTCAAGTCCAGCAGGTCGTCGATATAGGCAATCTGTTTCATTTTAATGTACGAATATATCTGACTTTGGCGGACGTATGGAATCATGCTATAGGTTTCCCCTTATGAATAGGTCTCTTATGGTACAACATAAACTGACTCATGTGTGCAGGTTTTACCGATAAAGTCAGGCAACGAGCAACGCTGCCTGACTTGGAAAACGACTTACTGATAATCGGAACCGGTTAGATAGCGATGAAAGGCATTGTTTACGAACAAAGGGCGTTCCTGAACTTCCAAACCACTGAGATTCTGAAGTACATCGATCAAGTTCTGTTTGTTCTCAAGCAAAGAGAAGGGATGGATGGAGTAGCTGTTCTCCTGGAGAACGCAATCGACGATTTCCTGATATGCGCTCTCGTCGGCTTGGAAGGTTGTGCTATACAGTGGTTGCCACCATGCGCCCTTAAGCAGGGCAGTCTTACTGTCCTTGGCTTGGTTGGCATCATTTTTCTTGGCATAGGTGTTGATGAGTGCATCAAACTTGAGCAGGTCCTCGTTTGAGCTGAACTCAAACTTGGCATCGTATTCTACAGCATAGGCCAGATAGAAGTTTTCTCCAAACGCAAGAACCATATAGTAGGGACTGGGTGCGGGCACCGGACCCCAGTCGAGGAGGTACTCGTAGATGGATACTTTGGGTTCAATCTGCAGTTTGGCATCAATACCTTCGCTATTGAGCAACACGGTCAATTGCTTGAGGTGGGTTTCATCACTGTGCCCATATTGGATGGTGCGGGAGGGGAGGAACTGTGCTTCATCAGCATCCTTTTTGAGGTTGTATCCGGTTGAGGCTCGCTGTTGAACAGTCAATGCCCCGATTTCGTCCAGGTTGCCGTCGCTGAACAGCGTGTAACCATCAAAGGCATTAGAGATACGCATCAGAATATCACTGTCACTTACATTGCCGATATAATTGCGGCTTGCTCCCTTGGCATTTGCTACACTCATCAGTAAGTTTGCAGCTGTTTCAGAATCAACATAGCTTGAGGATACCAGCTTCTTGGCTACCGATACAGGCAATAGATGAGCATCGAGAGAGCAAGCGACATAGCGCTGCAAATCAGTGGGAACAGCTTCGGTGATGCCATAATAGGAGAGGCGTTCAGCTGTCTTCTTATTGCTGTATGTCAAGGCCAACTCCCTAAGGTCGGCTGCCTCTACAAGGGCTTGGAAGATATCACTAGAAGCCTTGAGGGTAACAGGTTTACCGGTTATGGAGCTGAGTGCTGAACCAAATTGTGCAGCATCCAAGCCCCCCGATCCTAGGGTTATCTGGAAATAATGCTCCAGATATGCAGCATTACCTGGATCGGCAAACTGTGTTTCTTCGCTGATCCCAGCACCGAACAGCAAGGCTGCTATAAGCAGCATGCCTACCAACAGTGAATACTTTTTCATTTTTGACTCCTTGTATATCACCCCACGTATGTGATGCTTTCACTCTAGCATTGAATTATTGAGATGTCTAGAAAAATCATAAAATGAAATAATGTGATAAAAATGTGAACAAATATGTAATCGTAGATGATTAACCAGAGCTGTAAAAATGTCTTAGTCGATGCGATACTAGCAAGGACGGTCAAGAACAGTGGGCTTTTCTCTAGTACTATCAAGCAAAAGGACGATATTGACGATGGATGAGTATCAGAAGCATGCGGTAATGCGGATGCTGGCCTACATTGAGGAACATCTTGACGATCCCATCACCCAAAGGGAACTGGCCTCGGCTGCTGCGTATTCCCCGTGGCATGCACAGCGGCTTTTCAAGGATGCCACAGGATGTACTCCCTTCTCTTACCTGCGAAGCAGAAGGCTTGCAAGTGCTGCCCATGTTTTGGGTACGAGTAAGAAGAGTATTGTCGATGTAGCTTTGGAGTTTGTATTTGACTCACATGAAGGATTCACGCGTGCCTTCACCAAGCAGTTCGGTATGACTCCCTCTGCATTCCGCAAAGCTCTGGCTGCCTACCATCAGAAATCGGCTCTTACAACACTCAGTGAAGGAGAAACACGTATGGAAACTGTATTTGTCCAGGTTGTACAGCGACCTGAACGGAAGGCTGTGGTGAAGTTTGCCCATAAGGCAACGCACTACTTTGCATATTGCGAGGAAGTTGGGTGTGACGTTTGGGATACCCTTGGTTCCATCGACGGTGCATTGTTTGAACCGATCGGGATGTGGATGCCCAAGAATCTCAGGAAGTTGGGAACTTCGGAATATCTGCAGGGGGTGGAAGTGCCTCTTTCGTTTACCGGTCCCATTCCTGAAGGCTTTGACATCATCACCTTGCCTTCCTGCTCGATGATGGTATTCCAAGGTCCTCCCTTCGATGAAGAGCAATTCGAGAACGCGATCAATACTCTTTGGGAGTTGATGAAGACCTACGACCCCACCTTGTATGGGTATCAGTTCGCTGACGAGGATGGCCCCCGCTTCCAACTCGCTCCCATGGGATACCGTGGGTATATCGAGGCTCGCCCTGTACGACCGGTAAACAAAGCGTAAAAAACTACCTAGCCCCTTTCCCGATTAGGGGAGGGGGCTTCTCACCTTCTTCAATTGCCGTACCTGCGACGGCACAAACACCACCATGGGTTTGGGAAGTGAATCCAAAGTACACCACGTATACTCAGAGAATTCGTCCACAAAGGGTGGTTTAATTCTTGTTTTTACATAATAAGCAAAAACGTTGTAGTGGAAATAGGGTAGGTGTAGCGTCCAAACCAAAGCTAAGCGATCGGGCTTGTCCACCTGCATTCCCATTTCTTCTTTGGACTCTCGTATTGCGGCAGCCTGGTAATTCACCTTGCCGTCACGCATACGCCCATCTCTAGGTTCCCAACCTCCACCAGGAAACGACCAGCGATGATTCTGTGGTCTCATGCTGCGCTTTCCCATGAGAATGGAGCGCTCTCCACGTTCAGTTTGGGTCCAGAAAATAATGCCTGCTCCATGATAGGGGTGTAATCGTTTCATGGGCTCATTCTATACCAGAAAAAATGCACATGCAAATTTGCAATGACAGTTAATCCCTAAGCGAGCAGCATTTTACAGAACATGAACTGAAATATGTGCGTAGGTAATAGTGAATATTCACTGTAATACTGAATATTCACTTGTATCACGTGAATATTCATAGTATCCTGTTTTTACCATGAAAAGTATGTGTGACAGGAGGCTTTCCAATGCTGTATGAGAGCGAATCATTTGAACTAAAAAGAAGTGTATTGCAGGATTTGACATTTGATACTGCTGAAGTAGAGTTCAAGAATAGAAATATTGCTTTCACACAAGACAAGTATCGTGCATTGTTTTTACGTGATCCGGCAAAAGGCTTGTACACAAATCTTGCGTTCATTGTATCTGATCAATGTGTGCATTCTGTCAAAATAGCAGTATTTAGTGACATCAGTAATACTATTTTTATAGACAGACGTGAATTCAGCGGTTCGATTTTCAAACAACTGAACGATGCGTATACCTATATCATGCTCAATAATAAAACTGAATCTGTAATTACGGGTCTACTCCGTGTTGATAGTATGGAATATCCTCCTGAGGCGATTCGCGAAGCTTTGTTGAATGCACTCATCCATAGGGATTATAGTTTCAGCGGCAGTAGCATCATCAATATCAACGCAGAACGAATGGAGTTTATATCGTTGGGTGGCCTTCCTCATGGATTGACTAAAGATGATATTGTAAATGGTATCTCTCTGCCTAGAAATCCTCAGCTTGCTCAGGTTTTCTTTCGTTTAAAGCATATTGAAGCATATGGGACGGGCCTTCGCAGAATCTTTGACCTCTACCGTGATTGTTCTGCCAAACCATCCATAGCGGTGACAGAGAACTCCTTTCGGATAACATTGCCAAACATGAATCTTGCGAAAAAGCGTGCAGAACATGCTGAAGAAGTATCCGATAACGCATCGAACAAAACAATCTATGTTACCGACCAAATGCACAAAGTACTCGATTACTTGACTCAGAACAGCGAATGCAATGAAGAGCTTTTGATGAACTTGCTTGGCATAAAACGAACACGTGCCTATCTGGTTGCCAAGCAGATGGTGGATATGGGGCTGTTGGATGGAATTGGGCGAGGAAAAAATAAGAAGTATATCCGAAAAAATACTCCGAACAACCAGGGTTTTTAATGGTCATGTAGCTGCACGAATTCATTATCAAGTTTTTGTAATCCCATGATAAAGTATTGAAAAGCAGGTAACCTGGAGTGTGGCTCGTAGGTTTCCTGAAGAAGAGTCTTCTTGAATGTTCGATAGGGAAGAAAGGTATGAAGAAGGCATATGATGTAGTGGTGGTAGGAGGTGGCATTGCAGGTCTTACTGCAGCCGCTTATTGTGCTCGTGCTGGACTTTCCGTATTACTGTGCGAAAAGCAGGACCGCATAGGCGGGCTTGTCCATTCCTTTAGCAGAAACGGCTTTGTTTATGACCAAGGTATCCGTGCCATTGAGAATTCAGGCATTGTATTTCCCATGCTCAAACAATTGGGCATTGAACTCTCCTGGGTCCGCAGTCTGGTCACTCTCGCACTAGCTGAGAAAAAAGTAGCAGTACAAGACACTGCAAGTCTGGATGTGTACCAACGGATGCTTGAAGAACTATTTCCAGAGAATGTGGGTGATATTGCCCTGATCATGGCTGAAATCAGGAAAATCACAACCTATATGGACGTACTCTACGGTATCGACAACCCGCTGTTTTTGGACAATTATCAGGACCTTGGCTATGTAAGGAAGACTCTGTTGCCCTGGCTGTTCAAATATCTAAGAACCATCGGGAAAATCGGGAAATTGAATGAACCGGTTGTTTCCTATTTAGGCAAGTTCACCAAGAATCAAGTTCTGATCGACATCATCAGCCAGCACTTCTTTGCCGATACACCCACCTTCTTCGCCCTGAGCTATTTTGGCCTATACTGTGAATACCAATATCCAATGGGCGGTACCGGAAAGCTGACAGAAGCTTTGCATACCTACTTGCAGCATCATAATGTTGACATTAGGCTCAATTGCCAAGTCACCTCATTTGATGCAGAAAATCGCAGGCTTCTTGAGGACATCAGCTATGGTACACTCATTTGGGCTGCTGACTTGAAGGCGCTGTATCGCAGTGTGGATGAAAAACAGCTTTCTCTTAAGGCAAACAGACACAAACAAACGTTGGAAACAAAGCATGGTGGGGATTCGATTTTTACCTATTACATAGCAGTAGACCTTCCTCCCACTTACTTTAGTGCACTCTCAACACCGCATCTCTTTTATACTCCCTCGATGGTTGGACAAAGCACCGTAGACCAAACAGCCTTGGAGGAAACCTGTCATGACAAGGCGATGATTAAGCAGTATTTGCAAGCCTATTGTGCTGCCACCACCTACGAAATTTCGATTCCGGTGCTGCGCGATAGTTCGCTTGCCCCCGAAGGTAAAACTGCCTTGATAGTAAGTACCCTTGCCTCCTATCAACTGTTTTCAAAAATTGAAAAGGATGGCTGGTATGAAGAGGCAAAACTCTTCATGCAAGATTGCATGCGTACAGTCTTGCATAGCGGAATGTATCCCTGCCTATCCGACCATGTGCTGGAGGAATTCAGTGCAACTCCGCTCACATTATCCCGATTGACGGCGAACAGCGAGGGAGCCATAACCGGATGGGCCTTCACCGAAGGTGAGGTGCCTGTGGTTCATTCACTGAAGCGGATAACCAAATCAGTACATACTGAAATTGAGCATGTTCTGCAAGCAGGCCAATGGACGTTCAGCCCCTCGGGTTTGCCGATTTCCATTATGACAGGAAAGCTTGCAGCAGAGCAGGCTATTAAAGCAGCAAAAAGAGGTTGACCCTAGCGCGAATGCCCATGTGGGTGTATCTTTGGCTTTATGGAACATGAAAAAGGATTTGCCTATTGCGGCCTAGCATGCTGCCTGTGCAGTGAGAATGCATCATGCCCTGGCTGTAGAAATGATGGATGTACCGGCAAGGATTGGTGCAAGCACTATACCTGTTGCAAGGAACAGGGCCTTTCCGGTTGTTGGCAATGCCCCGATTTCCCTTGTGATACACCCATGTTTGCAAAAGAGCGGATTCGAGCCTTCGCAACCTTTTTGCAGCGTCATCCTGAGTCTGCCTTGCTGCAAGTGCTTGCTCGTAATGAAGAGCTGGGAGTGCTCTATCACTACGAAGGTCAGCTTATCGGTGATTACGATATGCTTGGAGACGAAGAAGCCATACTTTCCTATCTTGAACACTCCTTGTAGCTGTTTTCTGCAATAATCCGTGGTATGCTCTTGGTATGATCGAGTCCCAAAGAATTACCTTGTTGTCTTCTATGCCGGTCAATAAAGCTGGCTCTTTTGTCGTGTACTGGATGCAAGCCGCCCAGCGCGTAAAGCAGAACGAAGCACTTGCATTCGCAATCGAGCAAGCCAATGCATTGGGCAAACCCCTGGTAGTCTTTTTCGGGTTGGAACGAAGCTTTGCCGGTGCACAAGAGCGGCACTATCGGTTCATGCTTGAAGGACTTGCTGAAGTACAGCAGCAACTGCGTTTGCTGGGCATTCCCCTTTGGGTGCATGGTGATGGAATCATACCAGGCCTTGCTAAACTCGTACCCTTTATCAGTATATTGGTGACCGACCGGGCCTATACCAGAGTCGAGCGGCAGTGGCGCAAACAAGTTGCTTCGTTTGTTTCCTGTCCTTTCTATGAA
>Ga0172378_10007493_pt1 | contig 10152 bp, 7 predicted proteins | sample GrowelOW332metaG_FD_119755 | JGI IMG/M metagenome (GOLD analysis project Ga0172378, IMG submission 119755) | Groundwater microbial communities from an aquifer near a municipal landfill in Southern Ontario, Canada - Pumphouse #3_1 metaG | ecosystem: Environmental > Aquatic > Deep subsurface >... | reverse complement strand
GCGGGGATTGGCATGATTTTCGCTACCTTGTTTCAAGCGATTGACAAACCACACTATAGTTTGATCTTAACCTGTTGCCGACAAATTGTGTTTTTATTATTCATTGCCTACATCCTCTTTAATGTCGTTGGTCTTGTTGGGGTATGGATGGCCTTTCCAATCGCAGAATTTTTATGTGCTACGATGGGCAGTATCATGATGGTATTTGTCTATAAACATAGCATTAGCCTATTGGGCGATGTTGAAACAACAAATTGTATAGAGGAGATTACGCAGGTCTCATCTGTACAATCACTCAGTAACTATCCGGAAAATGACAAATAAAAAAATAAAAGATTGTATAATTTTGAGGTTGATCATGAAAGGCGTTTTTCATGATCAACCTCATTTTTTAAGTAAAGATAGTATTGCCTTTTTCCTTTAGCCTTAAAGAATTAGGCCAAAATAAATGGCAACATATTCCACTGCCTGGCATAAGAAATTAATCCTTTTTCTTAATCAACACCATTTGAGAAAGAATCCAAAAAGGAGATCCACAACTCTACTCTAAATTCATGAGCTACTTCAAGCCTTTTTAGAAGGTATTTTCTAAATTTTACTATATTTTATTTTTGTCAATTTTTTCAAACTAAAAAACTATATAATAGGAATATTGTTCCATTCCATTTTCTGAATAAAACAGTATCCTTGTTAATAATCATATTTTGTTAAGCTATTAGCTACTCATATCTCTCATATGGATATATATTCTTAATATTTCGTGCTAAATATCTACCTACAGAAGAAGCATTTAACAATGCCTCATATTCCATCTTGGGTACTCCTTTATAACTATATAAGCAATTCGTATTAAATCTTATATATAGCAATTGAAATTCTTCATCATACCCCACTTCTGCTACATTTGAGGATACTACAGAAATCATTTCACAATTATACATTTATTCCACCTCCAACCTTTTATTTCTCCAGTGTATTAACAATTTTTTATAATCTTTTTCTGTAACAGTCTTCGTTTTATTCCATTCAATAGATACTTTAGGATCTTCACTTTTCGGTGCATTTGTTAACTTATAAAATTGTACCCTCGAAGGTATTTTAACAGCTTCACCCGATATAATTCCTTCTCCTGTTCTTAAATTAGGTAACAAGGACATTATTGTACTCAATTCATCTTGAATAGCAGAACTTATATGCGCTCTATCTTTTGAATTATTCATTCTTAAAGCAATAATTGTCCCACACTGACTCAATACTGTCTCATCCAACTCTGAAGGTCTTTGAGTAACTAATACTAATCCAACACCATATTTTCTACCTTCTTTTGCAATTGTTTGTACAATCTTTGAAGATATTGATTTTTCACCAGCCTTAAGATAATTATGAGCTTCTTCGAGTACGATAAGTAATGGTTGTTTCTTGCCACCAACTTCCATATTTTGTCCCCAAAACAATGTGTCATAAATAACTTTAAGTAATGTTCCTGATATTGATGTCATTATATGGCTTGGTATTCCTGATAAATCAAGGATAGTTAAAGCTTTATTACTTCCTAACCATTCATATAACAAACAACTTAAATCTTTTTCAACCTTCCCATCACAGTTAGGTGAATATTCTCCTGGTTCAAATAAAAAACTATACGTCGAATCTTTTAACTTCAACCTCATCGAATCAAGAAAACTTAATATTCCTTTAGCTTGAAAATTAAGAAATGGTGTCCCTCCACCTGAATTTGCAGGTTCATATTCATTAGATATCAATAAATTAGCATCTCCATTTTTTATCTTTGAAGTTAATGTATCGGCTTTTCTTGCTTGCGTAAATGTGCGTCTTTCAAAGTCATCTAATTCAAACCATAATTGCTTAATGCTATATGGAATTGGTGTGTCAACATTAATCAATTCTTCCTCAATTTCAATTTCATTCACCTTTGCACTTTTGATTTTTTTCTCTACAATTTTTTCACGTATATATTCCTTATTATTATCTGAAAGATTTCCTGCGAAAATTTCTAGTAATTCTTTAAACGGTAGTGCCCAAAAAGGTATATATAATTCGTGATCTTCATTACCTTTTTCAACTCTCATTCTATAAACACTACTTGAATCTTTTAATATGCTATTATATTCACCATGTGGATCTATTACCAAGACTCTAGAACTTTTAAAATTCTTATTTGCTATAGCCTTAAGTACTACTCCTACAGTATTTGATTTTCCACTTCCTGTTGAACCAAGTATTGCTGAATGACGTGAAACCAGTTTATCCAAATCAAGTTTTGCAACAAGGCTTTCTGCAGCACTTATGTTTCCTACCTCAATTGAATTCTCTTCATTGTATCCACCATATATAACTTCTAAGTCTTTTATGGTTACTAAATGTGCTTTATCTCCAGTAGTCGGAGATTGACTAATTCCTCGTCGAAATTTTGTTCCAATTTGTTCCCCAACTAAAACAATATTGATCCATTGTTTATTTAACATATTTTCATAATCATTTTTATAAAGCTCTTTTATTGTATCTGAAATAGCAGCAGCTCCAATCTGATTCACAATACCAAATAAAATTGAAAATCCCAATGGAATTTTTACAAAAGATCCTATCTGTCCTATTCTATAAACAATTCCATCAATTATTGGCATGTTTGATTTAAGTATATCTGACATTTGAACGGTTAGTACATTGCCACTTACACTGATTATTTCACCAATTTCAGTATGTATTTTACAATTCACTAAATTCAACACCTCCAGACCCTAATATCATACTTTGTAAAAATTTTACAAATTTTGAAAAATCACTTAAAACCAATTCTCCTTGTCCTGTCCAGCTATCTTCATTTTTATCTAATTTATAAAAATTCTCAATTTCCGATTCCTCCTCAATCTGACGCTTAATTACCCACTCACCATATGTTGATCCTATTACTGCATTTTTACCCCCTAAAACTGTCAATTTCGAATTTTCCATTGCCAATTTGACGATATTAGAATCTTCTGTCAACGTATACTGATACTGCCCGTCTCGAATTAACCTTTTATCATAAAACAACACAAAAACATGTGCATTAGTGTGCGAATTTAATGCTGTTAAAATACGTTCATTTATATGTTCATCACCAAATGAATATCCTGAAACAATTAAAATTGTATCCGGTTGTTTCAAAAAATTAGATAGCCTATCCATAAGAGATATATAAGGTAACTTCCTTGAGTTATCATATTTTAATACAGATGGATAAATTAATATATCTTCATGACTTGAATCTTTTCTCAAAACTTTTTTATCTTCTAACTTCCATCCAAGAGAACCATGAATCTTCCATAACTTGGTTTGATTTGGTAAAAATTTCATATTTTCAATAGAATCAGAATAAAAAAAAGGATTAAAACTTCCAGTGAATCCATCATAATATGGGATTGATTTATTTTCTAAACCAAGTTCAAATAAATAATCATAGTTTGTAGTAAAAATCTCAACTGGATATTTTCTATCCGCTCTACCTATCCACTCAGCAAAATCGACATGTATTAAATCTTTAATTGCTTCATTTTCCACAATTTTCTTATGTACGCTAACGATATTTATTATTTGCTGTTTTGTTTTTCTGATTAATTCATCAAATCCCTTTCTATCTAGACCATTCAAAGTGCCTGTTCCAATAATATTCTTTTTACTTTCAACATTTGATAAAAATGACTCTATATTGAATTTCTCCTCTCCTATCTCTATCCTAATCTGTTTTATAGCAGTTTCAAATTCACTCTTTTTACTTAACTCTTTCACAACTATATTTGTCATCTCTTTAATCACTGGCACAGTAATTGAATTTTTATTCTTTTTTGCTAATGATGTTCCTGCACCAAATAGAAAACCAATTCGTTTTTTATCCGATACTAGCAATTGTTTTAATCCCCTTACATATTCAACGGGATCAAATTTTTCCATATTTACACTCTTTCTTTTCAGATTTAACCTTGTGGCATCAAAATCGCAGATTTTTTTATGTTAACTCTACAACATATTCTAAATATCCATACCTTCCAATAACTTTTTCAATTTCTTTCAAAATTAAAATCACATCCTTACCCATCTTCTCATTCTCCAGTGCCCAATCGCTTAAATTTTATTTTGCTTCTCTTGCGTTCTAACTAATAAGATTTAATTCTTTGGCAAGTCTTTTCTTTGTATGACTTTCTTCTAAATAAAGGTGGGGGACTTTTTTTGAGTTTAGGCTTATAACGATTATTTGCTGTAATTTAACATCTCCTTTTTGATATAGATTATTTTACCAAATTATACCCTGGGTTACAACTTAATTATATACCGTCAGTCATTACTCAAATTCAATATCTTCTTCGGCAATATTAAAAATATCTATTCTAGTATCAATATCAATTTTATTAACTAGCCATGTTCTGATTTGAGCTTGCTTTATAAACTCTTCTATTCTATTAACACCATTAATCTCTTTAAGTGTAATTACTATGCCAAAAGTTAAACCTTTACCAAATTTTTCATCTAGTCTTTCTTTTGTTTTTAAGCTAAGTCCCCATAAGCCTGTTTCATAAGCTTTCTTTGCGCGATTTCTTCCTGTAAGTGTTTCACGAATATGCTTAACATTATCCCATTTCCTATAATACTTACGAGCATCTTCTTCCCAAGTAAAATTATCCCATTCCGTACTTTGATAATTATTATTAATTGTTTTAAGAGTTTTTTTAACATTCCCAAATAACCTACCAAAAGATAATTCTAATTCAGTATTAGTGTAATCTACTCCTTGATTTCTCGAACACGCTGGAAAATAACATAGTGTCGCCTTAGCTATAAATGGGTGTTTTCCTTTTACTACAGGAACAGGAATATTATAATTGTATGTATCATATTTTTCTGAAACGCCTTGAATAATAAATTGTATTTCATCATCATCACATTTAACGATATCTTCTATTTTAATAGGAACAACTCCGTGCCCTATTAACGATTCATCATTTTTTTGCGGATTCCATCCAGTTGCTGAATGTATTAACAAAGCTTTTGCAACATCTCTACTTAATCCCAGAATATCAATTAAATATGATAGCTTTCTTGAAATCCAAGGTGCCGCAAATGATGTACCTTTTACAAAAGCTTCACCCATAGGCGTACAAACTCTCATTAGTTCGAATGTATCTCCTCCATAATAACTTATATCAGGTTTGATAAAAAAAGATAGTACCGGACCCTTTCTGCTATATGAGGAAGGATTATTTTTACTATCAACTGAGTTTACAACAACAGAATTTATTGAATCTGCAGGAGCACCTATCAATCTTGGTTTTGTTTCTCCTCTCGAAAGGTTTGTTCCTGCAATTACAAATATCACATCATTGTCAAATTGAATTTTATCTAATATCGCTGCTTCTGGCGAAATAAAGTTAGGATGTATATTTAATTTTGAACCCAAAGACAAATTCCATACTTTTATGTCTTTATTTTTAGCAACGATCTCATTTATACTACGAAGTATTGTAAATGAATTAAACTGTCCACCACTAGCAACCCCAAAATGTCGAACTTTGAATCTTCCACAACCATCATCTAGATGTGGATTAGATGATGGCCCATCAACAATAATAGAGGAAACCGCCGTCCCATGTTCGCAGTCTTTTAAATTTGTATCTATATCATCTGAAATCATTTTTGTATAGTTAACCCATTTAGAAAAATATACATTTTCATCAAATAATGTATCAATAACACCAATTGTTGGTTCATTTTTGGGATCAGGAATTGTAATAATACCTTCATCAATAAAATCAAAATTATCTTTTGTAATTTCTGATAAATCACTAACCGCCATTGATATTAAGAATGGCGCTTTTGCTTTTAAAATATCTAACTCATCTGGTCTTAACAGAACAGTAGTGTCATCCATTATACGGCTAGACAAAATATTAATTCCTATTTCTGTCAAAAGCTTTTGAGTTCTAACATCTGTTTTATATAACGTGATTATTGCATCATTATTAAAAGATACATCATCTATTAGTATATCAAACTTTTCTACATAGTAAGCATCTACAATCACTTTTAAAAAATTCGTTTTAGCGATACTCTTTGGTGAAAATGATATTGTCTTTTTATTGATTTTTGTTATTGTATCGGCACTTATTTCACCATTAAACTCTTTATTCAATATTAAAATGCAATTTTGTAATCTAGATATAGATTCATCTAGTATATCATGCGAAACATAGTGAGTAATGACATGCTTAGGAGAACCATCTAATGAAAATCTTGCGCCAACAATAGATTGGTTAGGTTTTAATACTCCTTTTCCTAACAATCCTTGCACTCTATTACTTTTAGCAGCTACTTTATTATAATACACAGTTATAAGCACACCAGGCAATAATTTTTGGTTTTTCCAATATATTCTTAAATCTATTAAATTATCTAACAATTTATTTAATTTATCTACTCTTATAGCTTTTCCAGTTGGTAATTTAGGAGCTCCTGGCCGATTATTGCTTGATATCTGTTCAAATTTACCTTTAAGCTGTAATAAATTATTCAATATTTAATCACTCCTTTAATTCTCTAGACACTTGACTTTTTGAAACGCCAGTTAAAATTTCAATTTCTCTTACAGTAAATCCTTTTTTTTGAAGAACTTTAACATCTAGTCCCTTCTTATCTTTAACAATCTCAAGGTACATTTTTTTTAAATAGTCAAACTCATTGCTTGAATCGCTAAATGCTAAAGAGATCTTAATCAAATTTTTAAGTTCCCCCGGATAAGGTATAACATCCATACACCCAAGTATTTTTTTGAACAACCTCATATTTCTTCCAGCAAATTTGAATTTATATAATAAATCATTTAGAATAGCTTCTCCTATTTCTAAAAGGTCTTTTGGGGTATACCTACTGAAATCAATAACAGCATCAAATCTTCTAGTCAAAGCCTTGTCAAATGCATTATATAAATTAGTTGTTGCTATTAATACAATCTTATCATTCAAACTATCTAGTCCTTTAAGTACAGAAGATGTAGCTCTTCCCATCTCACGGAGATCATTCGAATTAATTCTATCAATTGCTATAGCATCAATCTCATCAAATAAAACAATCACTTTGTTTGGATTCGAAACAGAAGATATTTCTTCAAAAAGAGAAGAAATATTTTTAGATGTCTGACCTAGCTTACTATCAATTATTGAATCAAAATCTACAACAAAAAGTTCTCTTTCTAGAATACGGGCAATTTGCTTTGCAGACTCAGTTTTGCCAGTACCGGGAGGTCCTTGAAATAAAAACTTGTTAACTCCTGCATTGTGTCCAATTGCATTAATTATTCCTAATATACTATCTTTAATAGGTTCAGGTAATGCTAATGAATCAGTGTTTATATCAATTTTTTTCACAAACACATTATCACTTGATTCAATCTGTGGAATAAAAGTATTTGCATCCGAAAGTAATGCCATAATATATTCGGATAATTGATAATCATTTGTTTTATCAAAATATCTAGCTATTTCATATGCTTCATTACGAAAAGCAGAATCATTTTTTTCTGCGTGATATTTAATTAAGTTTAAGATGTTCTTCTTTTTCATATTATTCACCTCTTTATATATTATATCCGTTTAGGGACAAAAAGTCAATACTTGGGACAATAATTGTAAAGTAATTTATATTTTTTATCCACATCAAAAGATTACAACAGATACCTTGGAGTTTAAATATTATGAAATAGATGAAAAAGGAAAAATGACCATTAAAAAACTTTATTTGAACTCATTTATTGATCTGTGTAGTAGAGAAATAATTAGGTATGTTATCTCACAATGACCTTTTGCTAAAAGTATAATAAAAGTTTATGCCTATACGCTTAAAACATTGTCATAACAACTTCATAATGGAAAATCTCTTTGGAATCCTGAAACAGGAAATGTACTACGGTATAATCTATTATAATTATAAAGATATCTATTGAGAAATATATATAATATAACGACTCGCAAAAAATTAAAGAAAAATTAGGATGGATCAGTTCTGTAGAATACAGAATAAACCTTTCGGCAGCATAAAGAAACAACGTAGCAGCTAAAAGCTACTACGCTAAAAAGTCTAATTTATTACATTCCTCCCGTAATGGAGATCTTTTTTATAAAGATTTTTTAGATTTGCTCATACACATAACGTACAGATTACATTATTTTCTTATATCTAAACTATCCAATTCACAACATAGCGTTGATCAACAGATAAAATATTAATTTAATTTTCTAACAATAGGTTTATCCTTTTTATCTTCTGCTTCATCAGATAATTCCCACTTCAGCCGCTTGGATTATTTAATAGTACCCCTGAAATTGAAGCCATCGGGGTTTCTTGTCTTCGAATATGTAGCTTAGCGTATGTCTTTGCAGGAATTGGCATGATCTTTTCCACCCTGTTCCAAGCTATTGACAAACCACACTATAGTTTGATCTTAACCTGTTACCGACAAATTGTGTTTTTGTTATTTATTGCCTATCTCCTCTTTAATGCCATCGGTCTTGTTGGGGTCTGGATGGCCTTTCCAATCGCAGAATTTTTATGTGCTACGATGGGCAGTATTATGATGGTATTCGTCTATAAACATAGCCTTAGCCTATTGGGCAATGTTGAAACAACAAATTGTATAGAGGCAATTACGCAGGTCTCATCTGTACAATCACTCAGTAACTCTCCAGAAAATGATAAATAAAAAAATAAAAGATTGAATAATTTTGAGGTTGATCATGAAAGACGTTTTTCATGATCAGCCTTATTTTTTTTAAGCAAAGATAGGGAACTTTCAGTTCTTGCTTCGTAAGGATCCTTCATCAAAGCCTGATCAAGTTCTCCATCCATATAAGCTTCCTCAATGATTTGATTCTCCATCAATACCTTTAATCATCGTTTTTATCCATAAAACGACTCCATTTTTTAAGTTCTCATTGTTAAACCGAGTAGTCTATTAAATGTCAAATCTTTGGTTTTATAGATTGAATCCCCTGCCTTTTGGGGATCAGCTACTTTCATTTTTCATTTTTTCTTTTGTATGTTTAACTTTTAGAAACCGAATAAAAGTTCCAATGCCCATACCGGCGAGAGCGATGATAGAACCCGTCAAAATCATACTTATTTCTGGAACTTTGACTTTATGTATATATATCATATTTGCAGCACTAAAAGTCACATACTCTGCCAACATATACATAAATCCAAACACTACTACAACACCCCACTTACATCTACCCCAATAATGATTAATTCCAATTAAAAGCGAAATTACAAACGTCATCACCGGAAGTAATATCCAAAAGAAGATAAGACTGTATCCCATAGCATCCGAACCACTTGTAAAGAACCAGAACACAATCAGCCCCAACATCCAGATTGTGAGATAAGTCACAATTAGAACCCGTTTCGACTGTTTTTCTTTGCTTTTTACAAGACATTTATGTTCTTTAAGATCATTTGACATCGTATTTTTCTCCTTTAAGAAGGCGTCAAGATGGCTACTATAACTCGCTCATCTTAATCGCGTTCATCCTATCAGATTGCAAACCATTATTATAAGCCTATGCTCATCCGAACACATAATATTCATTGTCTGCATCGACATTATATCTTGTAACCGAATAGAAAAGGGTCTTATATTCGACACAGTCACTACCATAACTTTTTTCATAACAAAATCTTGGTGGCTGATTAAAATGCTTAACCCCCAAATAATCAAGCCCGCACAGACACAAAAATATGATGATAAAGCAAACAGCAGCGCAAGCAAGCCTTGAGCTTGTTTTCGTAATTTTCAGTGCAGTGCAAAGTTTATAGATTCCACCGGAAAATATAACGCAGCCAATTAAAGAATAAATACTCCCCCAACTGCTGTCCGTCGGAAAAACAGCAAATGCACTGATAATCATGAATAATCCGAAAACAGCTAAAATCCCGCCTATGATTTGATGCAACCTACGGTTTTCAACTTTTTTACCGATATCGCCATATTCTGCCACTTTAACTAAAGTGTCCTTGACTTCCCTATCCATCTTCTCACTTTTCCTTTCTCCATCAATGATTTCACGGATGTCTACATCATAAAAATCCGCCAGTTCAACAAGCATG
>Ga0172378_10007492_pt1 | contig 10152 bp, 7 predicted proteins | sample GrowelOW332metaG_FD_119755 | JGI IMG/M metagenome (GOLD analysis project Ga0172378, IMG submission 119755) | Groundwater microbial communities from an aquifer near a municipal landfill in Southern Ontario, Canada - Pumphouse #3_1 metaG | ecosystem: Environmental > Aquatic > Deep subsurface >... | reverse complement strand
TTCTTTTTCACTTTCGGAAAGTAAAGTATTCCTGTCAAGTTAAAGGGATAGTCAACATTCAGGTGAATGTTGAACATTGGTTCCTCAAATGTGAAAGGATATAATTCATGATAGAAGTTATTATAATCTTCAGTAGTTAATTCTGATGGTTTACGTTTCCATGCAGGGTTGGTGTTGTTAATGATGCGGGGCTGTTCCTTTTCATCGTACTTGTCATCGCCTTTTTCATCCTTTTCACCTTCAACTTTTTCCCACTTCTTTTCATTGCCAAAGCGGATTGGGATTGGTAAGAATTTGCAATATTTTTTAAGCAACTCTAAAACCTTATTTTCTTCAAGGAACTCTGCCGAATCATCTGCCAGATGCAGCACTATGTCAGTTCCCCGTGTACTCTTTTCGGTTTCATTGAGTGTATATTCAGGGCTTCCGTCACATTCCCATTTTATAGCTTTGGATCCTGGGCCTTTATGGAAGGTTTTTGATATAATATCTACTTTTTTCGAAACCATGAATGCGGAATAGAAACCTAATCCGAAGTGTCCAATCAATTGAGCAGCATCGGCTTCAGATTTACCTTTATACTTTTTTATAAATTCTTCAGCTCCCGAAAACGCGATCTGGTTAATGTATTTATCCACTTCTTCGGCGGTCATACCAACACCATGATCGCTTACTGTCAGCGTTTTATTTTCTTTATCGAGAATAACTTCAATAGTGAGATCACCCAAATCTTCTTTAACCTGCCCCATAGAAGTTAGGGCTTTCAATTTCTGTGTTGCATCAACAGCATTGGAAATTAACTCTCTAAGAAAAATTTCATGATCTGAATAAAGGAATTTCTTGATGATAGGAAAAATGTTTTCCGTTTGAACATTAATCTTTCCCGTTTGCATGTTTCAATAATTTAAGTTTGTTTTGTTCATTGATACTCAAAGTCTGTGCCAGCTTTAAAATCTGACAAATTGTCGTATTTTGTCCAAAATGTCTTATATAATCCTATAACTTTCATAGAATCTGGAAGTAACAGAGCATAAAACAATGAGATAGATTAATAAATCACAATCAATGGAGTTAATAATCTTTTTATCATTGCCAATTGACAGAATCTTTCTAATTTAGCTGCGTGTAACGGTATTTAAAAAAAACCACAAAAAAATTAATCATATGATAGAAATGGACTGGAGTCACTTACCTTTTGGGTATGTCAAGACGGATTACAATGTTCGCTGTTATTACAGAAATGGCAAATGGGGAGAAATTGAAACATCATCTTCTGAAATAATAAATATGCATATGGCTGCTACAGCATTGCATTATGGGCAGGATGCTTTTGAAGGCATGAAAGCCTTTAGGGGTAAAGATGGTAAAATCAGAATTTTCCGCTGGGAAGAAAATGCCGCACGTATGGAAAGTTCTGCCAATGGTATAATGATGGCACAAGTACCAAGGGAAATTTTTCTTGATTCAATTACTAAGGTGATCAAATTGAATGAACGATTTATCCCTCCTTATGGAACTGGAGCTTCGCTTTATATCCGTCCATTACTAATTGGTACAGGTGCACGTGTTGGTGTGAAACCAGCTGATGAATATTTATTCCTCATATTTGTAACTCCTGTTGGGCCATACTTTAAAGAAGGCTTCAAACCTGTTGCAATGCAGATAGCTCGTGATTATGACCGTGCTGCTCCTAAAGGTACAGGTCGTTATAAAGTGGGAGGTAACTATGCTGCTAGTTTATTGGCTGGTGAAGAGGCTCATGCAGGTGGTTATTCTGCAGCTTTGTTCCTTGATGCAAAGGAAAAGAAATATATTGATGAAGCAGGACCAGCTAACTTCTTTGCTATTAAAGGAAATAAGTATATTACCCCAAAATCAGAATCAATTCTACCTTCAATCACTAATAAGAGTTTGATGGCACTTGCTAAGAGTATCGGTTTGGAAGTTGAAGTAAGGCAAGTTGAAGTTTCTGAACTCGATGAATTTGATGAAGTGGGCGCTTGTGGAACTGCTGCAGTAATTTCACCGGTATTCAAAATTGATGACCATTTAACAGGACATGTTTATACATACTGCAAGGATGGACAGGCAGGCCCTATATCCACAAAACTATATAAAAAGCTTCAGGCTATTCAATATGGTGAGGAACCTGATGTTTTTAACTGGAATCATGTGATTGACTAGTTGCTTTGCTAATCCGGTGTATGGTTTTTGATCCGGGAAATAGTCAATCTATCTATAATAAAAAAGGAAAGAGGCTGATTTATAAGCATCTTTCCTTTTTTATAAACTCATAGTTTTAGATAATACTCAATGCTTTTCAATAATACTCAAACTATCGTTAGGGGCTGCTGTTAATGTAAAAAAGCTTGGACAGATAGCGGATTGTTGCTATATTTGGGGTAACTAATGCATGCGTTTATGAGTAAGATCCATAAAAAGCTTGCACCGATCCCTAGATATGTCAGTCCGGCGCAGTTACCTCATGAAGAATTTGAGACACTATTTGATCATTCACTTAACCCTGTGAACCGTTAGGTAGTATTTGTACGATTGATTCAATAGGGTGAGATATGTAGCATTTAGCTTAAGCACATAGGTATCAGTTCCACCGGTCGACCACCCATAAGCCCCAGGATAGTCATCGGATCCCTTATTATTAAGCACCTATGCAAACTGGATGATTGGGAGACCGTAGATCAAATTTCGGAGGACCGCTATATGCAATATTTTCTCGGGTATCCCAGCTTCAGCAATAAAGTTCCATTTGATGCCTCCCTGTTGACTGATTTTCGCAAAAGACTGGGAATAGAGCAGGTAAATTCCATTCATGAGCGAATAGTAGCTTTATAGGCCAGACTTGATTAGGTCACTTACGAAAGTCAGACTCCAATATGGATTAAATAAAAGGCGGAGTTTTTCAGCAGACCATAGTTAACATTCAAGCTTTACTTCAGGCTTAAGTCTTAGATAAAATTCAATTTTATTGATAATACTAAAGTTTTAGATAAATTAGAGATTTAGGATAGCACTTAAACATTTGGATGACACTCAATCTTATATTTTTAGCTATGTTTTATTGTGGCCCGGATACAGAAAGAGTTGTTTTAACTGTGATTTGATTTGCTGACTCTTGCTGGGATAGTACCATGTTCGGGAGTTGTCAGATTATTCCTTTAATTTTAAGTGTCAGCTCCATTTGTTGTTGCATTCTATGTGCTTCTTCACCAGCCTTTAAAGCAAAATCAGGTTGACTTGATGCAAAAATAATACTCCTTGAAGCATTTACAAGTAGTCCACAATCAGCGTTGAGTCCGTATTTTGCCACTTCTTCAAGGCTACCTCCCTGTGCACCAACACCTGGGACTAACAGAAAATGATCAGGAACAATCTTTCTAATAGCAGTGAGCATTTCTGCACGAGTAGCACCAACAACATACATGGTATTTTCAGAGGTGCCCCAGTGTGAAGAAGTACTTAATACATTTTCGAATAGCTTGGTATTGTCGTGGTCGACTGTGAGTTGAAAATCATTAGCTCCTTTGTTGGAAGTCAATGCAAGAATAACTACCCATTTACCATCAAATTTCAGGAAAGGGCCTACTGAATCTTCGCCCATATAAGGAGCTACCGTGATAGCATCAAACTCAAATCCTGATGATTGCTTATCGAAGAATGCATGGGCATATTGGGCAGAAGTATTTCCAATATCTCCACGTTTTGCGTCAGCAATTACAAAGCACTCATCCCTGTATTGTTCTAAAAACTGCATGGTTTTGTACAGGCTTTGCATTCCTGCTAATCCGCGGGCTTCATAAAAGGCAAGATTAGGCTTATATGCAACTGTGAATTGGATAGTTGATTGTATAATCTGCTTGTTAAATTCGAATACCGGATCATCAGTACCCATCAAATGTTGAGGAATCTTTACTATATCGCTATCAAGACCTACACAAAGGTATGAGCGTTTACGTTTAATCAGTTGAATAAGATGTTCCCTGTTCATAATTTCAATGATTGTTTTTTAACGATTAAATGATTAATCAGATTCGCTCTTTACCCTAATACTGTCAGGGTGTTTTATTGTTAAGTAACTTTAATGCTTTTTTATCCTACTGCTTCTTTCAATCGCTCAGCATTTTCAGCTAATTGCAATGCATCAATCATTCCTTGAATATCTCCATCCATAAAAGTAGTCAGGTTATATACAGTAAGATTGATCCTGTGATCAGTAATACGGCTTTGAGGATAGTTGTATGTTCTTACTTTGGCAGAACGGTCACCTGTAGAGACCATGGTTTTGCGTTTCTTTGAAATTTCATCCAGGTATTTTTTATATTCCTGCTCATATAAACGAGTACGTAATACCGTAAGTGCTTTGTCAAAGTTCTTTAACTGCGATTTCTGATCCTGGCATGTAACCACAATTCCGGTTGGGACATGAGTAAGCCTTACTGCTGAATAAGTAGTATTTACCGACTGTCCGCCAGGTCCTGAAGAACAGTAGGTATCCTTACGGATGTCTGATGGTTTCAGGTCAACATCAAATTCATCGGCTTCGGGTAATACAGCAACAGAAGCAGCTGAAGTATGCACCCTGCCCTGAGTCTCAGTTTGAGGAACACGCTGCACACGATGAACACCTGATTCGTATTTTAACTGTCCATATACATTTTCACCGCTCACATTGACAATGATTTCCTTAAAACCACCTACAGTGCCTTCAGTGCAATCAACCAGATCAATCTTCCAGCCCTTGGTTTCACAGTACTTTGAATACATCCTGTAAAGATCACCTGCAAAGATACTGGCTTCATCACCACCAGAGCCTGCCCTTATTTCAACCACGGCATTCTTACCGTCTTCCGGGTCAGAAGGAATCAGCATGATCCTGATTTCTTCCTCCATAGCATCTCGTTTTTCCGTGAGGCTATTAAATTCTTCCTTAGCCATCGCTCTGAATTCCTCATCTTTTTCCTGATAGAGTATTTCCTTGGCAGAGGCAATGTTATCAACTATAAGCTTATATTTTTTGTAAGCTTCTATAACAGGTTGGAGTTCTTTATAATCCTTACTTAATTTTATATAAGCTTTCATGTCGGCCATTACCTCGGGATTGTTCATTTCCTTTTCAATCTTAAGGTAGCGGTCATAAATAGCTTCAAGCTTGTCGAGCATAGTATTTTTTATTTTTCAGGGTGCAAAGGTACAATAAATCCATACTCGAACGGATAACAACCTGAGTGAGTAGTCAAATGATTAATAATCAATTTAATGAGGTCAATATTCCTGAAACAGTCAGTATTCCAGAGGGCCTCATTTTGAACCTGAGAATACGGTCGAAATGGGCAGTCAGTGTTCCTGGAAGTGTTAGTATTCCAAAATACCCTCCTGACTGTGGATGGTAAGTCTTTTGCCGGTGAATGCTTCACAACGGCCCACAATCCTTGCCTCAATTCCAAAAGATTCGGAAATATCGATTACTCTTTCAGCGAACTGAGGTGGAATATAGATTTCCATGCGATGCCCCATATTGAAAACCTTATACATTTCATGTAAGGGCGTATCTGATTGTTCCCGGATTATTTGGAATAATGGAGGTATATCAAACAGGTTATTTTTTATAACATGCAGGTTGTTAATAAAATGAAGTACTTTGGTTTGAGCACCTCCCGAACAATGGACCATTCCATGAATGTGAGGTCTTAATTCATCAAGCACCTGTTTGATAACCGGTGCATATGTGCGGGTAGGGGAGAGCAGAAGTTTACCAAAATCCAGCCCTTCAACAGGCGAAGGGTCCAAAAGATTGATTTTTCCGCTATATACTAAGTCTTCAGGTAATGAAGGATCAAATGATTCAGGATATTTTTGAGCATACTGGTCAGACAACATGTCATGCCTTGCCGAAGTTAAGCCATTGCTACCTGTTCCTCCATTGTATGCATCTTCATAGTTAGCTTTTCCTGATGAAGATAAACCTACAATTAAATCACCGGGAGCAATTTGATGGTTTGAAATAACTTGGTCACGTTTAATCCTGGCAGTAACCGTTGAATCAACAATGATAGTTCTTACCAGGTCGCCCACGTCAGCAGTTTCACCACCGGTTGACCATATACTAATACCGTATTCTCTAAGTTGCTCAAGAAAACTTTCAGTTCCATTAATAATCTCAGCGATAACACTACCTGGAATCAATTGCTTATTACGGCCTATAGTACTTGAAATTAATATATTATCAGTGATACCCACGCAAAGCAGGTCATCAGTATTCATTACCACAGCATCCTGTGCAATACCCTTCCAAACAGACAGGTCGCCTGTTTCTTTCCAATAGAGGTAAGCCAATGATGATTTTGTACCCGCTCCATCGGCATGCATGATATTACACCATAAGGGATCGTTTCCCAGGATATCAGGGATTATTTTACAAAAAGCTCCCGGAAAAATTCCTTTGTCAACATTCTTAATAGCATTATGAACATCCTCTTTGTCGGCTGATACGCCCCTTCGTATATAACGTGATTCCTGACTCATTACCTTCCTTAATAACTAATTAAAAATAAGTTGCTTACCGGCCTGATCAATTTTAAAGAGCCCCAGCATATTAATGGTGCTTTCGCCCATAATCACCCCTTCTGTCAACTTGTGTGAAACTGATGCTTCTATGTTAGTAGCAGTACGTCCACCTATCCTCATTTCCTTTATCCTGAATACAGCTTTATCGGTAATACTTCCTTCAGCAAGTACCACATTGGCATCACCTGCAAAGTCATCTTTGGTAATAGCACCTGACTGTAAGAGTTTCTGAGCTTCAGATAATGAAAAGATAAAGCCGCGATCATTAGGATCAAACATAACATTTACAGTAATACCATTGATAATGGTTGGGATCATAAGTGAACCTCCTTTTCCAGAGGTAAGCTTAACAATATTGTCTTCAGGATTCAGCTTAATCTCAACCTTTTGTTGAGTAAATTCCCGGTTCTTAGCTTTAGGAACAAAATCCTTGCTTAACACTTTAAATTCAGTACGACGATTCAGGGCATGAGCAGCTTCTTTTTCAGGAGTAGTTGGTAGCGATTCAATAAATTGTTCTGTTAATACGGTGCCTTCCTTAAATAAGAATCCATCCTTGCGGACATCATGCGCCAAAGTACGGGGAACCCTTTCACCGTAACCTTTTGCAACGAGTCTTTGTGGGTCAATACCACGTTCAATCAGGTAGTTGACTACTGATTCAGCTCTTCGTTGTGAAAGTATATCATTACGTTCTTCATTATCACGAGCATCTGTATGTGCTGCTAATTCAATAACAATGGTTTCATTATCCAGCAAAGTTTTGATAAGGCCTTGTAATGAATCCTGGTATTGTGGTTTTAAATCCCATTTAGCAAGGTCGTACAGGATGTCAGGAAGAACAACCGGTTTTTCAGGTATTGGTGCAAGCATAAAATCAATAACAAAATCTTTATTCTTCACAAGGCCTACAGTTGTTTCCCGAGCTTTCTTATTAAAATAATTTTCTTTTATTACAGTGAGTTCGTAAGTTGTATTTGGCTGTATTTGTGATTTGCTGAACGAATAAAAGCCCTTAGGATCTGTTTTACCCTCAACAGATGACCCATCGGAACCGACCATCCTTACAGAAGCCATGGGCACAAATTGTAAAGTGCGATCATCTTTTACCGTTCCTGAAAGAGTAAATATAAGTGGAGGATTAACAAATGAATAGATATCATCGCCACCCCGGCCACCTTTACGATTAGAGGAAAAAACTCCCTGGTCATCCGTTGGTTTGAAGGCTATAGCGAAGTCATCGCCACTTGAGTTCATAGGTATTTGAAGGTTAACGGGTTTTGTCCATTCACCATCTCTCATGGTAGTTCTAAAGATATCAAGTCCTCCCAGACCCGGATGACCGTTAGATGCGAAATAGAGCGTTGTGTCATTACGTAAAAAAGGAAACACTTCATCACCTGGGGTATTCACTAATGCACCCATGTTCAATGGTTTTTTGAACTTGTCACCTGAAGAAGTTCTGGTAGTAATCCATAAATCCTTACCTCCTTGTCCATTGGGGCGGTCACTTGAAAAAATAAGAGTCAACTCATCATTGCTGATCGCAGGATGCCCGTTAGTGATTGTAGTGTCAGCTCCAAGGTCAATAACTTGTGCCTCACCCCATCCGCGGCCTGTGCGTTTGATTCTGAATATTCTGCAGTTTGAGCTTTCAGAAGTTTCATTTCCGCAACGGGTATAATACATAGTGCTGAAACTACTGTTAAAGACAGGTGTTCCTTCATTGGCGGTTGTATTTAATTTGCCTTCGTTATCAGCGAGTACAGATTCACTCCATTCATCTTTACGATCCTGACGAGATTGGAAGAAGTCGCTGAAATTTTGACCTGTCCATCCATCAACACTTTTACCGGTACTACCTTCACGGGTAGAGGTAAAAATTATTGCATTATAGAATTTATCAGTGTATGCAGCAGCAAAATCATCAGTTTTTGAGTTTACCTTCTTGATATTCTCAACCGTATATTTGGTTGGATTGTCAATCCATTCCTTTACCAAGTTGCATGACTCAACACCATTAGTACCCCGCGGGTCATCAGGAACATTTTCAGCATACAATGCATAGTATTCTAAAGCCAGATCATATTTCTCATTAGCTTTAAGCATATCAGCGTAATTCAGATATACAATAGGATTTTTGCGTGCATAATCACTTTTAATCATGCGGCGGTAATTTACTTCAGCACGTTTTGTAACATTCATCATTCTGTAACATTCAGCCATTTTGAATGATATTCTATCCTTCTCGGGACGGCTTTTTGTGCGTGAATATGCTTTCTTATACCTGCTAACAGCACTGGTATACTGAAAAGTGTTGAAGGCATCATCCGCTGCTGCCAATCGTCTGGTTTGAGCTGAAAGATCAGGTGAAGCAAGAAGCAACAAGATTAATAGGGATATAATGGATCGCGTACTCATGAATGAAGTTATATTATACTGATTTATAACTCGTTGGTTTGTAATTCTATTGGTTAAATAATTGTTTGTCTTTTTCTCTTTCAGGTTTAACGCCTGTTAAAGGTTCATTATTGTTATAGTCCACAGGTCTTTATGATTTGTCAAGACCATGAGCAATTTAAGTCCCTGTTATTGTTAAATCATGTGTAGTCTTTAATACTGAGGGAATTGAATGTGTTCCTTTCGTGATTACAGGTGAAATTTCACTCCAAGCGCAATTCATCTTATTGAGAGTGCGACTTGTTTTTCTTGCTATTTCCGGTATACGGTAAGTAAAAAAGATAATGAAAGCTACAAGTATAATGAGCAGGAATACCCCACTGCTCAGATCAAGAAATAAAAGAGTGTTACCGAACATGGATTAGCTTTTAGAAATGTAAAGATAAGCAATTATATGTAAAAAGAAAAAGCTACCCTTATTGAGGTAGCTTTTTCTTTACTAATTATTATTTACTTTACTTTTTTAGCTTTAAGTGCTTTTCTTTCTTTTCTGTGAGTTGAAGCTGTGATAAAGTCATACGACAATGCAGCAGCGTTAAAGATTGAAGAATAAGTACCGATTGCAATACCAATCAAAAGGGCAAAGGCGAATCCTCTGATTACTTCACCACCAAAGATGAAGATGGCAAGTAATACTACCAGGGTTGTTCCTGATGTGTTGAAAGTTCTACCCAATGTGCTGTTGATTGCATCGTTCATATTAACCTTAAGATCACGTTTTGGATACAATCCACGGTATTCCCTGATTCGGTCAAAGATAATAACGGTATCATTAATAGAGTAACCGATTATAGTTAACAGCGCTGCAATGAATGATTGGTCAACGTCAAGGTTAAATGGTAAAATACCCCAAAAGATTGAAAATAATCCTATTGTAATCAGGGTATCATGGAACAGTGAAATCACTGCTGATAAACCATATTCCCACTTTTTAAACCGGATAGCTATATAAATAAACATTACAATTAAGGCAATGAAAACAGCCCATACAGCACCTTGTTTAATGTCATCAGCTATGGTAGGCCCTACTTTCTGTGAACTTAAACGTCCTATAGTTTTAGTTTCACTGTCAGAAGTAAATTGTTCTTGTGTAATCGGGCTTTTGTAAAG
>Ga0172378_10007491_pt1 | contig 10153 bp, 8 predicted proteins | sample GrowelOW332metaG_FD_119755 | JGI IMG/M metagenome (GOLD analysis project Ga0172378, IMG submission 119755) | Groundwater microbial communities from an aquifer near a municipal landfill in Southern Ontario, Canada - Pumphouse #3_1 metaG | ecosystem: Environmental > Aquatic > Deep subsurface >... | reverse complement strand
ATTTTAAAAAATACTTACAGATGCTTAAAAACGGTGAAAAGCTACCAGATGGGGTTTTTCAAGAGTCCTCTGAATATGGTCAGTCAATATCCTTTTATACAATTTATGAATCAGATTTGACTGAAGCAGAAAAATCAGAATACCTTTTATTAAAGCAACTTGTAGCCATAGACCACATTCGTACAATAAAAAACTGTGTCGTGTTTTTCACTGTTTTAGCAATTATTTCTCTGGTTTTAAGCTTTATTGCTATTCTTTTTAGTATGTAATTGATAATATTAAATGAATTAAAAGAATACGCAAACTAAATCCAATATTACCCCGAATTAAACAAATAAAGAGCGGCACTCGTTTTGATGCGAGTGCCGCCATTATATATAATAATACTTTAAATCACAACACATAAAAAATTTCAGAGTGCCTTAATTTATTAGTATATTATGCTTTTTCAATCCCACATTTGAGAATATATAAAAAGACTTCCCATAAAACCTATAATCAATAATATAATCAATAAACCCACAATGAAAATAACTATTCTTTTCCGAGATTTCAATCCAAATTCTTTGATATAGAAAATAGTATACAAAGCAACAGTAATAATATTAACAAAAATGACGAATAATGCGGTGAAAGTATTTGCATTAAAACCATCAACACACCCACATCCAAATTTATCCACCAACACCTCTGAATTTAAAAACTGATATGGTAAAAACAAAATTGGTAGTGCTAAAACCCACAGATAAGTTTTCACTATTTTTTTAAACACTTTGTTCACCCCTTAAAAATTTTATTTTATTGTCGCAATTATACCATTATTTAACAATATAATTATGAAATCATTCTATCATATGCTTTTATATTTGTCAACATACTATTCTCCTAATTCATGCCTAAAATTGCATAAAATACATTTAGCAAAAATTATTTTCCATTTCTTTTATTCTATCATAAAGCTTTTGATTTGTTGGGCAAGGTAAGTTATGCCTTTTTGCTAATTTAAGAACAGTACCTGAAAACAATTCAACCTCACTATATCGTTCAGCTTCTAAATCTTGTCTCATAGATGGCTTACCTAAAGGATTAAGCCCATCTAAAATTGAAAGCCAATAATTGAGGTCTTCAAGAGTTAAATTAACATTTTCTTTTTCTGACAAAGCAATAACTTCCTTCATCGCGAGTATCATTGTATCTCTTGCAGGTCCTACTTTTTTTATTTCTCCATAGTCACATTCATAAACAGCCACGGCTTGATTTACACCTACATTTAGCATAAATTTTCCCCATTGCCTCTTTTGCATATCAGTATCAACAAGATAGGGAATAGACATCTTCTCAAAAAAGTTTTTTACGGCTTTTACTTTTTCTGATGTGTTTAAACCAGGTTCTTTATCCCCAAAACAAATCATGCCCTTGTTTTTATAAGTTAGTTTGTTTCCGACTTTTACTGCATCCATCCCCTGAGCCACGCTATATATAACCTTATTATGTCCAAAAGCTTGCCCTATTAGCTCTTCACTACTAATACCATTAAGCAGTGACAAAATAATAGTATTTTCCCCTACTTGATTTTTGGAATCAGTTATTGCACCTTGTAAGTCATTATATTTAACTGCAAATATCAGTAAATCTGCAGGGGTAGTTAGGTCTTGTGGGGTTATATAATTAAAATTACAGATTTCGCCATTGCAATATATGCAATCTCTTTTATATTTCGTAATTCTATCAGAACTCGCAACAATTCTAAACTCGTTTCCCTGCATATGTTTCAATAGTTGATTGCCAAACAAAACTCCTAATGCTCCCAACCCTATGATTGATACGGTTTTTATTTCCATAACATTCCCTCCATTAATCTATGTGGTGTTAATTATAACATATTTTTTCTAATATATCAATTTTATCACGAATATTTACAACAAAACGATACCATCTTAGCCCCAAAGAACGGCAAACATATATTATATAACGATTTTAAGCTTGGCGAAAAAGCAGTGTAAAACAAACTCAAGAAACGTTCTCTAAAATCGAGTCGCTGTCACATACTTTATATGTGATACTTATGACTGCATAGCCTGAGAGCCAATACAAAAAAACAGTTTTTGATATATGAGACGGTTGGGAAAAGCCGAATCACTTTTTGCCATAAATTTAAAAGAGAATGAAATCTCACGCCGAGATTTCATTCTCTTTTCGATGTTTTTTTATATTTCTACATTTCTTCCTGAAAAAGTCCAATAATATCATCTATCTCCTGTCGTTTACCTATAGTAATAAGCGCCGTAGCCAGATCTTTGGCGCCATATCTTCGTCCGCGCAGCACTACCGGTATTGAACTTATGAATAATGGGTCAAGTGAGTCTGAATAAACCACGCATTCGTTAATTCTTCCGTCCTTCACTTCAAGGCAGAATGTCACACCGCCCCAAGCAAAACGCCGCTGGAATTTATGTGTAAACTGCGGTGTTCTATCATATTTCCATTCTGGAGAATCAAATTCTGCATAATATTTATCAATCTCCGCCATTGCGCTCTTTGGAAATACATAATCATTAACTGGAAACTCATATACCTCCCCAAAAGCATTCATAAGGCTTTTCTTCATTCCGTCAACCGATATATTGCCATTCAACATACTAAGATTGATAACTCGCGAACGAACTGATGCAACCCCCTTGGCTTTGAGCTTATCTTCAGGCACGTTAAGATATAGCGCCATTTTTTCCGTGTCGGTTTTTATAAGTATAGTTCCGTGATGATAATAATTTTCTCCGTAACACCAGAACGCATTACCCGAAAATTTGCATCCGTCTGTAAGTATATCATTACGTCCACTGACCTCAGCTTCAATACCGTAATCTCTAACCGCTAAGGCAATTACAGACAGCTGTTTTGCAACATTATAATCCTTATTATTAACCGAAAAAGTAAAATTGAGATTATGAACATCATGGTAAACCGCACCGCCGCCTGACAACCGACGCGCAAGATGTCCCCCGTCAGTCTCAAGCTTTGCCACATGGCATTCAGCCCAACAGTTCTGATTTTTACCGATAAACACAGTATTGTCATTCTGCCAGAGAAACATTATGCACTCATCGGGATCAACATTCAGTGTTAAATATTTTTCTGTTGCCATATTTAGATATGGGTCATAGCTGTCTGATATGTATATGTTTAGTCTGTTTATCATTAGAACCTCCATAGCCGCTTGCAACGGTTTTATTGATATTATAATTGTTAACTGCTATTATGTCAATATACAATTTCTTTAATTCAAATGTAATTACATATCAAAAAGCCTTATAAACGCCTGATTTAATCATTTATCATGTTGACTGTGTATCATTTGCACTATATAATAAAACTATATTTAATAAACACACGAGAAATAATTATTTCTCATGTAATTAAATCAATATTTCACAAGGAGTAAAATTGTTATGTTAAAAATGCCCTCACGTGACAAAGCTTTGGGTATGTACAGTAAGATGTACACAATCCGCAAGTATGAAGAACGTATTTATTACCTCTTCCTTGAAGGGATAATGCCCGGCACCATCCACCAAAGCCACGGCGAAGAAGCATCCGCCGTAGGTATGATTTATGATCTGAGAAAAGATGATATTATGTTTTCAACTCACCGTCCAGCAGGACATGACATCGCTAAAGGTGTCAGCCTTCGTTCGATGATGTGTGAAATGTTCGGTAAGGCAGAAGGCTGCTGCAAAGGTAAGGGCGGCGCAATGCATACAGGCGATTTTGATTTTGGCGCGCCTCCAGCAAATGCAATTGTCGGCGGAAATATTCCGATTGCCGCCGGAGCTGCTCTCGCATTCAAGATGCAGGGCAAAGATAATATTTCAATGTCATTTATGGGTGACGGAGCTACAAACGAAGGCTCATTCCACGAAACCCTTAACGCAGCTTCACTTTGGAAACTTCCAGTTGTTTTCGTTTGCGAAAACAACCTGTATTCGGCTACAACATCAATAAAGCTGACTTGCCCTATGAAAAATCCAGCAGCTGACCGTGGTGTCGCATACGGAATTCCATCTGAGGTAGTCGACGGCAACGACGTTCTTGCCGTCAACGAAGCCGCAACACGAGCTATTGCCCGTGCTAGAGCTGGAGAAGGACCGACAATACTTGAGCTTAAAACATACCGCCGCGGAGGACATTCACGCAATGATGCGTGTGGTTACCGTCCTAAAGATGAAGAAAAATTATGGCTTGTAGACCGTGATCCTGTCGCTCTCTTCCGCAAACGTATTCTTGAAGAGAATGTTATAACCGAAGATGAGCTAAAGAAAATTGAAGATACTGTTGATAAAGAAATTGATAAATTAGTCGAGTACGCAGAGGCTGCTCCTTTCCCGGAATTATCTGAAGCTGAACGCGACGTTTACTGTGAAGGAGGAATAAACTAATGGCTCAAATGTCAATAGCTGATGCTCTTAAGGCTGCAATTGCCGAAGAGATGAGAAGAGATCCCGCTGTTTATTGTATTGGTGAGGATGAAGATATTCCCGGAGGTATGGGCGGTGCTTTCACTGTTACAAAAGGTATCGGTGAAGAATTCGGATATTTCCCGCCAATCCCAGGAACAAAACAAGTTGAAGGCATAGGCCGTGCGATTAACACTCCTATTTCTGAAATACTTATTTCCGGCGTCTGTGTCGGTTCCGCTATGATGGGAATGCGTCCTGTCGCCGATCTTCAGTACTGTGACTTCCTTTTTTGCATGATGGATCAGTTGGTCAATCAAGCAGCGAAAATGCGCTATATGTCAGGCGGTAAAGTCAAGATTCCTATGGTAATGCGTTGCCCTTCAGGAGCTACAAACCGTGGAGCACAGCACGCGCAAAGCCCTGAGTCCTATTTTATGCATGTTCCAGGACTTAAAGTTATCTGCCCTTCCACCGCGTACGATGCCAAGGGACTTATGAAAACCGCAATCCGCGACGATAACCCTGTTATCGTATTTGAACATAAACTGCTTTACGGCTCTAAGAGAAAAGAAGCCGGCGCGCTCAATTCTTCCGGAGAAGTTCCAGAAGAAGACTACGCAATTCCGTTTGGCAAGGCTGCTATCCGTCGTGAAGGTAAAGATATCACAATTGTTGCAAACCTTATGATGAACTATAAAGCACAGGAAGCCGCACAGATACTTGAAAAAGAGGGAATAAGCTGTGAGATAATCGATCCACGTACACTTGTTCCATTTGATTATGAAACTGTTATCGAATCGGTACGTAAAACAGGAAAACTGATTATAATTCACGAAGACAACTATAACTGTGGCTGGGGCGCTCAGGTTGCGTCATACATTGCTGAACATGAAATATTTCTACTCAACGCTCCAATAGTACGGCTTGCCGCGCTTGATACTCCGGTTCCATTCTCGCCTGTACTTGAAAATTATGTTATCCCGTCGACAGAGAAAATAATTGACGCAGCACGTAAACTTGCAAATATGTAACAAAGGAGGGACTTTCTATGCTTAGAAAAATAATTATGCCGAGCGCCGGACAGACCACCGACACCGCAACGGTGACAAAAATCAGTGTGGTGGTCGGTGACAAAATTGACCGAGGACAAGTAGTTGCCGAAGTTGAAACAGACAAAGCAACCCTGCCGGTTGAAAGCTTTGCTACTGGATATGTCTGTGCCATATATGTTAAAGAATATGAAATTGTGGACGCTGGTACACCTCTGTTCGCAATTGGCAGCGAAGAAGACCTTGTCGCAGCAAAAAATTCACCTGTAAAAGCCGAGGAGAAGCCCACTCCTGTCACCGAAGAAAATGACGATGAAGATGATTTTACACCTATCACAAAAGCGCCTAAAAAAGCTGTTCCCGCAAAAGCAGAAGAAACAACTTCTACAGCACAGACTGCACCGAAACGCACAAGTAGTGTAACAGAATATACTCAATCACAAAAAGTTTCACTTAGTGCAGCACCTGCTATGCCAAACGCGAAAAAACTCGCCGCAGAACTTGGTATAAACCTAAAATCTGTAATCCCTTCAAACGGCAACTTTATAAAAGCCGCAGATGTCCGTACCGCCGCAGAAAAAAGTTTATCGACTCCATATATATCTGCCCCAGCAATTGACTTCTCAGCGCTTCGTGACTATATAGGATATATTACAGATGTTATCGGTATACCTGCGGCAGCTGTCACAGTTTGGCGCGGGCATGAAGAGCTTTATTACTGTCAGGCAGGTGTTCAGGATCGCAAGACAAATGAACCGCTGCGCCGTGATGCGCTTTATCATATGTATTCATGTTCAAAGTTAGTTACCTGTGTAGCAGCACTTCAACTGTTTGAGCGCGGAAAGTTTCTCCTGCTTGATCCAGTAAGCGATTATCTACCAGAATTTGCGAACACACAAGTCGGGCACGGCGGATATTCTGTTCCAGTTAAAAACCCAATGCTCATCCGCGACCTGTTCACTATGTCATCAGGTCTTACGTACAACCTTGCAACTGCTAATATAAACGATGTCATAACCGCAACTGGCGGTCGCTGCCCAACGCGTGAAATTGTAAAAGCAATCGCTGCCTCACCATTGTCATTTGATCCGTCAACAAGATACCTTTACAGTCTCTCACACGATGTGCTTGCCGCTCTAGTTGAAGTAATTTCTGGTATGAAATTTTCCGAATATGTTAAAAAGAATATTTTTGATCCGCTCGGAATGATTGACTCTGGTTTTCGTATTGAAAACATTGATAAAACCCGTATGACCGCACAGTATCGCTATAATGAGAAAACAAAAGAAGTTGTACAGATACCACTAACTAATTCTTATATTCTCGGAAATGAATATGAAAGCGGCGGAGCAGGAATAATTTCAACTCTTACCGATTATATCCGTTTTACCGACGCTCTCGCATGCGGCGGTATCGGTGCCACTGGAGCCCGAATTCTGGCTCCGTCTACTATCAATCTCATGCGTACTAATCAGCTTGATACGTTACGTATGGAAGATTTTCACCGTGATTTCCCGCAGTTTCGTGGATATGGCTACGGACTCGGTGTTCGTACACATATAGACAGTACCACAGGCTCTTTGTCCCCACTTGGTGAATTCGGCTGGGCAGGTGCTGCAGGTGCTTATCTTCTCGCCGATCCGGAGCATCAACTCTCAATTTTCTATGTTCAGCATATGCTTAACAGTCAGGAAAGGATTGTTCACCCCAGAATACGCAACATTACGTATGCATCTTTAGGGTTATAATGAATTATGAATAATACGAAATTTGATCTGATCGTTATAGGTGGCGGACCTGGCGGATACAGTGCCGCTATAAGTGCCGCTAAATGTAAAAAGAAAGTTGCAGTTTTTGAAAGCGACAAACTCGGTGGTACATGCCTTAATGTTGGTTGTATCCCGACTAAATATCTGCTTGACAAGGCTGCCGCACTTGATAAAATGCGTGAGTTGACCGAGAATTCGATTCTGCGTGATGCTGGAGCGTTCAGTTTTCGTGGTGTCATGTCAGGAAAAGACGCAATCGTAAAAAAACTTACTGGAGGTATAGGCACCCTGCTAAATGCCAACGGTATAACCATGATATATGGAACTGCCGAACTGAAACAGGGCAGGTGTGTGGTTTGTAACGGTATTGAATATTCAGCTAAGGATATTATTATCGCAACTGGTTCTGAGCCTGTTTCACTTAATGTTCCGGGTGCCGAATATGCAATTGACAGTACTGCTGTGCTCTCTCTTAAAAAGGTTCCGTCACGCCTTTGTGTTATCGGCGGCGGTGTCATCGGTCTTGAGCTTGCTTCCGCCTTTGCTTCATTTGGTTCAGAAGTAAGTATAATCGAGCTTATGCCTGCTTTGCTCCCCAGTGAAATGCCAGAAGCAGCTGCACTGTTAACAAAAAAGCTTACAATACGCGGAATTGATATCCATTGCGGTGCAAAAGTTGAGAAAATTGAAAAAACAGACAATGGTTATATCGTAAATGCAAAAGCCGAAACAGGATTATTATCCGTTGAAGCCGATGTTGTTCTTATGGCAGTCGGACGCCGTGCGCGCCTTTCTGGTATTGACGTCAAATCACTTGGTTTGACAACCGGACGTGGAAATTCTATAGAAGTCGATGATCATATGCATACCAGTGTTGAAAATATATGGGCAATCGGCGACGTTATCGGCGGATATCAACTTGCCCATGCGGCTTTTGCCGAAGCAGAAGTGGCAGTTGCCAATATCTGCGGAGGAGACGAAAAAATAGATTATCGTGTACTTCCACGCTGCATTTATACATCACCCTGTTTTGCCGCTGTAGGTATGACACCGGAGCAGGCAAAGGTTGCCAAAATTGAAGTAGTTGTCGGAACATTTGATTACAGTAACAACGGGATGGCACTTGCTGAAGGAGCTTTGGGAACTGTTTACACTGTCATGGATAAAAGCACTCAAAAGACAATCGGCTTTGTGATTGTAGGTGCAAATGCTTCTGAGCTTATCGCCTTCGCATCCACAGCAGTACGTGACGGTTATACTCCAAACGATTGGAAAAAGCTCATTGTAGCTCACCCATCTCTCTCGGAAATGCTCAAAGACGCTGCTCTCTCAGCGTTTGAAAAATCAATACATAAATAAAGGATATAAAATGATAACTACAACAATATACATAGTACGCCACGGCGAGACTGACAATAATTATAACCATCGTTTTATCGGCAGTACCGATCACCCTCTCAACGCTCGTGGTATGTCACAGGCAGCTTGCTTGCGTGAGCCTTTTTCAAAATTGCCACTTGATGCAATTTATTCAAGCCCAAGAAAACGCGCATACATGACTGCCGAGCAAATACGCGGAGACCGTGATATGCAAATCATTTGTGATGATGGACTTGCCGAAATCCACTGCGGAGAGTGGGAAGGCCTTAACCGTGATGAAATCGAAGCAAAGTGGCCTGGTATGATAGATCTATGGCAGTTCAAGCCCGATGAGCTTCATATGCCAAACGGTGAAACATTTGAAGAAGTGCAAAATCGTGCAATTGATTCACTTGTTAATATAGTTAAAAAAGAAAACGGCAAGTGCGTCGCAATCGCATGCCATATGTTGACCATTCAGCTTATCATGGCAAAGTTGCTTAATGTTCCGATACGTGAAGTATGGAACATGGTCCGCATTGAAAACACATCAATTTCAACTATGAAAATTGATAATGACGGTAACTTTGAAATTGTCTACTGGGGCAACGACTCCCATCTTCCTGAAGAACTAAAAACAGGATATGTACGTATAGCAGGCTTTGTCCAGAAGAAATATAACGCAAACTATGACGTTATCAAGGTTGAAGGTCGCCATAATTTCAAGCAGTTTGCTATCAAATAAAACACTTAATGATATTATTTTAATTACAGAATCTAAAATATATATGTTATACATATGGAGGTATTATAATGACTAATCTTCTTGAAAACAAAATTGCTGTTGTAACTGGTTCCGGTCAGGGTATCGGCGAGTCAATAGCAAGAAAACTCGCCGATTTCGGTGCAAAAATAATCGTCACCGATATCAACGAACAAAAAGGTCAGGCTGTTGCTGATGACCTTAACAAAAACGGCCACACAGCCGCCTTCCGTAAATTCAATATTACGGATTTTGCTAACATTAAAACCGAAGTAGCAGCAATTAATCAGATATTCGGTCGCATTGACATCTGGATAAACAATGCTGGAATCACTGGTGTTGCACGTGTTGAGGAAATTACGCTTGACGACTGGGACAAGATGCAGACACTTGATATAAAGAGCGTATTTTTCTGTACTCAGGCAGTCTTTGAGATAATGAAAGCCCAAAACTACGGCAGGCTTGTACACATCTCATCCATGGCGGGAGAGCGCGGCGGACGTTCATCCTCCTGCGCATACAGCTCTGCTAAAGCCGCTGTGCTAAACATGTCAAAATGTTTTGCCCTTTCTGGTGGAGAGTACAATATCACCTCGAACAGTGTTTGTCCTGGCAGAATATTGACCGCAATGGCACAGGGACTTTCATGGCTCACCGACCCGAAAGATGATCCAAAAAAGACTATTCCGCTAAGACGTTTCGGTCAGGCCGAAGACATTGCAAATGCAGTTCTTTTCCTAGCGTCTGATCTCTCAAGCT
>Ga0172378_10007487_pt1 | contig 10157 bp, 4 predicted proteins | sample GrowelOW332metaG_FD_119755 | JGI IMG/M metagenome (GOLD analysis project Ga0172378, IMG submission 119755) | Groundwater microbial communities from an aquifer near a municipal landfill in Southern Ontario, Canada - Pumphouse #3_1 metaG | ecosystem: Environmental > Aquatic > Deep subsurface >... | reverse complement strand
GCCAAGAAGGATTGTTCCACCATAAGTGTTGGCGAAAGCAGAATATTTATCCCACATAGAGTTTGGTAAACTACTTTGGGCTTTCTTGCATTCCAAAGTTACACGCTCACCTGCTGCTAATAAGTTATGTATATTTTGTTCGGTCATATTAATAGCTCAATTATTACGAAAACAATTAATGAGATTCTGAATTCTTCACCCAGAAATTAGGCATTTGAGTTTTGAACTCAGGGTCAATATAATGACATTGCTCCTTTATAATGCCTCTTCTACGGATAGCAGGTTGCAAGCAATATGTATCAAAGTCTTCTAAATTTACATTCTCTTTTGTGATCCAATGAGGGAATAGCAACTTCATATATCCAACAGCAATACGTTTTACTGCATTAAAATCTCGAGTATCAGAATTCTTATCATATCCAACTATTTCATCAAAAAGCAAACCGTAAACATTCTGGGTTCTAAGCGAATGTAAAATTTCAGAGAAATACTCCACATTAATTGTCCAACCTTTATAAACTATACCTTTATGAATACGTGGCAAATGCCATCCTTCAATAAAGCAATGGAAACGGTCTAATAAAGCAGATTCCCTAAATGACTGAGGCAATGAATCAAAATATCTATAATTTAACGGTCTTCTTTGCTCATTTAGGGGTATATTGCCCATAAGCATAAGTCCACATTCTGAACTAAATTCATTGTTGTCTATTGTTGTCTTACCAGATTCCAAATAGGATTTTAATGCAGCTTGGATTTCTGCAGGTTCCTGGAATATGATGGTCTGAATTTCATCGAATACCGTAAAATCATGATTCTTTATTATACCATTTTGTTGTCTTGCCTTATCATAGAATAATTTGGCACGAGTTACCTTACCTCCACTAACAAGCCATCCATATTTAGATAGATTACCAAATACAAATGATTTTCCTGTGCCTTTGGGAGCTAGTTCAATAACATTCAAGCGAGGTTCTAAAAAGATTAATAATCTCGTCAAAAACTCCATCTTCTGAGTCATTGTTTCAAAACCATCAGCTTCATATTCCATCGCTGATAGTAGGACATCAATCCATTCTTGCACAGAAAAAGAAGCTCTCGCATTACGCAAATAATCAATATCAACAGAACGATAAGGCTTGAATGGTTTGTAGTCAACCATTTCTACGTGATATTTCTTTCCTGAATCGTCAGGCAGAACTGAAAGTTTTATAATGCCCCATTTTTCTCCATCAACCAGCTCTCCTTGATGATTTTTGTAAACGTATTCTGGTATTTGACCTTCATTTAGTTTTATGCCAATGTCAGGAATTCCAAAACGTCTAACTCCATTTACTAAATCAATATAAATAATAAAACGTGTAAGTATAGTCAATTCTTCTCCTGCTTCTAATCGATCCTTTACGTTATTCTGAGGAATAACCTTATCCAGGAAGTTTGTTAATTCCAAACGATTAACAGAACCATCTTCTATATTTATAAAACGCTTTAATATAAAGTCTTTCACGAATGATGGCAAATTACGACCAACAAATAAACTATTTGTTGACATTGGATCCTTGTATATTGCCATTGGAGCAAATTGCTCTCTTATTTTTTGAGATATTTCTGCTTGCATGATTAAAATTCTCCAAATAAATCATCTTCGTCTACACCAGTTTTGATAGTCAACGAATCTGTTTGTTTAAAATCACCTATTAGAAGTGTTACCTTTGTAGTCGTTTCAACAAGGAATATTTTTTCACTCTCATAGATACTTTCTGAAATCTTGTGCATCGTATAATTAACACCATTATATGAAAGGGTTGGGATATCGATACTGCTAATTCCTTTGATAGAATACTTTAATATAGGTGAAGACGCTGAAATTTCACTTTCAAGTAGTTTTACTGAGTATGTACTTGCATTCTTTTGATTTGACACAATAAAAATAGGTACCAAAACCTCTTCTGGAGTAGCACCACCATGTGCACCCTGTCCTATAGGTGTTTTTGATGTAAGTGAGTTATGAGACAACGAACATATTGTTTTGTTATCATCCATTACGATATAGTTATTATCTTTGGATATAGTACCGTCTTCACATACTGCACATCTACCTGCATGATCTGATTTGATGCCACCAATATTTAATCCAGATGTTAATCCTGCCAAATAACTTATACCATGGTCAGATATAAAAGCTATTTTTTTACCATTGTATTGAGTTAACACCGTAGATATTGCATTCTCAACCTTAATGAACTCATCTATGATATAATCCGGGTAGTTCTTTTGTGTATGAGCAAAGCTATCAATATCGCCAATTTTCTTTAACCCTTCGGAAGTTAGGCTTTCTAATTTTTCTTTATTATTCGCAGTTCTTGTAGGCAATTCTGCTGATGCAATATGGATTTCATTAAGATAAATACCATCGACCCTATGCTTTTCAATAACCTTAGTTATAAATGGAATCCAATCAACACCTAACCCATCTATCCAGTAGAATATATCTATATCGGTTCTGCTACTTAGCAATGTTTTAACCGTCTTAAAATTATCTCTCCATAATTCAAATGAAGAAGGACTTTCATTTTTGCTTTTTATAAATTCAATTATACCTTCTGTTATGCTATTACCAATTTTAGAGTTGCAATAATCTGTAAAATAGCTATTAATCCATAAATTTACATCGCTCATTTGTAAACTAAATGGCTGAGTGTAATCATATAATTCAGGGAATATGTCTTTTACGCTCTCTCTAGCTATCTTTCTTTCACCTAACCACGTTATCAACAATTTCTTCTCAGACAATGTAATAGGTGAAATATACTTCATCGCATAATAGCACCCTCGCTCTGGGTCTGCAGCAATTGCTTTTAGCTTAGCACAAACTTGTTGCTCGGAGACTTCCGTTATTTGTATTCCAAATTTTTGAGCTTCACAGAGTATATTTAAACGTTGCCTAATAGTCTCTTCATTAAATGGCTCTTCAAATATGTGGACAGCCAAAGCTGAGAATAAGTCTATTGTACTTTGAGTTTGAATAGAATCCAAGACGCGACCAATATAAGATTGATTGTTGTATTTTAACAAGAATGCAGTTTTCAGTAACCATCTCATAAACCCATCCTTGTGCTCAAACCACGCTTGAACAAATTCTGATTCATCATCCAAAGAGAACGAATTGAATTTCTCGTTAACGTATGATTCAAAATCAAAATTGCCAACGTCAATGTCAGACGCCAATTGTTCCCAATATGCCAAGTCATCGCTATTTGGTATAAGACTGCCAAAATCCAACCCTAAACCATTAGTTAAGAGCTCAAATGCATTGTTACATATAACGTAATTGAACGCATTGTCAGGTTGTGCATTGCAAGCGTTATTAAATATTGCTTTAGAGCAACATATTATTTGCTTCTTTACGCTACTTCCATTCTTCCAAAGTGAAATCCAATCACGCAAATTATGGCATATAGAATATCTAGATTCTAATCCTTTTATCCCATAAAGCATACCACAGGTTAATATTAGTCGATAATTTTGATTCTCAGTTAACGTTTTATATTCCCATATATGAATATTAGGATCAGGTTTAAATCTATTTATCTTTCCCTGCATACCAATAATTGGTACGTATATCCGTTGATGATTCTGTTGCGCATCTTCTGGTGACTGAATAAGACGAATGGTTTTAAGCAATGAATCAAACTCTGTCTCCTTTTCATTATCATAAAAACGAGTTATTTCAGAGAAAGGGGCGATAACAAAATCGTTTGAAGGAATACTCTTTATATATTCCTCAAATCTTTTTGCCAACTGAGAATGAGTTAGTAATTGGTCATCAAATCCCTCACTCATCCATTTGTCCATGCTTTGCACATATACATTATGATTACTACACTCGTTGATGAACTCGTGGAAATCTATAAAATTTTCAAATAGCACAAAACGCAGTGGATAGCGATTTCGGAAGGAACTTTCTGCTCCTGTCCAATTTTTATCCTCTTCAAGTTCTTGATAGAGGTCAGATATAGAACCGAAGACCTTGTACATAACTTACTTATTTATTATATCCAACAATGATTCATTTGCATCTTCACACAATTTGGAAAGAAGATTTTTAGCTTCATCCAAGCTTTGAATACATTCAATTTTAGCCTTAGCCTTATTTCTCTTCTCAACTAAAACAGATGGATTTATTGGTGGAGTAAACTGATCATCTGGATCATCTGGGTCAATTGGGTCCACAGAATCAATTGATGATGTTGGAACAGGTTGTTGAGAAGCCCTCCATTGAAGAGCCTTCTTTTCAATCTCTTCCTCTGTCCAATATCCAACTGTAGATTCTAAATTCTGTTCAATGTATGAACGCAAGGAGCTCACTTCATTCTCTTGAACGTGAACTATTGGCAACTGCATAAGATATGCTTTGAAACCATCAGCAAAAGCATTTTCTACATTGAGAATATTTTTAACGTCAATGCGCAAATCACTGATCAGAGATAACGTTTCATTAATCAAAGCAGGATTACGTAATTCACGCTCCATACATATCTTAACTATATTATCTATTAACTGTTTAATAGAATCTGTAATCGTAACTATTATAGGCAAATTTGAAAATGTTGTTTCCGGAGCATACTTAATTACCCATAATGGAGCATTACGTTTTGCAAGGAAATCTGCAGTTATAGCATATCGTGCATCTTTCAAACTTGTTACATCTGTATAAGCATTTCCATTAGCATTAAGCTTGAATAGAGATATAAGCTCTTTGCATAGTTTACCTTCTTCTGGAGTTTGGAATTTAAAATTCAATTTGCCATTTGATTTATTATCATCCCAAACCTTAAACAGTAGTACAATATCATCTATTAAAGCATTGGCATCACGAGGTTTTCCTTGTGGGTCAAAGATTTTGTTTACCCATGGCTTTAAAGCAAATGCCACCATACCCATTGAAGCATAGTTTGCATACAAACCATAAGGTGGTTTTGTTAACAATGAGAACTTATCATCAAAATTGAATGGCGAACTTTTGTCCGCATATTTTATGATACTATTCACCTTATCATATACAGCCTTAAAAGGATGATTTTCTGGAACATCTGATTTCCATTCCATATTATCATCCAAGCAATCTTGTATAAGATACTGGATTGGGCGCATTTGAGCTGTCACGTTGTTTATTTCTTCCTTTGTAGACGCAAATAAGAACGTACGTACAATCTCTTTTGAGTTCTGTGCTTTCCAGAACGTATTTGGTGCCTTTAGACGCAGCATTTCATGGGAATCTGGGGCAAAAGGATATAATTTAGGGGTAATTGATGAATTGACTATACTTGAAAGATGCTTTGCAGATATAGGTTGTTTTTCTTCTCCATTGATATAGATAATTGCATTGTTACGATTTACAGAATCCATCCATTCCTTAACCATTGAGATGGCATGATCCTTATGAACTTTTGTTTGATCCAAAAAGCCATGACTGCTTGCACATGCATAATTAGCCTGATATTCAATAAACTGTTCATATTTAATTTCGCCCATAACCTCATCAAAGACTATGAAAACTATATTTTTTAAATCCTTATCATCTTGGTCTTCCGCACATTTCTCTGCAAATGTACGCAATGTAGCCAACTCTGTATTATTTCTTGCCATAAGCAACGCAAAAAACAAGTAGCAACCCTTTGTTTCTTTGCGTCCATTCTTTATTTGACTTCTTAACGACGACTCATTTTCTACATCTGAATAGAACTTATAACCATAAGGACGTATTACCTTTGGCATAAATTTCTTTTCAAATGTTATTTTTGCTACATCCGAGAAATTTAATATTTGATACGTGTACTTAAATTGCACATTACGCATTTCGTTTTTCTTTTCTTCTATTTCCCCAGAAGGAAGGGCAGAGAATTGCACTGAATATACACCTCCTGGAGCTCGCTGAATAATGCCTTCTTCGTTGAACCATTGTAATACTTCATCAACTTCATTATCATATTTTGTACCTGCAAATAAATAATGAATATTTTCTTCTGATGGTGTTACAAGACCATTATTATTTTCGCCTGAAACATTATTGAATGCATTGAGCAACAAGATGCCCTTAAACACCGCTAGATAGGATGCACCGTTGGCTGTAATCTGTTTGATATAAGAATTATAGCGTTCAGTTACTGCTCCATAATTGACTACATCATCTTGGAATACTTTTAATACATAGTCCCATAAATAATCAGCTGTAATCGTATCTCTATTCAAGAATACATCTTCATCATCCAAAAATGTACGAATAGCTTCGTTCTGTCCTAAGAACTCAAATACACTTCTGCTTGACGAACCGACTACAGTAGCATAATGTGTTGCTAGATTGGCTGTACCAGGATGCAAAGGATATAGATTAAATAAATCTTCTTTTGTAGATTGTTGGTCATTACTAGTTTGAATGAAAGGCGTCAAAAGATCGGGATTCATTTGATAAAACTGCTGACACATTTGGCTGTGCCTATCACTATCTACCACTTCAAATTTCCTAGACATAATCTTAAATGCCGAAACCGACTCCATATTGTATTTCATACGGTGGTAACGACCATCTGTTTGTTTGAGCTGCTCCGAACCAACCTTGTCAAATGCCGATGGGTGAGATATTAAGAATAAATATGAATTATTCTCTTCGTTCATGAATTTCTCTGCCAATTCTTGAAGTTCCTTCAATATAGGAATACCAATAGCATCTGTCATCACATCAGTAAATTCATCCCATAAGATAAGCAACCCATTATATACACTAAGTTCTGTCAATTTATTCTGAACTTCTATAAACCACTGCTTGATACTATTATTATCCATTCTTACATCCAAGCCACTTTTGCGCAATGTATCGCTCACACGGTGGAATGTACCCAAGTCATTATCTTGAAGATTATCTATCAGCTGTTCTCGGTTGGCTACTATCGAAGAAAGTGTTATGTTGTTTTCAATCAAATGATCCCAAATCTCTGGGTTCTTTTGGATTTGGTCTATGTAGGTCTCAAAATCTGTTGGAACGCAGATGTCGATATTATTTGCCCATAGAGTATTAGTCACAGCCTTTTGTAATACTAATGCCAAATCATTTGGGTGAGTCATAGCATTAAGGCCATAAAGCTTAACCGTCAAAAGACGTTTCTCTTTACGCAAAGAATATATAGAAGAGCGTAACTGAGCAAACTTTTCTGAGCTGTATTCATAATTTACCCATTCACTTATATCATTTACCTCGTCACTAAGCAAGTGACTGATTACAGCCACTGCATGGCTTTTACCTGTTCCGTAAGTGCCATTTATCCAAAAAGACTTATGGTTGTCAATATCATTTCCACGCACCGATTTAATAACAGTACGTAGAACACTGTTGAACTGTTCATTTGGAATGAAAGAAATCCATTCACCGCTCTTCTCTTCTGTTATGTTATAAGCGGCTTTTCCGCCACGCAGTTTTATTATATCGTCGTATCTAGTAGCCATAATACGTTGTTTTATTCTTTTGTTAAATAGTTTTTTATGATTTTCGTTCGCAAGTACTCTCTGTTGTCAGAATCTTGAAGGAGTTCCCATAATTCATCATCAAGTTTTGCATACAGCAAATTTTCACGAAGGTATTTTGCTGAGGGAGTATGCCCACCAATAGGCGGTCGTTCTTTATTTTTCCATATGAAATGATAGAAAGAAGATGAACTAATATGATAAAAAGGCATAATCATTGATGATTTATTGCTTTTATCATATTTAGTATTAAGTCTTTTATACCAATTATTCAAATTCTTATCATCCCATTTTATCTGATTAGTTGTTAATGCATTTAAAGAAATACACTCAATAATCGAAAGAACAAACAATGGCTTTGCTTTCGATTTTCCATGAATTCCATTTCCTCTTTTTATTGAAAGAATGTAATCACTGTATAAATTGAGTGTAAATGTAGACATTAGGCTAACAAATTCTTTAGAACTACAATCGGCGACAAATCATCCCTTAAAGTTATATGATCCAAGCCCATGTTAAGTTCTGCTACAAGAACTCTATTATTTTCGGTAGAAAGAAATCTCAATGATTTTATTAATTCATTTTTTGATATACCAAACTCTTTATACAATCCGCAATCTTCTTCTGTTCTATATAAATCAGAGACACGTAAAATTTTAAGGTCCTTACGTTCTGCGTATTTATAAATAGAATAAGCAACAGCTTCTGGACTCAAATCGTTATATGGCAATCTGTTTAGTACTGTTCCTTTTTCGTCTTGACTTACACACTGCAATAATTCATCTCCTATAGGAGAGTATTTAAATGATTGCATCAATGCCTGAACAGCATAAGTTATTGTTGTTTCCTTAAATATTGATTGAAAGTAATCAATAGCCAGTTTGTCCAATTCTTTTCTTGTTACATCTGAATTAAAAGGAATAGTAGATGAATACCATTTCACCATTGGGCTATTGTACACTAAATTAATGTAGATTACTTCCCAAAGGATGACATGCGAATCTTCATTGATTTGCTTACATAATACACCAAATTGAGTCAAATTACATTTCTCGTCAATTATCTCGGCATCTTTTAGCCATGCTTTGAAACTAGGAATTTGCTTTACACCTAATAGATTGTCTGTCCAAAACGAATCTGAATCAGAAAGGAATTGGTCCACCCATTCTTGATGAATTCCAAAAGTTCCATATTTTGATATCTTCATATTTGATAAATTTGTCTCTGATGGTTTAAGTGACGAATCCGCAACAATGCAGCCAACGTTATGATACTCCAAGCATTTATGGCAGTTTGTACATATAGAAGTATCTATTATAACTTCTGGATATACCGATAAAGCTCCAGTTGGACATTCTAACTCACAAGCTTCACAATTAATACAATATGTAACCTTATTCATCACTCTTCTAAGCAAGTATCTAATAGCAATATTGTTATTGTCATATAAGGTGAAAGTAAAGTTTGATTTCAAGTCACCATACTTGACTTCGAATTGAAAAATTTCTTTGTGAAAAAGAATTTCACCAATAATCAATTGGTTCGATTCTTTAATGCTATATTTACCAACGGTAGGAAGCCAATCAAACAAACTTTTTCTTGCTCCAATAACTTTTGCTTCCCATTTGTTAGCTGTTGTTTTGTAACTTAAAGAAATAGGTGTATGGCTATATTTCCCACTACCTCTCATTTTCCATTTTCTATCAGCTATATACTCAATATTATTTGGAATGTTTCGCTCCTTTACAATATCTTCAAGACGTGATAGAAATGGATGTAAATCATCTTTATAGCATTCATTGACAACCATGTCATCCCATGGAGAGCCAAATGGACATAAAACACATCCAACTCTTGGCTTCCCAACTCGATATGCGTTATTAATAGTTAACCCATATCGAAATAAATACAGGAATACTTCAGTAGTATTCCACTTTAAGATAGGTCTTGCGTTTATTACAAAATTATGCTTTACACCTTTCCCAATTCTGTTATATTCATTACGCTTTACAGACTCTTCTGCCCTTACCCCTTCAAAAGCTAAGAATTTCGTATTTGCTTTTTCGCCTTTTCTTAGTAGTCTATATAACGGAGCTGTTTTCATTATCGAACAACACCAACGATGAGTATCGCTAGGTGTACCAATCTTATCCCAATAATTAAGTACCGACTCATGATTCTTAGCTAAATGAAACTTCAAGGCAGGGAATTTCTGATGATAGTAATTTTGCACTTCTTCATATAGTTGCAGAGATGGTGGTAATTCATAGCCCGTATCACTATATATTACTTCAAAATCTGCTGGTGGAATGGCTTTAGTACACAAATCCAAAACAACCTGTGAATCTTTACCTCCTGAGAAAGAAGCAATAAACCTATCCACTTTTGTGGAAAGTAATATTTTCTTACCTTCTCCTTTTGCAGTATCAAGTGGCATTATGTCGAAGCTATCACAATCTTGCTTAACAACGGCCATTTTTGTTTTATTCGCCTTTTCTATTTTCTGAGCTAGAGCCTCAAAATCTAATTTGTTAGCATCAGCCTTTTCGTATGTGTTATTTACACGTGTATATGTTGTATATGTATCACGGATAAATTCTATGGCTTCGTTTTCTAAAACAAACATCAAATCAGATGTC
>Ga0172378_10007486_pt1 | contig 10158 bp, 5 predicted proteins | sample GrowelOW332metaG_FD_119755 | JGI IMG/M metagenome (GOLD analysis project Ga0172378, IMG submission 119755) | Groundwater microbial communities from an aquifer near a municipal landfill in Southern Ontario, Canada - Pumphouse #3_1 metaG | ecosystem: Environmental > Aquatic > Deep subsurface >... | reverse complement strand
GCCGAGTTAAACCTATACGTATTTCCTCTACATAGGAAGCTAAAAGAGCTAACCCGGTAAGTGCAGCAGAACCAATAGCAAAGCCCTTACCCGTGGCAGCTGTTGTATTTCCCAATGAATCCAGCGCATCTGTGCGTTGTCTTACTTCCTCGCCCAGCCCACTCATTTCGGCATTCCCTCCGGCATTGTCGGCAATAGGTCCATAAGCATCAGTAGCAAGAGTTATTCCTAATGTAGAAAGCATACCAACAGCAGCTATACCAATCCCATAAAGTCCCATGCCCACATTGCTAAAATCGAAACCCGAAGCAAACAAATAAGAGGCGATAACACCGAAAACAACAGCAAAGACAGGAATGGCTGTAGAAACCATTCCAAGTCCGATACCGGATATTATAACGGTTGCCGGACCTGTTTTCCCACTTTCAGCAAGATTCCTTGTTGGCTTATAAGATTGTGAGGTATAATATTCTGTTGATCTTCCAATAATAATACCAACCAACAGTCCTACAACAACCGAACAAGATATATATGCCCAATTTTCCAATTGAAGTAACCAAAGAATAAAAAAGGTAGCAAAGACAATTAGTACAGAGCTCAAATTAGTTCCAACAGCAAGCGATTTTAATAAGTCCTTCATTGAAGCATTCTCTTTTGTACGCACGGAGAAAATACCAACAATTGATAATAAAATACCCACTGCCGCAATCAACATCGGAGCAATAACCGCCTTAAATTGCATGGCAGTGTCTGCCGTATGAATATAAGCGGCAGCACCTAACGCAGCAGTCGATAAAATAGAGCCACAATATGATTCATAAAGGTCAGCTCCCATTCCGGCAACATCACCTACGTTATCTCCCACGTTATCGGCAATAGTTGCAGGGTTCCTTGGATCATCTTCCGGAATACCAGCCTCAACCTTACCAACAAGGTCAGCTCCCACGTCTGCGGCCTTTGTATATATACCACCTCCAACACGTGCAAAAAGAGCTTGTGTTGATGCCCCCATACCAAAAGTAAGCATAGTGGTGGTTATTACGCATAATTTTTGTGTCGGAGAAAGTATATCATCGGGGATAAAGTACTGAAGGATTAAATACCAAAACGAAATATCCAGCAATCCAAGTCCAACAACAACCAAGCCCATAACCGCTCCACTTCGAAAAGCAATCCGGAGTCCTTTGTTTAAAGAAGTTCTTGCTGCATTGGTAGTTCGTGCCGAAGCGTAAGTAGCTGTTTTCATTCCCAAGAATCCCGAAAGGCCAGAGAAAAAGCCTCCTGTCAGAAAAGCAATAGGTACCCAGCCATTTTGAACATGAAAGCCATAGGCCATAATTGAAAAAAGTATAACAAGACCAATAAAGACTAAGGCTACAATTTTGTATTGTTGTCTCAAATAAGACATTGCACCCTTCCGCACGGCTGCGGCAATCTTTATCATAAGAGGAGTACCTTCGCTTTCTTTCATCATTTGATTATGAAAGAAAAAAGCGAAACAAAGAGCCAGAACAGAGGCTGAAGGGATCAGCCAAAATAGATAATTGTCCATAGAATTGTTCTTTTTAAGGTTTTAAAACCTCTAAAAGTATTTATTCTAAATGATAAAGACAAATAAAAAAGAAAATATTTTGCATTAAATAAACATAACAAATAATGAAAACAGATAGAAAATGCAACTGTTATTTCAGAAAAAGAAGAATAGACCAAGATTTATTCCTTATTGAACTAATTAAACTCAAAGACAGGCAAGTAACATATACATTTTTCCCGAAAGGTTATAAGGATTCGCCAAAAACAAGAAAAACGAATGTATTGGCTCTCCTATACCAATACATTCGTTTTTTCAGATCTTTTGCAAGTATATATTTAGTAACCGTTCTGATTTTTCTTTTTATCAATATTTCGATCTACATCAACTTTTCCCTCCGTTAATCTATCCTCGAACAAAAATCAAAACAATTTCTTAGTATTTGACATATCTCCTGAAGTAATAATCAGGTTAAGATTTAGAGATTAAAACATCTTGCGAATTCTGTCAATAGAAGTAATCATTGTATCTATTTCTTCTTTTGTATTATAAAAAGCAAATGAAGCACGTACAGTTCCTTCAACTCCTAACCGTTGCATCAGTGGTTGTGCGCAATGATGACCGGTACGAACAGCAATTCCCAATCTATCAAGTAATGTTCCCATATCAAAGTGATGAATATTACCCACAAGAAAAGAAACAACACTACTTCTTTCCGAAGCTTCACCCAGAATTCTCATTCCATTAATCTGTTTTAAACGATCAACGGCATAAGATGTTAGTTCATGTTCATAGGCACTAATGTTTTCCAGTCCTATTCCCGACACATATTTTAATGCTTCGGCCAAAGCCGTTGTACCAATATAATCAGGAGTCCCTGCTTCAAACTTATAAGGTAATTCGTTGAAAGTTGTTTTCTCGAAGCTAACGCTTTGAATCATTTCTCCGCCGCCTTGGTAAGGCGGAAGCTTATCCAGCCATTCTTCTTTACCATACAAAACTCCCACACCGGTGGGACCATATATTTTGTGCCCTGAAAAAGCATAGAAATCAGCATCCAGCTCATGTACATCCACTTTTATATGTGGCACAGACTGAGCACCATCTATCAATGCCGGAACATTATGATTATGTGCCGTCTGTATCATTTCTTTCACAGGATTAACTGTGCCCAACACGTTGGAAACATGAGTAAAAGAGACTAACTTAGTTCGTTCCGAAAATAGTTTTTCATATTCATCAAGCAATAGCTCGCCATTATCATTCATTGGAATCACTTTCACCACTATTTCTTTTCGGGCAGCAAGAAGTTGCCAGGGAACTATATTGCTATGGTGCTCCATTGTCGAAATAATAATTTCGTCGCCAGGCTGGCAAAACTCTTCACCAAAACAAAAAGCCAGCAAGTTTATAGACTCGGTCGTTCCACGGGTGAAGATAATCTCTTTAGAGCTACGAGCATTAATAAATTTCTGCACCATACTACGCGATCCTTCATGTAATTCTGTTGCTTGTTGAGACAAGAAATGAACTCCTCTATGAACATTCGCATTAACAGAATAATACTCATTGGATATTGATTCTACAACACAACGAGGCTTTTGAGTAGTAGCTCCATTATCAAAATAAATTAAAGGCTTGCCATATACCTGACGGCTCAGGATAGGAAAGTCTTTACGTATATTAGTTACATCAATCATAATAAGCTCATTTTATTTACACATTGCACAACCTTCACATTTACTCAACTCTCCCCTAAATCGCTTTTCAATTAAAAGATGAAGTCTTTCTTTTAATGGTTCCAAGCGAATCTGGTCGACAACTTCGTTAGTAAAAGCAAACATAAGAAGTAAGCGTGCTTCTTTTTCCGAAATCCCACGAGCTCGCATATAAAACAGAGCATCTTCGTCTAATTGTCCAACGGTAGCACCATGACTACACTTCACATCATCAGCATATATTTCAAGCTGAGGCTTTGTATACATCCTCGCATCGCGTGTTACACATAAGTTTCGATTCGTCTGCATAGACGAGGTTTTTTGTGCATCAGGTCGAACTAATACTTTACCACTGAATGCTCCTATGGAAAAGTCATCGAGTACATACTTAAACAGTTCGTGGCTAGTGCAATTGGGAACTGCATGATCAATGAAGGTTGCATTGTCAACATGCTGATTCTTATCTGCAATTGCCATACCACAAAGATTTATATTGGCATGCTCTCCAACTAAAGTAACATCTACACTATTGCAAGTTGTTCCATTGTGTAGCGTTATTCCGTTAAGAAGAACATTCGAATTTTCTGATTGTTCAACAAAACAGTGCGATATACGTTTAGTTTTGGTATGAGTTTCCTCAAGTTCATACAAATCAAAGACTGAATCTTTACCTGCAAAGACCTCAATAACTTGAGTAGAAAGGAAGTTTTTCTCATCCATAGCATGGTCGCATACCAATAGTTTTGCCTGAGCAGCTTCTTCCAATATAACCAGTACGCGACGATTCATCATGAAATCTACATCGCCACGGAGTATATTAATAAGTTGAATCGGTTTTTCAATTATTATTCCTTTAGGAATATACAAAATAACCCCATCTTGTACAAAAGTTGTATTAAAAGCCACGACACCATCTTTTGATGTGTCAGCAAGCTTACCGTAGTATTTTTCGATTAATACAGGGTTTGACTGAGCAACATCCTTGAGGCTTCCCATTATGACACCTTTGGGAAGGTGGGCCTTGGGAAGCATTCCTGTATAAAAGCTGTCATTCACTACAAAATAAAGTGACGTACTCATATTGGGCACATCGCACTTAAATACTTCGTAAGGATTTACAGGTATATCCAGACGGTTTAAATTTAAGCCATAATCAGGTTCAAAAAGTTTCCCGATATCTGTATATTTATATTTTTCAAGCTTTTGCGTAGGGAAGCCTAATCGGAGAAAGTCCTCAAAAGCTTTGGAACGCTTTGCATTGAGCACCTCAGTACTATGACTGTTAATCATGGTTTTGTGCTGAGAATATAAATCAATATATTGTTGTTCTGCACTCATAACCTATTCTCCAAGTTCTTTCTTAATCCAGTCATATCCCTTTTCTTCAAGTTCAAGCGCCAGCTCTTTACCTGCTGTTTTTACAATCTGTCCTTTGTAAAGAACATGAACCACATCAGGAACAATATAATCAAGTAAACGCTGATAGTGAGTAATAAGAATTGTTGAATTTTCAGGAGTTTTAAGTAGATTAACGCCATTAGCCACAATCCGAAGAGCATCAATATCCAAGCCACTATCCGTTTCATCAAGAATAGACAAACGAGGTTCTAGCATAGCCATCTGAAATATCTCATTGCGCTTTTTCTCTCCCCCCGAGAATCCTTCATTTACAGAACGATTGGCCAGTTTATTATCTAGTTCAACCACAGCTCTTTTCTCACGCATCAGTTTTAGAAATTCACTAGCTGAAAGTGCAGGTAAATCTTTATATTTTCGATGTTCATTAACCGCCGATCGCATAAAATTAACCATGCTTACTCCGGGAATCTCTACCGGATACTGAAAGCTCAGGAAAATACCTGCACGAGAACGATCTTCAGCAGGCATCTCCAATAAATTCTCTCCATAAAATTGTATTGAACCTTTTGTTACTTCAAAAGCGGGATTACCGACTAAGACAGATGAGAGTGTACTCTTACCAGAGCCATTAGGCCCCATTATTGCATGAATTTCTCCGGGTTTCACTGTCAGGTTAATACCTTTTAATATCTCTTTGCCATTAATACTGGCATGCAAATCTTTTATTATGAGCATATATTTTATTATTACATTTATCCTACTGATCCTTCCAATGATATCTGCAAAAGCTTTTGAGCCTCAACAGCAAACTCCATTGGCAATTTATTAATTACCTCTTTAGCGTATCCATTCACAATGAGTCCAATAGCATCTTCAGTAGAGATGCCACGCTGATTACAATAGAATAACTGGTCTTCACTGATTTTAGAAGTAGTAGCTTCATGTTCAACAATAGCAGTTTCATTATGCACATCCATATAAGGGAATGTGTGAGCTCCACATTTATCACCAAGCAAAAGACTGTCACACTGTGAATAATTTCGGGAATTGTCTGCTTTTTCAGTAACTTTGACTAAACCACGATAGGAGTTCTGACTTTTACCCGCAGAGATCCCCTTTGAAATAATAGTACTTTTGGTATTCTTACCCAGATGAATCATTTTAGTCCCGGTGTCTGCCTGTTGGTGATTATTAGTAACAGCCACAGAATAGAATTCTGCAGTCGAGTTATCTCCAGATAGAATACAACTAGGATATTTCCAAGTAATTGCAGATCCCGTCTCCACCTGAGTCCAGGATAATTTTGAACTTTCTCCTTTACATATACCACGCTTAGTCACAAAGTTATAAACTCCTCCCTTACCGTTTTTATCTCCCGGATACCAGTTCTGAACAGTAGAATATTTAACTTCAGCACGATCATGCACAAAAATCTCGACAATAGCAGCATGAAGTTGATTTTCATCACGCATCGGAGCAGTACATCCTTCCAGATAACTAACATAACTGTCATCATCTGCAATAATTAAAGTACGCTCAAACTGTCCGGTATTGGCAGCATTAATACGAAAATATGTAGAAAGTTCCATTGGACAACGGACACCTTTGGGAATATAAACAAATGATCCGTCACTAAAGACGGCTGTATTTAATGCAGCAAAGAAGTTATCACGATAACCAACCACACTGCCCAAGTATTTTTTTACCAGATCAGGATGTTCACGTACAGCCTCACTAAACGAACAAAAAATAATTCCCTTTTCCATAAGAGATTCCTTGAACGTTGTTTTTACGGATACACTATCCATAACAGCATCGACAGCCATACCTGACAAAGCCATTTGTTCTTCAAGGGGAATCCCTAATTTATTAAAGGTTTTAATCAATTCAGGATCAACCTCATCAAAACTCTTTGGCCCTTTCTTCTTAGTCGGACTTGCATAATAGCTTATAGATTGATAATCTATTTCAGGTATTGTGAGATGAGCCCATTTAGGCATCGTCAAAGTAGTCCAGTGGTTATATGCCTTTAGACGAATGTCAAGCAACCACTCAGGTTCTTCTTTTTTCGCAGATATCAAACGAACAACATCTTCGTTGAGACCTATAGGGATAATATCAGTTTCTATATCAGTTGTAAAACCATATTTATAGCTTTCTGATGTTAACTCTTTCAATAATTTATTTGGTTCTTCTTGCATATTGTAAATCTAATAATTCATAAACAATTAATTGTTTAAACTGTTTGCGGCTATAGTATTAATTGCTTTATTAGTAACATCTTTTATAAAAGGGAAAGCAAAAGTCGCAAAGTCTTTAGTTGGTAAATAAAGAAAAGCATTTGCTTTATTTTCTGCTGAAATTAGATGATTCCTTGAATCAATTGCGTCTACAAGATTAATAAAAAGGCTGATAATCAATAAATATTTCATTCCTCCAAGTAAAGAGCCGCCCCATCTGTTTACCCATCCCAGACTTATCATCTGAAGAGTTCTTGTGAGAAAGAACGCAGCAATCGTACACAACAAAGAAATCAATACCCAGACAAGAATAAAAGCCATCGGTTTACTCATGGTTACCGAGAAGCCAGCTGAAATATTCAGAAACTCCGCAACAGGCCAATAAAGCAACCTTGCAAAGGTAATTCCCACCAGAATAGAGACCAATGAAGTGAGCTGTTTTATTAATCCCCTTATAAACCCGGAAATCAAGCCCGCTGCCACGATAAACAAAATCAGTAAATCCAAAGTTCCCATCTCTATTTATCAAACAAAGACTGCCACCCTACATTTTCACGAAGATGGCAGCCCTGAAACATATTATTTATCTTATTATAAAGTTTGCTTTACTTCCACTTCCTCAAAGGATTCGATGATATCACCGATTTTCAAGTCGCTATAGTTCATCAAACTAATACCACATTCGTAATTTGTTGCAACTTCTTTCACGTCATCTTTAAAGCGCTTCAGTGCATTAATCTCACCTGTAAATATTACAATTCCATCACGGATTAAACGAGCCTTATTAGAACGTTTCACCTTACCTTCTTTTACCATTGCACCAGCAACAGTTCCGACCTTAGTAATGTGGAATACTTCACGAACTTCAATTGTAGCTGTGATTTCTTCTTTAATTTCAGGAGAAAGCATGCCTTCCATTGCAGCTTTAACTTCTTCAATAGCTGCATATATAATAGAATACAGACGTATATCAACACCTTCCTGTTCAGCAAACTTACGAGCTGATTGTGACGGACGTACTTGGAAGCCAATAATAATAGCATTAGATGCAGCAGCCAAAGTAACATCCGACTCGGATATTTGCCCTACAGCCTTGTGAATAACATTAACCTGTATCTGTTCTGTAGACAACTTAATTAATGAATCAGCAAGTGCTTCAATTGAACCATCAACGTCACCTTTGACAATAACATTTAATTCCTGGAAGTTACCTAAAGCAATACGACGACCAACTTCATCCAGAGTAAGTAGTTTCTGAGTACGAAGACCTTGTTCACGTTGTAATTGTTCACGTTTATTTGCAATTTCACGAGCTTCCTGTTCGCTTTCTAAAACATGGAATGTATCACCAGCCTGAGGAGCACCGTTCAAACCTAAGATAAGAACCGGTTCGGAAGGAGCTGCTTGCTTAATTCGTTGATTACGTTCATTGAACATAGCCTTAACACGCCCAAAGTTTGTTCCAGCCAGAACAACATCTCCCATTTTTAAAGTTCCGTTTGAAACCAGAACTGTGGCAACATATCCACGTCCTTTATCCAAAGTAGATTCAATGATTGAACCGGTAGCACGACGATCCGGATTTGCTTTAAGCTCCAATAATTCAGCTTCCAGTAAAACTTTCTCCATCAGTTCATGAACACCAAGACCCTGTTTTGCAGAAATATCCTGCGACTGATACTTTCCACCCCATTCTTCAACCAGGTAGTTCATATTGGCAAGCGTTTCCTTAATTTTTTCGGGATTTGCATGAGGTTTATCACATTTATTAATAGCAAAAACCATTGGTACTCCTGCTGCTGCCGCGTGATTGATTGCTTCTTTTGTCTGAGGCATTACATCATCATCAGCTGCTACAATAATAATAGCAATATCAGTAACCTTGGCACCACGAGCACGCATCGCTGTAAAAGCTTCGTGTCCAGGAGTATCCAGGAATGTAATCCGACGTCCATCTTCCAGTTTTACATTGTATGCTCCAATATGTTGAGTAATACCTCCGGCTTCGCCGGCAATTACATTTGCTTTACGAATATAGTCCAGCAAAGATGTCTTACCGTGGTCAACGTGTCCCATTACTGTTACAATTGGTGCACGTGGTTTTAAATCGTCCTCAGCATCTTCCTCTTCAGTAATAGCTTCAGCTACATCAGCACTTACATATTCGGTCTTATATCCAAACTCTTCGGCAACAATATTTATTGTTTCGGCATCCAAGCGCTGATTGATAGACACCATCATACCAATGCTCATACAAGTAGCAATTACCTGATTAACCGAAATATCCATCATGCTGGCTAATTCGTTGGCTGTAACAAATTCCGTTAACTTCAATACTTTACTTTCCGCCATTTCCAGGTCTTCAATAGCCTGTTGACGGTTTGATGCATTTTCGCGTTTCTCTTTGCGGTATTTTGTTGTTTTATTCTTTCCTTTAGTGGTAAGACGAGCCAATGTTTCTTTTACCTGCTTTGCAACATCTTCATCGCTAACTTCAGCTTTAACAAGAGGTTTTTTGAATCGATTCTGATTGCTAGTATTGCTATTAGCATGAGGTTTATTTCCGGAATGTTGATTTGCAGCAGGAACAGGTCTGTTAGCTCTTTCACTATTAGGAATAGGACGAGCCATATTAGACGGCACGTTATTTAAATCAACTTTTTCTTTATTGATACGACTACGCTTTTTCTTTTTCTTAGCTTCATCTTCAGCTTTATCTGCAACTTTAATAACTTTTTTTGCCACGCCTTCATCATCTTTTCTGATTTCTTTGATGATAGCGTCTTTCATTTGTTTCTTTTGTTCCAGACGTTGCTTATCTTTTTCTTCTCTTTCTTTCTTCTTTTCTTCTTTCGACTTCTTCTTTGGACGAGTCGATTGATTTAATGCTGCTAAATCTATTTGACCAACAACATTAATTTTAGAAACAAACTCAGTTGGACGAATTTTGAAAACAGCATCGCTGTCCTCCTCTTCTGAGTCACTTGTCACATCATCTGGAACAACAGGTAATGATTCTTGTACTTCGGGATTAGTAGTCACCTTTTCGTCTTTTTCAATATTAGATTTAGTCTCTTTTATTTCCACTGATGGAACCGGAGCCTGCTTAGTTTCATCTAACGTTATTTTTTTAGCATGAGGTTTGGCATGTTCTTTAGCTACTACAGGTTTTTCATCAATAGCAGCCTCTTCTTTTACCACCTCTTCTATTATTGGTTTTTCTTCAATAACAACTTCAACCGGTATTATCGTTTCAATCACAGGTTCAGGTTTAACACTATTCACTTCAAGTACCTCAGGTTTTACTTCT
>Ga0172378_10007485_pt1 | contig 10159 bp, 9 predicted proteins | sample GrowelOW332metaG_FD_119755 | JGI IMG/M metagenome (GOLD analysis project Ga0172378, IMG submission 119755) | Groundwater microbial communities from an aquifer near a municipal landfill in Southern Ontario, Canada - Pumphouse #3_1 metaG | ecosystem: Environmental > Aquatic > Deep subsurface >... | reverse complement strand
TCCCTGGGATGTACCAAGGTTCTGCTGACAGTTCCCAAGGATACCACATTGATGGAAAGCACCTCATGGGCACCATTAAGGTTTATTGCCAGGAACTGTTCCTGCAATCTCTGGGCATAATGACTTATAACCGGGTACAAGTCGGAAGGTGAGATAATCTGTTTTTTCATTACTTTTCCTTTTCTCCTTCCTAGTTCCAATGCCGCGCTGATGATGCAACTTTTTGCCAACCCGATACCTTCAATTTTGTCGATGGCCTCCCGATCCACATCGAGGTTCTTGTCCAATAGTTCCAACAAGTCCTGGGCTATCAGCCTCACTGGTCGGCTTTTGCTACCGCTTCCGAGGAGAATCATCAAAAGTTCCAAGTCGCACAAGTTTTTGGCGCTGTTGAGCTCCAACCGCTCCCTAGGTCTCTCGCAGACCTCAATTTCCTTGATGTCAAGGTTGAGGAGTTTGTTTTCTTCGTATTTCATATTCTTATGTGCCATGGAATTGGGGATTTTGATTCAACATGGACAGTTTTCCCCTGATATGCTACAAATAAGGCATGCAAACCTATCGCATCGGAGAATTAGCAAGATATGCCAACGTGACCGTCCGTACCGTCCGTTATTATGAGGACCTGGGGTTGCTCAAGACTCAAGGTCGCTCGGAAGGTGGACAAAGGACTTATACCGATAGGGACTTGGTATACCTGAAGCGAATTCTTGAACTCAAGGAATTGGATTTTTCCTTGGAAGAGATTAAGACAATCATCAGTCTCGGTCCGGGTGATAGTGATGGTTCAAAGCGACGTGAGGAATTGCTCCGCCAGTACCGTTACAAACTTTCAGAGGCCATGGCAAAGCAAGCAGTACTGGAGAAGAGGATAGATGATCTTTCCTGGCATATCAGGCAGTTGCAAAGCGACATGGACTGGCAACAATGTCCTGGCAGTGGTTGCCAGGAGTGTTCCTTCCGTCAGAAATGTCGCTTTGCCAAGCAGACGGATTCTATTTAGTCGCCTGCATGTTCAGATAATCAGTCAAATATCCATCGATTTCCTTTGCCAGGGAAAGAGTGGTTTCGTGCACATCCTTGTTTTCGGTAAGCATCTTGAGTATGCCACTCTGGAATGCATAATATATCTGATAACTTGAGGGTACCCAGATACCTTGCAATTGAGGATTGCTTTCACGCATCTGTTTGATGGCAATTCCGAAAAGTGGATTATCCTGGACATGTTGCTTAAAGGCATCCAGTTCATACGTCCCTGAATTGACAGGGAAATATCCAGTGGCGATATGCCAGGCCAGTTGTTCTTCCGCTGAGACAGCGAATTGTACGAATTGCCAGGTCTCCTTGCTGTGGTTGCTGGCATTATCAAGGGTATACAATGCCCCGCCTCCGATATTCACTCCCCCGGTGGCTTTGTCATCGACGGCGGGCAGGTTTGCAACTCCGAGTTCAAAACGGTCACCAATCATCTCAAGTGTTGTGGTGAGCTGGCTAGTGGAGGCCACCATCATGACGGTCTTTCCACTGGCAAAGCTTGCGCTGATGCCACTTGTTGCGGTATCCAGAGCTCCTGTGGCATACAGTTGTTTCCATTTAGTAAGAAAATTATCCATGGTGCCATTGCTATCGAAAAGCATTTTTTGCGGGATGCCATCGTGCCCATTGTTCATGTCGCAGATAAGAGACAAGCCGTTTTGCTGGCCAAGCCAGGCGCACAGCTCGTAGGTGGTGGGTACTCCACTGAATCCGTAACGGAGGATTGTCCCCTTGTCATCTTTGAGAAGAAGCCTCTGTGAATCAGTGGCAAGCTCGTCAAGTGTCTTTGGAGCTTCCTTGATACCCGCCTGGTCGAAGGCTGTCTTGTTGTAGTAAAGCAGGATTGTGGAGCTGTTGAACGGCATGCCGATCATCTTGCCCTTGTATGTCTGGGAAAGACGGGCAGACTCAACAATCTGGGAAAGATCGTAGTTGTTTTCCTTGGCAAGGGTCTCGGCATCGATCAAGACAGGATTATCCCTGATATCCAGGATGGCCTGGGCATCCAACTGGACAAGATCCGGTAAGGACGAGTTGTTTCCTCCTTGATCAATCGCCTTTATCTTGGTAAGTACATCGCTCGCCTTGCCCTGGTACACCGCCTGTACCTTGATTCCCTGTTCCTTCCCTATGGTCTCATTAAACCTACCGACCATCGCGTCCGTGGCTTCCTGGAGCAGTCCCGAATTGGAATGCCACCAAGTGATGGTGGTGATTCCCTGGGTATCGTTCTCCTTCTTGCCTTGGGCGAAAAGGCCGAGAGCCATCAACAATACAATGCAAAATCCAATAGATCTTCTTTTCATTTTCTTACCTTCCTGAGAAGCGGGTGCTGACCCCTTCGTAAATCTTTTTCCTGAATACGATGAACAATATAAGCATCGGGCACATCAACGTCGCCATGGCGGCGAATTGTGGCCCATAGTCAAAGGATTCGGAGAATCCCAGCATCGTTATACCAACCTGCACAGTGCGCATCATCTCTGAGTTGGTGACAAGCAAGGGCCATAGGTAATCATTGAATATCTGAATGAAGGATTGCACGGTTAAGGCTACGATGAGACTTTGGCTCATAGGAATAAGCAAGGTGACCATGAAGCGAGTATCCGAGCAACCCTCCAAGTAGGCCGCCTCGCGATATTCCTTGCTGACAGTGAGAAAGAATTGCCTGAGAATGAAAATGCTGGTGGGGGCCAGCAGACTGGTGCTGATCAGTCCCAGGTAGGTATCGGTCAGTCCAAGGCGTTGTATTGTCACATAGTTTTGGATAAGCAGGGCGTCTCCTGGCAGCAACATGGTGGCAATGATGATGATAAACAGGGCATATCGTCCTTTATAATGGAACATGGTAAGGCTGTAAGCGCTGAACAGGGAGATGGACATTCTCAAGAAGGTCCCGACGGTGGCACAAATTAGAGAATTGACAAGAAAACGTGCCAGGTTTGATGCCTTGAAAGCCCTTGCATAGTTGGAGAAAGTGACTGTGGTGGGCAAGAATCTGGCAGGGCTCGTGCTAAAGTCCGTACGTGCGAACAACGATGCGCTGAAGCAATAGAGGATTGGGAAGATGATAATTAGGGCCAACAAGAGGGAAAGGATGCTGCGGATGGTTTTGCTCATTGGAAATACACCCGCCTTTTTTGGAATGCAAGCAAGATCAAGAGGAAGAGGAATGTCGCGAGGAACACGATTGTGGCGATGGCCGACCCTAGGGCGATGTTCCCCCCTTTGAAACCCTCCAGATACATCTGATACACCAATGTCTGAGTGGAACGATAAGGACCACCTTCAGTGAGTATCATCACAGGGGACACCATCAGCATGGCGTCCTTGATATTGTTACTGAGTACGAATACAAGTATCGGCGCACTCAAAGGAATCTCGAGATACCTGAGGCGTTCCCAAATTGTGACACCTTCCAGGCTTGCCTCTTCCTCAAGGTCTTTGGGGATGTTCCTGAGACTGGCGCTGAAAAGAAGGAAATCGAATCCGATATCAAGCCACAGACCAACGACCACCAGCATGCTCATCGCATCACGGGCGGTGCTGAACCATTGGATGTCCTTATTAAGTATTACATTGAGCACACCTACGTTCGGATCGAAGATGGTCTTGAGTATGAGCACGGCACTGCTCATGGCCACTGCCATGGGAAGGATAATCAGCGTATGGCTCAGACGTGAGGCTTTTGTGTTTGTATTGCACAGCAGAGCCAAGGAGAAGGTGATCACGAGATTGACAGGAGCGAAAATGGCGGTGAAGCGCAAGGTGTTGTTCCAGCTGTCATGAAAGCTTTCGCTTGCAAACAGTCTTCGGTAGTTTGATAATCCCACGAACTTGAGACGAACTCCGTTAAGGGAGACATTATAGAGACTGTCAAGAATAGTAAGGAAGAAAGGCCGGTAACAAAAAAGGAATGCCAGCAACAAGGCCGGTACCAAATAAAGATAGGGAGTGGCTTTTCTGATTCTTTTTCCTTTCATGTCGGGCTGATGCTACTGATTGAAAGAGAATTCGGCAAGAGGGTTTTCGGTTGGAAGTAGGGGAAACGACACTTTTTTCTCACGTAAAAAAAGATACGTAAGCAATTGCTCACGTATACGAGGGACGGGGAAGGTTTTGTCAGGAGAAAATACGAAGGGCTAATTTGTCTTTGTAGTCCTTGAGCTTGGAGAGGATGAGCTTTTGTTTCGGCTCAGTCTCATTGCTCTCCATTCTTTCCATAATCTTTCTGTTGAAGAAATCCCAGTTTATCATTATGTTCCCTGGGGGATTGAGAATGCGGTTTGCGCAGAAGCTCTTCCATTGACGTTGTTGCTCTTCGGTTAGCACCTCAGGATAGTTGCGTCCTATATGCCGGAAAAGCATCTCAAAGACTCTTTTGTCTTGGAATTTGATATTCAGGGAAAGTCTTTCTCCCGGCTGGGCCTGATGGATAAGAATGAACTGGTTCTTGTCAAAGTCACTGAAGAATCCTCCGCTGTAAATCTCAAAATCAGTGTCATCGACATCCTTGTAATCCTCTTTTGAGCTGATTTCCCTGAGCGTAAGGATCAAGGAATTCTGTTCTTTGATTAGATTATATCTTGCCATGCAGGAAGTCTTGTTGATACCGAGTTTGGTGAGCATTCCCTCGTCAGGGAACACGGGCGATATGGCGGTGACAAAGGGACAGCGGTTGGTTGCCAGCAAAAACAAACCATCCGTCGCTTTTATCTGTTCGCTTGTCGCCGTGAACAAACTTGTGGGGTCCTTGCTCAAATCAAAACAAAGGAATGAATTGCTCATATCCTTTGCAGGGGTGAGCGGGACTATCATGGCTGAACATCCATTAGGATTGGTGAAACGACTTGCCGTGTAGAGCACCGGCTCTCCAAAAGGAGTCCTGACCACCTGCTTGACCGCCTCCTTCTTGCGAAGCTTGAAGTAGTAGTCATAAAGTTTTGGCTGCTTGTTTTTGAGGAGTCTGGCTATAGCGATGGTCGCATTGACATCCACCATGGCATCATGGGCCCCCTTTTGCTCAATATTGTTGGCCTTGGTCAATTCGGTAAGCCTGAATACAGGATTCCCGTTCTCTGGATTCTTGGGGGGCCAGAGGATTCCTTCTGGCCTCAGGTCGTGGGCCGCTCTCACCAAATCTATGATATCCCAGCGGGAGCAACCATTTTTCCATTCTCGTTCGTAGGGATCAAAAAAATTACGATACAATGCGCTACGAATCATCTCATCATCGAAATTGATATTGTTGAAACCACATACCGTGGTGTTTGCAACAGAGAACTCCTTGTTGATTCGTTGGATTAATTCATATTCGCAAAGCCCTTTTTCCGTATCAGAGGGGGTGATGCCGGTAAGCAGGCAGGCCAAGGGATCCGGAAGATAGTCGTCGCTGACTTTTCCATAGAGTACGATGCTGTCCCCGATTGGGTTAAGCTCCATATCTGTACGCTGGGCGGCGAATTGTGCAATGCGGTCATATCGTGTATTAAGGCCGAAAGTCTCAAGGTCATACCAAAGCAAGGTGGGTTTGGATATTTGCATGAATCAATGATACCATATTTGGCCCTTCCTGTGGTAGGATAGTCCTATGAAAAAATGGTTGGTGGTTTTTCTTTGTGGCGTCTTTTGCAGCTCCATTTTTGCTTCTCCCTCTCAAAATGATGTCATTGTTGCTGTTGCGGCAATCACTGATAGTTGCATTGTCAATTGTGCAGGGTATGTCGCTTCGCCCCAGTACATCCTGCCTGGATGCACTCTTGCCAAGGAGGAAAGACAGGCATTGCCAAGTTCCCTTATCTTGTCCCAAAGTGATCTCTCTCACTATCTTGCAGTCATTCCTCCACCTCAAGAGAATGGCAACTGGTTTTCCCAGCTGGTATCCAGTGCAAGCGGTCCCCTGGACAAACTGGCCAGGACTTACCTGACAGTCCATGACTGGAAAGAAGGGGAAGCCTTGCTCACTGGAACAGTGGTGCCTCTCTTCCCGGTCGGGCTGGGGTTGTCCGATATTTTCAGTTCTGTTCTTACCGCCAAGCCACTTGAGCCGATTGAGACCTTGGTGGATGTGTGGGTGAGAGGAAGCCGGCTGTCAATGCCTGTCCATGTCAAGGGAACGTTTGAGATAACAAATACCAAGGAACAAGGGCTGTCCATCAAGCCAAAACAATTGGAGGCCACTGGTGTGTAGACACTGAAGGTTCTCATATTTAGAATAATCATCACAATTGGAGGTGTGGATTATGAGTGATATCATCTCTCGTACACAAGAATTCCTGAAGAGCTGGGGGGTAAGTCCCGATTGTGTCGAGATGCATTCCCTGCTGAAGCAGTTTGAAGAGGAAATGGAATCAGGTTTGACCCGGGAGAACAGCAGTTCCCTTCCCATGATAGCGACCTATACCCAAGTCCAAGAAAGCATTCCCCTCAATGAGGATGTCATTGTCCTTGATGCGGGAGGAACCAATTTTCGTACTTGTCTTGTCAGATTCAACGAGGAAGGAAAGGCGATAATTAGTGATTTTCAAAAGACCTCCATGCCAGGTATCAAGAGCGAAGTCTCCGCACAGCAGTTCTTTGGTGTTTTCGCCGACCAGGTGGAACGTCTGATCGACAAGAGCGACCATATCGGGTTCTGTTTCTCGTATGCGGCGACTATCACCAGTGGACATGACGGTATTCCCATTATGTTCAGCAAGGAGATCAAGGCTCCCGAAGTGATTGGCAAGCCTGTCGGAGCCAGTCTTCTTGAGGAACTTGCCCGTCGTGGTCATGATGTATCAAACAAGAAAGTGGCGGTGCTCAATGACACTGTGGCCACCCTGCTTGCCGGCCAGGCTGCGGAAAAATGCAAAGCCTATGATAGTTATATCGGCTTCATCCTTGGAACCGGCACCAATGTCGCCTATACCGAGGATAATGCGAATATCAAGAAGATCGGGAACCTTCCCAAAGGTAAGCAGATCGTAAATATAGAGAGCGGCAACTTCAATGTCAAATGTGGCAAGCTGGATGAGCTTTTCTTCGCTTCCACGAAGAAACCCGAGCAATATCACATGGAGAAGATGATCAGTGGGGCCTATCTAGGGCCGCAGTGCGAGTTGGTCTTGGATAAAGCCTGCGAGGAGGGAGTCCTCTCCTCTTCATTCGCTCAACGATTTGCCACCTGCAAGCCTCTATCGACTCCCGTAATGAGCAATTATCTGGAGATGCCTTTCAATAGTGAGTATGCGCTGGTCAGATGTACCGAGGGTAACGAGGATGACCAACTTGCCCTTTGGATAATCATTGATTCCTTGATAGCCAAGGCGGCAAAGCTTACTGCGGCGAATCTCTCTGCAGCCGTGCTCAAGAGTGGCATGGGCAGGGATCCTCGCCGTCCTGTGTGCATCAATGCGGATGGAACCACGTTCTACAAGACCGAGTCCCTTAAGAAATATACCGAGTACTATCTTCATCAGTATCTGCAGCTGGAGTATGGAAGGTATGTCACGTTGGTCAAGGTCGAGGACTCTCCGACCATCGGAGCTGCAATCGCAGGCTTGAGTATTTGAGTGATGTTTTCTCCCCTTCAAAGCGAAGTAGAATCATGGCCTCGATACGAGGGAAGGATACCAAGCAGGAGCTCTTGGTAAGAAGATACTTGTTTCGCCAAGGGCTACGTTTCCGTGTCAATGATGCGCATCTTCCAGGAAGACCAGACATCGTATTGCCTAAATATCATTGCGTCATTTTTCTTAATGGTTGTTTTTGGCATGCTCACGAGAATTGTCCTCTGTTCCGGCTTCCCCAGTCAAACAGGGAATTCTGGGAAAAGAAAATCCAGAGGAACAAGATGCGTGATGAACGTGACATCGCCAAGTTGCTATCCATGGGATACAAGACAATTGTGGTATGGGAATGTGAGCTGAAGACAAAACATCTCAGGGAAGAGACTCTCACAGGGTTGCTGAATGAGATTTGGGATATGGACAACTAGGGCTTGTCCGCCTGCTCGATCAGGGAGCGATGCCATGACAACAAGTAGTCATGACGGACCTGGCTCTCTCCTTCACTGTCGACCAAAACCCTGAATACCGGCTCGGTACCGCTGGGACGCATCCACATGAACGCACACTCCATGTCATATTTGTCAGTGAAACAAATCTTGAAACCCCCTTTGTAAGGAGCATGCCTGAACTTTTCTCCCATGCCAGTCAGACAGTTAATGCCTTCCGTCTGATAGACAACGTAGCCATAAAGGCCAAATTGCTGTCTCAGATATTCTTTTCTTTCTTCCCATTGAAGCAGGAACAGCTTTTCATAGTTACTCTTGAGTTTGCCTGGTTCCTGATGCACCTGCATCTTTCCCTCGGCACTAAAAGCGCCTGTGGTGGTAAAAACCGGCAGTGACCTGAGAGCGGCACCGATTGTGACCTTCCGGGGGACATCCTGCTTGTTTTGCCTGCACCAATAGGTGTAGAGCTCGCTTTTGCCTAAAAGCTTCAGCAAGGTGACTATGGTGTTCATCGGATCCCTGACTTTCGCTGGATAGGTGATGTTTCCCCCATTTGAGCCTTCTCCAAGGATCTTGACCAGATAGCCTTCATCCCTGAGCTTTTGGGCGAGCTCGACGACATTCGCCTCGCCAACTTCACTTCGGAACACCTTGCAATCAAAAACTTCTGCAATGCGGTCGATTCTCAATGAGGTGGGTCCATTGACCGCAATAGCCAGCCTTGCATCAGGATTCTTCAGTCTCATCTCGGAGAGCGTGACCATGGTTACCAGGGCAAATACCTCCTGTGCTTCAAGAATGACAGCCTTGCGCAGGATGTTATCCATCACCACAATATTGCCCCGGTCCCCGTCATTGTCAGGAACATAACCAAAATTGAAGATGGTATTCTCCTTGTGCTTGGATTCCACCGTCTTGCGGCAAAGCTCCAAGTTCCCTCCTTCGGGGACTATGGCATGGACAATCTCTCCAGGCTTGTCATTGAGTGTGTTAAGCACCACCGATATTTTTTTCAGGAACGGGATGTCGATGCTGTTGCATCTGGCGCTTCCATTGAACTCTGCTACGATTCCCAACGGATTTGCAACTATGGCGTTTTTGAGCTCTTCAAGAGTAGTCGACCCTGTCTCCAGGACAAAATCCTGATAATATTTCAAAGCACGGGTCTTTTGCACATCAACATCGAGAAGTACTTGGAGCATCTGCTCATCTGTCACCGAGGCTGAGAGTTCCTGGACCAGGTCGATATTCCTCTTATCCTTGACCATGGTCCTGAGTTTGTCAGCGAACACGCTGGTGATGGTTCCGTTGAAGACTCCTCCCTTGGCGCCGAATTTGATACCATTGTGCCCTACCGGGTTGTGACTGGCCGAGATATAGAAGAAGGCATCCCCTCCCTCGCTGTTCCGCAGATTATCAGCCATTATCTCAGGAGCCGCCGCAATGAAAAGATAATGTACTTGTATCTTTTGTGAGAGGAACATCCTTATGGCCATCTCTGCAATGATAGGCCCCGTGGGCCGGGCATCGATGCCGATGAGTACTGATGGTTCCTTGCTGTGTTCCTTGATATACGAACTCAGGATTAATGCCGCATAGGCGATGAGGATCGCATCGCTTTGTGCAATGACCGGAGTGAAGTCCTCCTCGTCCTTGCTGATAGCAAAGACTTTTCTCCAGCCCGAGGCGCTGAGTATCATCGAATCAAGAGACTTCTGTATCTCTGTAACGGTTGGCATTTGGCCAGCGAATGGATCAATCTCATTATCAGCAATAGGAAGTCTAGTGCGACTGTCGTAGATGAGCATGGGTCTCTCCTGTCATAGGTTTGTATGTATATATAACGATATCACACTTGCTCGTTTTGAGGAACTATAATATTGTTGAATTCATGAGTTATCGGTGTGCTTTGTTTTCAGACTTGTCCTCTTTCGGCAAGAGCTCCCTGACGGTTATGATTCCGGCATTGGAAATGCTTGGTGTTGAGGCTTGTCCTGTGGCTACCTGCCTGCTCTCCAGCCAGACTGATGGATTTGTGGCGCCTTGTGTCTTCGATACCACGGTCTCCTTCTGTTCAATCTTGAAGAGATGGCAAGGCATGCAACTGGAGTTTGACGGCATTTACTC
>Ga0172378_10007484_pt1 | contig 10159 bp, 8 predicted proteins | sample GrowelOW332metaG_FD_119755 | JGI IMG/M metagenome (GOLD analysis project Ga0172378, IMG submission 119755) | Groundwater microbial communities from an aquifer near a municipal landfill in Southern Ontario, Canada - Pumphouse #3_1 metaG | ecosystem: Environmental > Aquatic > Deep subsurface >... | reverse complement strand
GGCAACAGGATAATCCTTTCAGTAAGAAGTTTGGTAAACACATCGCTTACCACATCCCGACATTCATCGTCATCATAGAGGATGCATCTGGCCAGATTGTACATCTTCTCATAATAGCCTTTGAATAATCTTTCTATGTCTGTTTCTTGCTTCATACACTAACTATACAGTTCTGTATGACAAAAAACTAAGCAAAACAATAACTTTTTTCATTTTTCGTCAGAATGGCTACAAAATATTTCCTTATCCATAGCATAGACTATATTTATAAAGGTCTTGAAATCCCCCCGAAAGTTCCAGTAAACGATTATATTATCAGGAACAAAAGGATATCAAGGCCATTCATAAAAAAGCACAAGATTAATTCGCCATTTCAGATAAAAATTTGATACGAACAAGACGAATTTCCTCCTCACTATGATCTTTTCCAAGTTCGTCCAAAGCAACTTCTAAATTATCCGTTTCACTCTCACGGAAATATTCATAGACGTCCTCCAAATGGTCGTCGTCCATCACATCATCCAGAAAATAATCAATACTCAACTTAGTTCCACTATATACAATAGCTTCCACTTCATCAAGGAGTTCGTCGAACTCAAGTCCTAAAGCATTGGCGATATCATCAAAAGCTATTTGCCGATCTATACTTTGAATAATCTTTACCTTCAGCATACTCTTCTTAGCTACGGTCCTTACACGTAACTCTTCAGGGCGTTCTATTTCATTCTCTTTACAATGTTGCTTAATCAGGTCGCAGAACTTTTGTCCATAGCGTTTAGCCTTACCAGCTCCAACGCCTTGAATATTCTGCAGTTCCTGCAACGTAATAGGATACATTGTAGCCATTTGTTCGAGTGAGACATCCTGAAAGATGACGTATGGAGGAAGATTTTGTTTTTTAGCAACTTTCTTGCGAAGGTCTTTCAAAATTGCAAAGAGACCAGGATCTAATACTGCGGCACCTCCCTGAGGTTCATCCTCTTCATAATCATCATTGAATTCTGTATCAAGCACAATCATAAACGATTTTGGAGATTTCATAAAACGCTTTCCCGCAGCAGTAATCTTCAGCAAACCATAATTCTCTACATCTTTTTTCAAATATCCTGCTATGAGCGCTTGACGGACGACAGGATTCCAAATTTTATCTTCCTCATCCTCCCCTGATCCGAAAGCTTCCAGTTCATCATGTTTATGAGACACAATATCATCAGTCGCTCTCCCTTTAACAAAATCTATTACATATTCCTGGCGGAAATTTTCCTTAATCGCCTCGATGGCCTCTAGCACAATGAGCAATTGCTCTTTGGCTTCTATTTTCTCCTTGGGATGCAAACAGTTATCACAATTTCCACAATTATCCTTCGGATACTCCTCACCAAAATAATGAAGTAACATCTTACGTCTACATACTGAAGACTCTGCATAGGCGGCTGTTTCCTGAAGCAATTGGCGCCCGATGTCCTGCTCCGCAACAGCCTTTCCCTCCATAAACTTCTCTAATTTCTTTAAGTCTTTGCTGGAATAGAAAGCTATGCACTTACCTTCACCTCCATCTCTGCCTGCACGACCTGTTTCCTGATAATATCCTTCAAGACTCTTGGGAATGTCATAATGTATTACAAAACGAACATCCGGTTTGTCAATTCCCATGCCAAAGGCTATCGTTGCAACAATCACGTCAATATTTTCCATCAGAAAATCATCTTGCGTCTGAGAACGAGTAGTACTATCAAGACCCGCATGATAAGGTGCAGCCTTTATATCATTGGCTTTAAGTATCTCTGCAAGTTCCTCCACTTTTTTACGGGAAAGACAATAGATGATACCACTTTTATTAGGATGCTGCTTGATAAACATGATAATCTGCCTATCTATATCTTTCGTTTTCTGGCGTACTTCATAATAAAGGTTCGGACGATTGAAAGAACTCTTGAACTCTTTGGCACCTACTATTCCTAAACTCTTTTTTATATCTGTGCGCACTTTATCAGTAGCTGTAGCCGTAAGAGCAATTACTGGAGCTTTGTGTATTTTATTTATGGTAGGACGGATATTACGATACTCAGGACGGAAGTCATGCCCCCACTCTGATATACAATGAGCCTCATCAACGGCATAGAAAGAGATCTTAAACGACTTAAAGAATTCAAGATTATCATCCTTGTTCAACGATTCGGGTGCCACATAGAGGAGTTTTGTCTTTTCAGCCTTTACATCGTCCATCACTTGCTGGATAGCCGATTTGTTAAGAGATGAATTTAGAAAATGGGCAACTCCTTCCTCTTCACTCATTCCATTAATCACATCTACCTGGTTTTTCATCAAGGCTATAAGTGGGGATACAACAATAGCCGTACCCTCCATGATAAGAGATGGCAACTGATAACAAAGGCTCTTTCCTCCCCCTGTCGGCATGAGAACAAATGTATCATTCCCTGCCAATAAATTTCTAATTATCGATTCCTGATCACCTTTGAAGGTGTCAAAACCGAAATAATGTTTAAGTTTTTCGGCAAGATTAATTTCTTTTGTCATATTAATATACAGGTTCCTTTCTACTATATCAAACAGAAGTCCACCCTAGAGAAGAGAGACATCAGTCCCTATCAAAAGGATGTATTCTTAAGGTTTAGGCTGACTCCAATTTTTGCAAATGAGCTTTTCCGAGTTGCTGTTTTGCATAATCAAGAGTCACTTCAAAATTCTTAATACGCCTAGAAGGTATTTCAAACATTGCATCCATCATTACAGATTCTACAATAGAACGTAATCCGCGGGCTCCCAACTTATATTCAAGAGCCTTGTCTACAATAAACTCGAGAGAGTCTTCTGTAAATTTCAAGGTTACTCCATCAATAGCGAACAACTTCTCATACTGTTTAATGATAGAATTTTTAGGTTCTACAAGTATTCTGCGCAGAGCTTCACGGTCAAGTGGATTCAGATAAGTGAGTACGGGCAGTCTCCCGATAATTTCCGGAATAAGACCAAAAGACTTCAAATCTTGTGGGACTACATATTTCATAAGGTCATTCTTATCAATTTTTGCAACATTCTGAACAGAATTGTAGCCAACGACATGAGTGTTCAAGCGCTGCGCGATCTTGTTCTCTATTCCGTCAAAAGCACCTCCGCAAATGAAGAGAATATTGCTGGTATCTACATGGATATATTCCTGATCAGGATGCTTACGCCCACCCTGAGGAGGCACATTCACCATGGATCCTTCAAGCAATTTCAACAGTCCTTGCTGTACGCCCTCACCACTTACATCACGAGTGATGCTCGGGTTATCGCTCTTCCTGGCAATCTTATCAATTTCATCTATAAAAACAATACCTCTTTCAGTAGCCTTAACATCAAAATTAGCTACTTGAAGCAGACGGGAGAGAATACTCTCTACATCTTCTCCAACATATCCAGCTTCAGTGAAAACTGTCGCATCAACAATGGCAAAAGGTACATCGAGCATCTTGGCAATAGTCCTTGCAAGAAGGGTCTTCCCCGTTCCCGTGCTTCCCACCATAATAATATTGCTCTTTTCTATCTCTACGCCCGTTTCTTCTTTTGGCTGCTGCAAGCGTTTATAGTGATTGTATACAGATACCGACAAATATCGCTTGGCTTCATCTTGTCCAATCACATATTGGTCAAGATATTTCTTGATTTCCTTAGGCTTAGGCACCTTTTTTAATTCAAAAGGCTTTTCACTTTCGTTATCCGCACCTGACGAAGTCTCAAGAATACCTGTCTGCTGTAAAATCAAATAAGCCTGCTGGACACAATCCTCGCATATAAACCCACTCAGACCGCTGATCATCAATTTGACTTGGGTTTCGTCTTTTCCACAAAAACTACAAATTTTCTTCTTCTGCATCACTTCTTACGAATTAAAACCTGATCTATCATACCGTAGTCTTTTGCCTCTTGAGCAGCCATCCAATAGTTACGATCACTGTCCTGCCAGACTTTTTCAAAAGGAGTATGAGAATGGTTTGAAATAATGGTATAAAGTTCTTTCTTGAACTTCTGAATTTCCTTGGCCTCAATCTCTATATCAGAGGCTTGTCCTTGCACACCCCCTAAAGGCTGATGTATCATTACACGACTATGAGTAAGCGCAGAGCGCTTGCCTTCTGTTCCAGCAACAAGTAATACAGCTGCCATAGAAGCTGCCATACCCGTACAGATGGTAGCAACATCACTTGATATGAACTGCATGGTATCATAGATTCCTAATCCAGCAGTAACACTTCCGCCAGGACTGTTTATATAGATTGAAACATCTTTGCCTGGGTCCACAGAATCAAGATAAAGTAGCTGAGCCTGTAACGTGTTGGCTGTATAGTCATCAATCTCTGTTCCTAAAAAGATGATACGATCCATCATCAAACGGGAAAAAACATCCATCTGAGTAACATTCAACTGGCGTTCCTCCAAAATATAAGGATTCAGATACTGAGATTGATTTTTTACCACATCATCAAGTGTCATGCCATTCACGCCCAAATGCTTAGTTGCAAATTTTCTAAAATCACTATTCATTTTATTTCTTTCAATCGGTTTATACTATATAAGAAGAGAGGTTATCTACTCTTCTTTATCTTGTTATAGGAACAAAGATAATAAAAAAAGTCGATAACCCCTTATAAAAAAGAAGTTTTTTTTCGTAAAAAACGTTATTATTCGCTCATCATCTTGTTGAAATCATCAAGGGACACCTCTTTCAGGTTCAATTTTACTATTCCCTTAAGAATTTCTGCAAGCTTACGATCAACGGCACGGTCAACCATTGGCTGTACACTTTCCTTCTTCTTCAGCATATCTTCAGCATAGTGTTCAATGTATTCTTCTGGCACATTATTCATACCGTACTGAGCAAACTGTGCACGGGCAGCTTCCTTAGCCGCATCTTTCACATCTGCATCTTCAATTTTCACGTTGTTAGCTGCCACCAATTGTTCTTTAATAAGATGCCATGTGAGTTCCTTGATGCTTGCTTCATAATTTTTGTCTACGAACTCCTGATCCTTATCCTTATTATTGGCAAGCATGATTTTCTTCAAGAGTGCATCTGGGTATTCCAATTTCCCAACTTTCTTTTCACAATGAGCACGAATATCTTGAATAAAGCGGAAGTCACTATCAGTAGCCAATTGAACCTTCAGACCTTCTGCAATTTTCTCCCGGAAGGCATTTTCGTCTTTCACAGAATCTTTTCCATAGACCGTATCAAATAATTCCTGATTTACTTCATGCTTCTGGAAATGATTAATTTCTATAATCTGAAAACTGAAATCTCCTGTATGTTCAGCCACCTGATTACGCTCTATTTTCAACAAAGAAGACATTTCTGAGTCATTATCCGGATACGCCTTTCGCGGATTGAAAGTAATAATATCACCCAACTTGGTGTTTTCAAAGATTTTTTTCTGGTCCTCTACTTTAATATAAGACGGCATCAAGATAGCACCTTCTACAGCAAGTCCGCCTTCCTTTGTATTCCCTTTTTCATCAAGTTCACGAAGGTCACCCTTTAAGGAGTCATTCTCCTGATAAGTTTTGGCCTGTTCATACTTTCCTGTCTGTGAAGCGAACATGCTAATCTGTTGGTCGATAAGGGCATCATCTACTTTAATATTGTAATAATCCACTTTGTCACGGCCTGACAACTCGCACTTCAATTCAGGAGCCACAGCAATATCGAATTTGAAGATATACGGTGCATCTTTTTCCAAGTCTACAGATTCCTGCTTCTCAGAAGGAGATGGATCTCCCAGCATCTGAATCTTGTTATCTTGCACATATTTATAAATCTGTTCACCAACAAATTTATTAACAGCTTCCATCTTTACAGAAGTGCCAAACTGGCGTTTGATAAGTCCCATAGGAACCATACCTGGACGGAAGCCAGGAATATTTGCCTTTTTCCGATAATCTTTCAATGTCTTCTCGACATTGTCCTTGTAATCAGACTCCTCTACTGTTATTGTCAGCAGACCATTGATTTTGTCAGGGTTTTCAAATGAAATATTCATCTCTGAAATTGTGTTATATTATTATTTTTTATTATTTCTGAATTGTGTTGCAAAATTACTCATTTTTGTGGACAATACCTAATATAAGGGAAATAAATTTATCTTTTTTACCATATCAAGCATTGCCTTCTGGCTCTTTTACAATTCCTTCTTAGTCTTTTTCCTCTGCCTGTTCGTCTTCTTCATTAGGCTTGAAGCGGCGCAACACGAAGTTCTCACTGAGATAATTCTTTCTCACTACCGGATTGGAGGCAAGTTCTTCCGGATTCCCCTGAAATAATATCTTGCCTTCAAAAAGCAGATAAGCACGGTCTGTGATAGAAAGAGTTTCCTGCACATTATGGTCAGTAATGAGAATGCCAATATTGCGATATTTCAATCGCCAAACAATGTGCTGAATATCCTCAACGGCTATCGGGTCTACTCCTGCAAAAGGTTCATCAAGCATAATGAATTTAGGGTCAATGGCCAAGCAACGAGCAATCTCGGTACGACGGCGTTCTCCTCCTGACAGCTGATCACCTTTGTTCTTGCGTACTTTGGTCAGACGGAATTCCTTTATCAAACTTTCCAGATGTCGAAGCTGATCTTCATGCGAGAGGCTGGTCATCTCAAGCACTGCCATGATATTGTCTTCTACGCTCAATTTTCGGAAAACGCTTGCCTCCTGAGGTAAATATCCAACACCTTCACGCGCTCTTTTATATACAGGATAGTCGGTTATATCTTTATCGTTCAGATAGACATGACCTTCATTAGGCACCACCAATCCTGTTGTCATATAGAAAGATGTGGTCTTTCCAGCGCCATTTGGTCCGAGCAAGCCCACTATCTCACCTTGCCGCACATTGATAGTAACGCCATTGGCAACCGTTCTTTTTCCATAACGCTTTACCAGTCCTTCGGTGCGAAGCACCATCCTTTCGTTTTCTCTTTCTTCCATCTTTTTATACCAAATTATGGTGCAAATTTACTAAAAATACGTCTAATAGCACTTATAAAATCAAAAACTATTGATATTATTGCAGTTTTTTAGCGGATTTTGGTTACTTTTGCAAAAGAAAACAGAGAGGAAAACAATGTTGATATTCAGATTATTAAGAAAAAATCTCACGACCTTTGGGGAATATCTCATATTGATGAGACGTTCCTTCAGCATGCCCGAAAGGATGAGGATGTTCATGAAGCGCTATCTGAAAGAGATGGTTCAACTGGGAGTAGACTCTATTCCTATCGTTCTTATAATCTCTTTTTTTATTGGATCCGTGATTTGCATCCAGATGAAAGTGAACATCGAAAGTCCCTGGATGCCCAGATGGGTGGCTGGATATACCACCCGAGAAATTATGCTCTTGGAGTTTTCGAGTTCTATTATGTGCCTGATATTGTCTGGAAAAGTGGGCTCCAACATCGCTTCCGAATTAGGAACGATGAGGGTAACACAGCAAATTGATGCGCTCGAGATCATGGGCATAAACTCGGCAAGTTACCTGATATTGCCCAAAATATTAGGATTGGTGACCATCATGCCATTCCTCGTGATATTCTCTTCGGCAATGGGAATCGTCGGAGCCTATGGCACTGCCTATATAGGGCATATCATTTCCCCAGAAGACCTCACTGCAGGGATCCAGCACGCTTTCAACTCATGGTTTATGTGGATGAGTATCATCAAGAGCCTTTTCTTTGCCTTTATTATATCCAGCGTTTCCAGTTTCTTTGGATACACGGTAGAAGGCGGATCCGTGGAAGTAGGCAAAGCCTCTACCAATGCGGTCGTATGCAGCTCAGTCCTCATTCTTATCTCTGATGTTTTCCTCACTCAATTACTCTCATAGTTATGATAGAAGTAAAGCATTTAACCAAGACGTTTGAAGACAAAACGGTCCTCTTCGATATCAGCACCACATTTGAGACCGGAAAGACCAATCTCATCATCGGGCAAAGCGGATCCGGAAAGACCGTTCTGATGAAAAATCTGGTAGGGCTCTTAGAACCTTCAGAAGGAGAAGTCCTTTACGATGGGCGCAATTTTGTGACGATGACCAAGCATGAGAGGGTTCTGATGCAGCGTGAAATGGGCATGGTATTCCAAGGTTCTGCACTTTTCGATTCGCTCTCTGTAAAAGACAACGTGCAATTCCCGCTTGACGTTTTCTCTTCTCTCAATTATACCGACCGCGTGAAAAGGGCACAAGAGTGCCTTGACCGCGTGAATCTGCTGGATGCAGAGAATAAATTCCCGGATGAAATATCAGGTGGTATGCAAAAACGTGTAGCCATCGCAAGGTCCATTGTACTCAATCCGAAGTATCTCTTCTGCGATGAACCTAACTCGGGACTGGACCCCAAAACCTCTCTCGTCATTGATGAGCTCCTGTCGAGCATAACTAAGGACTTCAACATCACCACGATTATCAACACGCATGACATGAACTCGGTTATGGGAATAGGAGAGAATATTGCCTTCATCTATAAAGGACATAAAGAATGGCAGGGCAATAAAGACCAAGTGATGAACTCTACCAACAAGAAACTCAACGATTTAGTGTTTGCTTCCGACCTCTTCCGCAAAGTGAAAAAGGTAGAAATGGAGGAAGAGCAGAGAGCTCATGAAAAATGAATATGCCATCAATAACCTTCGTTATAAAAGCATCTCATTTCTCTGTTAACAGTAAGCTGTAAAATAAAAAGCTATCTTTTGCAGAGTAAAACAAGTTGTTTCAGTCAGTAAAACAAGCTGTTTCAGTGAGTGAAACAAGTTGTTTTACTTCCTTAAAGATTATCTTTTACTTTATTTGAGATACCAAACACCTTTCTGATAGACCATTGGAACTACAACCTCTTCTGTTGTACTGTCACCATAAGAGAATGAGAGGAAAGCATTAGCCACCCGCTTGACAGTATCAGCTTTTGCACTCACCACACCGATTTGCTTGATTCCACGGTGCTCTTGTTGCTGTTGTCCCATGAACATCCGAGCATTTGCAATGAGCTGTTCTCGATAAGAAGGAGGGATTGAATCTGCCTGATAATGGGCGTCTACATACAGATCATAATGTCCCTTGAGCAACATTTCATAATAGTTTTTTGCCACCTGGGCAGCTATCTCATCGGGAGAAGGCCCCTTTTTACAAGAAGCCAATATCAATACGGCAAAGAGCATTATAACAAAAAACATCCTTTTCATCGTCTTTTCTCGACCCCTTTCCTTATTTCTGACGAATGAACACATTGATCGGACATCCGTGCATTGACCAATTTTCTCGTATCTTATTCTCCAAAAAACGGCGGTAAGCCTCCTTTATATATTGTGGCAGATTGGCATAGAACACAAATGAAGGTATCTGAGTGTTAGGCAATTGGGTGCAATACTTTATCTTGATATACTTGCCCTTTATAGATGGTGGAGGCGTCTGCTCTATGATCGGCAACATCACCTCATTCAATTTGGAAGTTCCCACTCGGGCCTTGCGGTTCAAATACACTTCTTTTGCAATTTCCAAGACCTTGAAAATACGCTGTTTGACCAATGCAGAAGCGAATATAATGGGGAAATCCACGAATGGAGCCATACGTTCGCGGATGGCATTTTCAAATGTGTTTATCACCTTCTGGCTCTTGTCTTCCACCAAATCCCATTTGTTCACTACTACGACAAGCGATTTGTTGTTTTTCTGAATAAGCTGGAAGATATTCATATCCTGTGATTCAACTCCTCTCGTGGCATCCAACATAAGGATGCAAACATCACTATTTTCGATGGAACGTATGCTTCTCATCACCGAGTAGAACTCCAAATCTTCAGACACCTTATTCTTACGACGGATGCCTGCAGTATCTACAAGATAGAAATCAAAGCCGAATTTATCAAACCGGGTGTAAATGCTGTCACGTGTAGTGCCTGCTATTTCTGTCACAATGTTGCGCTCTTCGCCAATGAAAGCATTGACAAGGCTCGACTTACCTGCATTAGGACGGCCCACGACAGCAAATCTCGGAATATCTTCCTCAACTTCTTCTTTGTTCTCTGAAGGCAGCTTGTCAAGCACCATATCGAGCAAGTCTCCTGTTCCACTACCCGTAGCCGAACTGATGCATAGCGGCTCTCCCAATCC
>Ga0172378_10007483_pt1 | contig 10159 bp, 3 predicted proteins | sample GrowelOW332metaG_FD_119755 | JGI IMG/M metagenome (GOLD analysis project Ga0172378, IMG submission 119755) | Groundwater microbial communities from an aquifer near a municipal landfill in Southern Ontario, Canada - Pumphouse #3_1 metaG | ecosystem: Environmental > Aquatic > Deep subsurface >... | reverse complement strand
TCCGGGTTCAGCACCTCCCTCCCATCCGGCATACATAGTGAAGCACTCTTCACTCCGGTATTCGCATCCATCTCTACATAAAATACATCACGGGCAGGATTTGGATACAGGTTCATTACAGATCCCGTTTCCTCTATTCCGATAGGTGAAGACCATAGGGTTTTCAGCGCTGCTACCTGACTTATGGGTATTTCAGTATTCCACAACTTTACTTCATCTATACTTCCAAGCCATGAATAGAGGGTCTCTAGATTATCCATTCTGCCAATAGTAAGTGGCAATGTGGAATGTTGTATGTCACCTGAGAATGATTTATAGGTATCCAGTTCACCATCGATATACAACTCCATTGAAAACCCGGTATATATAGCCGTAACATGATAATAGCGGTTAAGTTCTATGGGTGCTGAACCATCCAGGTCTGATACCCCTGAACTCGTTTTGACAGTCCAGCGCAGATAACCCTCAGGCGTCACGGATAGTTTGTACCGCTGCTGCCATGAACCATGTGAGATAATAAATCGTTCTGAGCCAAGTTGTTCGCATTTAATCCAGCAACTTAAACTCACCGCATTACTAAAATTCAGGTCATTGTGATTCGCTGTGTAGATGATATTCGATCCTGTAGTAAACCTGTATGCCATAGAGAGCTCTCCACGGGCGTCGGTTGTTTTGCTTACACCCGATACGGTTGCATGAAAGCGATCAGCTGCATGATTAAGATCATCCCAATCAAAGGGATACCAGATCAGGGGAGTTTGAGCTTCTAATGCGGTATTCTTCACCAAGGCACCTGAAGTGACTGTGGTAGAAAGCATATCCTGGTTTGTGACCTGCAGGGTAATGGTTGCCACAACCGGATATTCAGGAGCCTGCCAACTGACCGTGTTTCCTGTCGATTGGCTCAATACCCCGTCAGATACGGTCCATTTATACTCCAGCACTTCCCCCACTGCCGGTTCCACCAGAGCAGTGAAGTTGTTGTAGTCGCCGGTGGGGGTATATTTTGATGCTGCCTGTATCCCGTTTACCACAGGCGGAATAAGTAAATGATCGACCACCTGGATGTGCAAGGTGTCTTCAGCCACCTGACTGTTGGATGTAACTCTGCACTTCAGTACGATTTGTGCAGGTGTCCCTGGCGCTGTAATCTGTACATGCGACTGGTCCGCTCCTTCCATCAACACATCATCCATATACCATTCAAAGGTGACCGGATCGCCATTATTTACATTACCGGGTTCACAATAAGCCTGAAATACAGAATTAATAACTGCCGGGTTCTGATCCGTTGAAAGTCCTTTAATCCGAAGGTTTAGGGAATAGTTGTATTGGTAATGATAGTCAAGCACGTTATCACCTGCATACAATCGATTATTAATGACCTGAGGTTCAAGGCCGGACATGAACAGTCGGATCAACCGTACTTCCCCTGCCGGGACTGATAGCGTATAAGTACCTGAAACGTTTGTACTAAGCACCGTTTCTGTAATAGCTTCGTACACTCCGAATGTCCCATCAGGCAGGCTGACCTGCACCTGACCGGCTTCCTGCGAAGGATTGAAATACAAGAATGCAGGAATAGCATTATCACCATAAAAATCAGTCTTGTTCAAATCAATCTGCAGAATTTCAGGTATATTGGTTGCTTTTACCACTGCAGCCATATAACCCACACTTGAGCCGCTATAAAGTGAGAGGTTGGTTGCTGCCCACCCTCCTCGGATAGCATCACCGGTAGCATAAGGTGTTTTCCCCAACCACACTTCCTTCATCGATTCATGAGGTAAACATGCATCCGGATCATTGGCTGATGCCCATGCATAGGAATCCTGTTTGTCCTCTGGCAGGGAATTCCAGTAGAAAAGTCTGCTTGCATTCGTAACATTCAGTATCCATTTAGCTATGGCTCGTGCATAACGTTTATCATACTTCGGCAGCGGTGCCAAGGCAGCCGTTTGCTGGAATCCATTCATTATAAAAGCATAGTCATCACCTGCATCATTAGCTTCACCTATCAGTCCTGATACATCATAACCGCCCCAATTACCGGTAATGGAACCCCATCCACGCAAAGCGCCTCTGTCAAAACACCAGTCAAGCATCTTTTGCAAGGGATAATTAGTACCCTCTACCGCATTCATCCTTGCTGCGGCCAGTGTTCCATATGGAAGCTGGAGTTCATAAGCGGGGTTGGATGCAAAGCCTCCTAAAAAGTCCATAGCAAGCTGGGCACCTTCAAAGTACTTTCTACTACCGGTTTCCAGGTAGGCATTATAAAGTAGCCATGCTATGCTGCCTGCCGATTCCGGCTCTGCAACCCCTGAGGCAAGTGGCATGCCTGTTGCCAGGTTAAAAGCGCGATAGTTCATGTAAGGGACCGTCCATGGAGTGGTACTCCCCCCCAGTTGATTTACGCAATACAACCACTGGTCAGCTACTGTAGTAAACTGAGTGTTGAATTCTTGTACTGCATCGGGATACAGATAGTTTAGCTGATAAAAATAAACGTTGGGCATTATGTCATACCACCAATCTCCTCCCGATGTGGTTGAATAACTATTCAGATAAACATTCTGCCCGTTCTCCAGATTGTAAAAGTCTTTGGTCTTAGCCACCCAATTATACCCATTCTGGTTGCTTTTATCGATGCCTGCCAAGGAAGCCCCAACAATAGCCGGAATGATGTTAATAGCTTCTGCCTGATCAGGGTGATCAGCCGCACCCACGTAAGTATCAAGAAACAGGGGTATATTGTCCGGGTAGTTAAATTGTCCCTGCGTACCCAGACGTATAAGAGGCAGGTATGGTCCCGCTTTATCCAGGTCAAACACGTAACTATCATAATTGACCGTTACTGCATTCCAATCTCTTATTTGCAGTGGTACCGGCAAATCAGGCATTTGACTGATGCGACTAATAGTAAGTTGACCTGTTTGTGCAACTAATTGCAATGAAGCAAATAGGAATGCGAGGTTTAGCAGTATGTTTTTCATAATTTCAATGTTTTGCGAAGAAGTATTGAGGTCTTATCAGGCTCTTATTAAGATCTTATCACGTCATTTTCAGGTTAGTTTTCACTTCATATCAGGTACTTATTCAGTTCATAACAAGCACTTATTTCGTTCTTATCAGGTTCTTATTCAGGTCTTATCACAGCATTATCAGGGTCTTATTCACTTCATAACAGGTTCCTATTTCGTTCTTATCAGGGCCTTATTCTCTTCATAACAGGTACTTATTTCGTTCTTATCAGGCTCTTATTAAGATCTTATCACGTTCTTATCAGGTTCTTAGTCAATTCTTATCACGGCATTATCACGTTGGGTTGAAGTCTTTAAACTTTTCGCTTCATGCCGATATATGATGAAACTATTGGGTGCAAGTTTTGGCTCTCCCATGAGAGTTTTTGCGCCTTTGGGCAACCGGACTCTTGTTTGGTTACCAAAGTTGATGATCACCGTTATATGATCACTCCCCAGGGTACGGGTAAACTGAATCAGGTCATCATGACGTATCAGTTGGTCATAATGGCCGTATTGAAGTGTTTTTTCCTTGTTCCTGAGTTCTATCAGGGCTTTGTATGTGTGAAGCAGGGAGTTCGGCTGCAACTCAGATTGTTTGACATTTACCGTTCGGTAATTCTCATTTACTTTTATCCACGGCCTGCCGGTGGTAAAACCTGCGTTGTAGCTACTATCCCATTGCATAGGACTACGTGACTTGTCTCTGTTATTGTTGTTCCCTTCAATAAGTGCTTCTTGTTCTGTTTTTCCTTCCTTTAAGGCAAGTCCATAATGGGTTTTACCCTGTATATCAACCATCTCTTCAAAAGAACCGGCTATGATGTTTCCCATTCCTATTTCTTCGCCATAATAAACAAAAGGAATTCCTTTAGCGGTAAGTATCAGTGCTGCCAGTGCCTGTGCCCTTGCTGTATTTCCTTCAGCAAGCCGGTTCATCAGTCTGGGCATATCATGGCTTCCAAAGAAGAGGGTGGGGTAACCTGGCATACAGGCTTCCATGCATTTCATCTCATTAAAAATCCTTTGAACCGAAAACTCGGGGATACTTCCAAAGTTGAAGTTAAACACCACATCCAGAAGACCGGGATCTTGATACTGAGTCAGCACCTCCAGTTTATCACTGCCAATCTCGCCTACAATAAACCGGTCATTGTATTCATTGATGGTAGCTTTTATAATACGCATGGCATCTTTCACACCGGGCTGATCCACATCATGGATATGTTCCTGTTTCCCTTTGTTCATTGGATTATCCTCCCCTATCCCGTCAGTAGTAAGGAAGTTGATAACATCCATTCTGAATCCGTCGACTCCCATATCAAGCCAAAACCTCAAAACATTCCTGATTTCCTCTACTACCTGTGGATTGGACCAGTTGAGGTCAGCCATTCGTACATCAAACTTATGGTAGTAGCATTGGTTGGTGAGGGTATCCTTTTCCCAGGCTCCACCTCCAAAGAAGGATTCCCAGTTGTTGGGTGTATCACGCCAGATATAATAATTCCTGTAAGGGTTGTCTTTTGATTTGCGTGATTCCTTAAACCATTCACAATCGGTGGATGTATGGTTAACTACCATGTCCATAATCACTCTGATGCCATGTTTATGTGCCTCATTAAGGAAAGCGCGAAAATCATCAAGGTTGCCATAAACAGGGTCTATTCGGTAATAATCTGCTACATCATAACCATTATCAACTTTAGGTGAATTCAGGAAAGGGGTAAGCCAGATACCTTTGACACCTAATGATTGGAGATAGCCCAATCGTGAAGTCATGCCTTCAAAATCGCTGATTCCATCCCCATTACTATCCTGGTATGAAGGCATATATATCTGGTAAAACACTCCTTCTTTCCACCAGGTCTGTCCATCAACAGATTGTTTCTGGCTAAAGCAAGCGTTTGAAAAAAGCAGTAAGCACGCCGGTATCAGTAATATCTTTAAATAGCGTTTCATCAGGTATAACTTTATATGATTACTCAAAGGCCACCATGCTGAGTATTCTGATTACTTTGTGTATAAAAAGGGAAGGCTTAACCGGTCTTCATATTACTATGCCGGACCTGTTGAGCCTTTCCCTCACACACACATTTAATTAATCAACCAACCAATTACGGTTTTTCGTCATTATAAAGTTTAGCTATCTGACCATCAGAAAGTGCAATATTGTAGACTTTCAATTCATCAACAGAGCCTTTAAAATAGCCAAGTGAAGTTGGGGTTTCAGACCATGACCATGTTGCAATTTGAGCATCAGTTGCTACACAACCAATAAGAAATGCCTGTGGATCAGGATCAGTAAGGGTCTGTGTTAAAGGTAAAATACCATCAGTAGCAGTCCATGTGTAAGAGAGTTCACCATTAAGGTAGAACTTGAGTTCTTTAGATACGGAATTCAATGAAACAACAATGTGATTCCATTGATTAACTACCACACTACCTCCATCTACATTATCCTTATCAATGATATTACCATCGACAGTTTTATAGGTAAAGAAAGGTTTCCCAACGCTCTGGGTTTGAAGTTTATACCCGTTCCAGAAGTTCTGTGAAACGATATAATTGTTCTCATAAATTTCAAGAGGGTTAACCCATACTGAAATGGTAATGTTGGCAGGCAAGAATGAAGCTGAATAAGGAACTTCAAGGTGTCCACCTTTGTTTAATAAAACAGCTTTGCCGATTACACCATCAGCCCAACTTGGCATCATAGCGTCAGCTCCAAACACCGTTGGATTCCCTTTTGTAAAAGTACCTACATGTGCAGTACTTGAAAATGCGGTAGCGATAGTACCGGTTCCTTCGTCAAAATGCCAACCGGCATTCAGATAAAGTGCCTCATCAATAAAGCCATAAGCTTTTGAATTAAAGGTAGTAATAGCTGCACTTAACTGAGTTAACAGGTTATCAATCTGAACTTGGGTAAGTGATGTTGCAGCCGTTGTTTTAATGGTTGCTAAAGTTGTTTTGAAGGTTGTAATAGCTGCTTCAGGATAATCAGCAGTAGTGGCTCCATCGGCCAATACTTGTGCTTCTGCAATCAATGCATTGAGTTCAGTCTTATCACCTTCAACAATTTTATCATCATCGTCTTTTTTACAAGACCCTAGGATCATTGCTGAACTTACGACCAGCATAAGCAGCAGAGTGTGTAATCTCGTCAAATTTTTCATTTTCATAATTTGTTTTGTTTTTAAATAGTGATCGATTGTGTTGATTGATTAAAATGTACGTTAATTAAGGGCCTGATTTGCATCTATCTCGGCCTGTGGTATGGGTAAATATCTATCTTCTTCATAATTAAAATCAGTTCCAAGTGCAGCCTCAGCAACAGTCTTGCCCCACCTCATTAAATCGAAGTAACGGTGGAACTCCTGTGCCATTTCAGCCCTGCGTTCTTTCCTGATAGCAATTCTTAATTGTTCCTTGTTGGTGGTAGTAATATCTTTCAGTAAATCATCGGGTATAGTTCCGTTGAAACTACGCCTTGCACGCAACCTTACTTTATTCAGGTTTACTAATGCTGAATCGGCATTACCACTTTCATTAAAAGCTTCCGCTTTCATTAAAAGCATATCTGCCACGCGTAAGTAAATATAGTTGAGGTCGCCATCGCCTTTCAATGAAGAAGACACTTCTGAGAGCGGTTGCTGGTGCTTTTTAGTAAGGTATCCCGTAGCTTCTGACCAGGAGGAACTGAATACTTCCCCGTTCAACCACATCTGCCCGTCACGACCAATACTTGCATCAAGGCGGGGATCAACATCACCGGTAGTGCTTCTTTCATACGAATCAACCAAACTTTGCGTAGGAGCATTAAAGAAATACCCACCCTCTTTAAAAGGAGCAAACCATTGGTTTAATGTACTCCCGGTGCCTGGAATCTGGTTAGTAAGATGCTGAATTTCAAAAATAGACTCCTTGCTGTTTTCAAATGCCAGCTTAAAATTATCTGCATAGTTATTAAGTAAACCATATCCTCCTATTGCTTCAACCTGATGGAAGTAACCTATGGCTTCTCCCCATTTTTCTTGATACAGGCAAGCTTTGCCCAACATGGCATATGCTGCACCTTTGGTAGCCCGACCTACATCGGCTGAACCATACGATTCTGGTAATACCTTTGCAGCATCGGTAAGGTCAGTCTCAATCTGACTATATATGGCAGATACCTCACTCAATGGTACATGGATTGCTTCCTGTGTAAGCTGGGGTTCCAATTTAAGAGGTACTTTACCGAATATATTAACAAGGTTAAAATAACTGTATGCCCTGATAAATTTAGCTTCTCCTATAATACGGTTTCTAAGGGCCTCATCCATGGGAACTGCCGGCACATTGGTAATCACATTATTTGCTTGTGCTATGGCATCATACACACAGGTCCAGTAAATCTTAATCATTCCGTTGCTTGAATTGGCATTAAACTCATCTATATAAGTTATTTCGGTCTGGTCACCTCCAAATCCTCCTTTTACTGCATCATCAGAGGCAACATCACCAAATACCCATAATACATTATCTGAATTGGTGAATGAAATGGCGTGATAAACCCCCGTCAATGCCTGCAAAGCCTGGATATCATTTTTGTAAAAGGTGTTGGTTGAAAATTCGCCCTTTAGGTCTTCGGTCAGGAATTTTTCACATGAACTCATTACTAAGAGTAATGAAATCAGTAGTATGGATCCTGCTTTTGCTCCAATAACTCGTTTTTCAATACTGCACATCTTCATGGTTCTGTATCTTAACGTGTTTGATAGTTTTATAAAAATCTTTTTCATAGCCTGATCAAATTAAAAGGTGATGTCAATTCCAAACATTACAGTAATTGCTGAAGGATAGGTGCCCCAGTCAATGCCGGCTGCCATATCGCCTTCGCTGGTGGAGTTGTCACTCACCGTCATTTCAGGATCAAGTCCCGAGTACCCGGTCAATGTTAACAGGTTGGTACCTGATAAATAAATCCTTGCTTTATCAAAGCCTGTAACTTTAAGTACACTTTCAGGAATGGTATAACCTATCTGAAGGTTTTTCAGTCTGACGTACGAACCATCTTCCAGAAAACGTGATGATGGTTTTGCATTATTTGCTTTGCCTGACCATGATGCCCGCGGTTGTGTGTTGGAAGTACCCTCGCCTGTCCAGCGTTCATCAAAATAGCGTTGTGTTACCGGGAATCCACGGTAAAATCCTTCAATATCCTGGTTTACCTGTACATAAATTTTATTGCCATAAGTACCCTGAAAGAATACGCTCATATCGAAGTTATGATAATTAACAGAGAAATTAACCCCTCCAGCAAGCTTAGGGATAGCGCTTCCCAGATAAACCCTGTCTGCTTCGTCAATTTTACTGTCACCATTTTGATCCTTGAATTTTACATCACCTGGTCTGATGTTGCTACCTTGTACTGCCGAGAGTAATATTTCGGTCTCATTTTGGAAGATACCCTCCATTTCAAGCAGATAGAATGAACCAATAGGTTGCCCTACATCCGTTTTAGTGCAAGTAATCCCTGATTCAACTCTTCCGTTAAAAGCAGGAGCGTCAATGGCTAAGACTTCGTTATGAAGGTACGTCACGTTTCCTCCTATTGAATAGCCCCAATCGCGTTTATTCTGTTTATACTCAGCTTCAAGTTCCACCCCTGTATTCAATACGGAGCCACTGTTAATCCATGCAGCACTGGCATAACCGACTGAAGGAGGAATGGGGGCATGTACCAACATATTCTCAGTTACTTTATAGAAATAATCGAGTGACAATGAAAGTGCACCTTTCCATGTTTCTAAATCAACCCCTGCATTGTATTGATAACTGGTCTCCCAAATCAAGTTTTCGTTTCCAAGGGCACTCTGTGCATACCCGATATTAGATACACCACCATACGGATAATTGTAATTAGGCGACATCCTGTCAACGTTAGCATAAAGTCCAATATCCTGGTTCCCGATAGCACCATATCCTACTCTCAATTTCAGATTCGTAATCCAGTCCACATCAGCCAAAAATGCTTCTTCCTTCATCACCCATCCGCCTGACAATGAATAGAAAGTCCCCCACCGATTATCTTTAGTAAATCTTGATGAACCGTCCCGACGTATAGTCCCTGAAACGTAGTATTTCTCTTTGTAATTATAACTGACTCTGCCTAAAAAAGAGGCAAGTGTTGAAGCGTATTCGCTCTGTGTGCTGATCTCATCATCAAGTCCGTTTCCGATATAGATCAACTCTTTCTCCTGTATAGGGAAATTATAATCATGTGCCCAAAGTACCTTACCGCTATTTTTTATAGCTTCAAATCCAGCCATTGCCGAAAATGTATGTTCTTCCGCAAATTTGGTTTCATAGTTGAACACATTATTGATAGTCCAGTTGACCGCTCTTTCATTGCTGACGTCAAGAGTGTTTTTACTGTTAATACGATTTTCTGATCCCCATGTTTGACTAAAACGGCGTGTATTCAAATTGTGATAGTCCATACCCAGGTTTGTAGTAAAGCTCAGTTTATCATTAAACTTTATGATAAAATAGGTTTTACCCAAGTAGCTGTCTTCTTTCTTGTTGTTGTCGTTATAATCAGCCATCCCTATCGGGTTGTAACCGTCACCCAGAAATGAATCATAAACTGATTGTGGATCACCGGTGACCGGATCGACGAAATAATACGAAGGGCGATCAACATAAGTTCCATCAGGAAATTTAACAGGGATTGCCGGATTGCGAAACAAAGCATACCTGATTACACTACCACCATTACCGCCATATCCATCGCCTGAACTTCCGATAATATTATTGCTGGATATACCGGCCAACATACTGATACCAACAGTAAGCCATTTCCTTGCCTCTGTGTTAACATCTATCCTTGCTGTTTCACGATCATAACCTGTATTTTTAATGATCCCATCCTGTGCAAACAGAGAGGTGGAAATCAGGAAATTCGTCTTTTCATCACCCCCTGAAACAGAAAGCTCATGTGAATTTATAGGGGCAGTAGTGAGTAGCTCATCCAGGTAATTTACATCAGAAAAGGTTGCTGCCTCTTCCGCTGTTATTAATCGGCGTTGCAATGTAGGAAGTAGGTAGGCATTGTCATTATTGGCTGCCTCATTGTAAATGGTAACGTAATC
>Ga0172378_10007481_pt1 | contig 10161 bp, 6 predicted proteins | sample GrowelOW332metaG_FD_119755 | JGI IMG/M metagenome (GOLD analysis project Ga0172378, IMG submission 119755) | Groundwater microbial communities from an aquifer near a municipal landfill in Southern Ontario, Canada - Pumphouse #3_1 metaG | ecosystem: Environmental > Aquatic > Deep subsurface >... | reverse complement strand
GGATAGTCATACTTCTACTCATGGGGCTATGGGAGCGCTTGCTTTTGGTATTGGTACGAGTGAAGTTGAAATGGTTCTAGCTTCACAGTGTGTGTTGCAGTCTAAACCGATGAGTATGCGCATCCGTGTCGAAGGTGAACTTCAGAAGGGTGTTACGGCTAAAGACATGGCTCTATATATAATCTCTCAACAAACGACAGGGGGGGCAACTGGTTATTTTGTCGAATATGGTGGCGAAGCTGTTCGTTCTTTGAGTATGGAGGGACGTTTAACCCTCTGCAACTTATCTATTGAGATGGGCGCTAGAGGGGGAATGATTGCACCAGATAAAATAACTTTTGACTATATCAAGGGACGTGAATATTCTCCTAAAGGGGATGCTTGGGATAAAGCAGTTGAACATTGGAAAACTCTATCTTCTGATAAAGATGCGATCTATGATAAGGAAGTCGTTTATGATGCTTCTCAGATAGAACCTATGGTTACTTTTGGTACTAATCCAGGTATGGGTATGGCAATCAGTAGTAATATTCCTGCTGTAGAGGTTCAACCTAAAGGGGCTCAGTCTAGTTATCAAAAGGCCCTAGACTATATGGAATTTAAGGCTGGAGAAAGTTTGATAGGAAAGGCTGTTGATTATGTGTTTCTTGGCTCTTGTACCAATGGACGTATCGAAGACTTTAGAGCATTTTCTTCTATTGTCAAAGGACATAAAAAGGCAGATAATGTAATTGTTTGGTTAGTTCCTGGTTCTTGGCATGTGATGAATCAAATCAAAGAGGAGGGGTTAGATAAACTTTTGATTAAGGAGGGATTTGAGATACGACAGCCGGGTTGCTCTGCTTGTTTAGCTATGAACGACGATAAAATTCCTGCTGGTAAGTTAAGTGTCTCTACCACTAACCGTAATTTCGAAGGACGTCAAGGTCCTGGAGCACGTACGGTATTGGCTTCTCCTCTTGTTGCTGCTGCTGCAGCGATAACTGGTGTTATCACTGACCCTCGAGATTTTTTAAATGATTAGTTTAGCATAGATAATAAAAGATATGAATAATAAAATAACGATTCTTCGTTCATCAATGGTTCCATTACCATTGGAAAATATAGATACAGACCAAATCATTCCTGCTCGTTTTTTGAAGACCACAACCAAAGAAGGTTTTGGAGATAACTTGTTTCGTGATTGGCGATATGACAGTCATGGTGATGAAAATAAATCATTTGTTCTTAACGATAGTAGATATAGTGGTCAGGTACTTGTTGCAGGACAGAATTTTGGTTCTGGCTCGAGTCGTGAACATGCTGCGTGGGCTATTGCTGGTTATGGTTTTAAGGTTGTAATCTCTAGTTTTTTTGCTGATATATTTAAGCAGAATGCTATGAATAACTTTGTATTGCCGATTGTAGTTAGTCCTGAATTTTTGAAATCTCTCTTTGAAAGTATAGATACTGATGCTAAGGCTGAAGTAGAAGTGGATTTGCCAAATCAGATGGTGATTAACCTTAGTTCAGGAGAGCGTGCTCATTTTGATATCAATACTTACAAGAAGCTTTGTTTAATTGAAGGACTTGATGATATCGATTTTTTGTTGTCAAACAAAAGTAAAATATTGATATGGGAAAGCAAAGATTTATAGAAATAATGGATACCACACTGCGTGATGGTGAACAGACAAGTGGGGTCTCTTTTGTTCCTCACGAGAAGTTAATGATTGCACGTTTACTGCTTCATGACGTAAAAGTAGATCGTGTGGAAGTAGCTTCAGCAGGGGTCTCTGAAGGAGAATCTGTCTCTGTAAGCAATATTTGTGACTGGGCTGCTAGGCATGGTTTTCTGGAGCGTATAGAAGTGCTTGGTTTCGTGGATGGTAAGGTCTCTGTTGATTGGATTGTCAATACGGGCGCTAAGGTCATTAACCTACTTGCAAAGGGTTCTGAAAAACATTGCAATCAGCAACTCAAAAAAACGGCAGAAGAGCACCTAAAAGATATTCGAGAAACGATTGATTATGCCCAATTGAAGGGCTTGTCTGTCAATTTGTATCTTGAGGATTGGTCCAATGGTATGAAGGATTCTCCAGAATATATATACAATTTGGTCGATGGTTTGTTAGACAAACAGATTCTTCGTTTTATGTTACCTGATACACTTGGGGTACTTAATCCTTTACAAGTTATCGAATATATGCGTAAAATGAGACGACGATATCCTTCTTTACACTTTGATTTTCATGCACATAATGATTATGACTTGGCGGTGAGTAACGTCTTGGCTGCAGTACTTAGTGGAGTGCAGGGATTACATACCACTGTTAATGGTTTAGGTGAACGGGCTGGGAATGCATCATTGGCTAGTGTTCAGGCTATTTTGCATGATCATTTCAATGCAATAACTTCTATTGATGAAGGACGTCTGAATGATGTCAGTCGGGTGGTTGAAACGTATTCTGCTGTTCGTATTCCTGAGAATAAACCAATTGTGGGTAAGAATGTTTTTACCCAAGTTGCTGGAGTACATGCAGATGGAGATCGGAAAAATAATCTTTATTCCAATCAGCTTATTCCTGAACGATTTGGTCGTGAGAGGGAGTATGCTCTTGGCAAGATGAGTGGGAAATCGAATATATTCAAAAATCTTGAGAAATTGGGCTATACGCTTAGTGAACAAGATATGAAAGAAGTGACTCAGCATATTATTGAGTTAGGGGATCGGAAAGAATTGGTTACGATAGAGGATTTACCTTATATCGTATCTGATGTGCTCAATACTCCTCAGCGAGCTGAAAAAGTCAAGTTGCTGAGCTATTTTGTCACTTTGTCACAAGGATTAAATCCCGTGGCTGCTGTCAAATTAGAAGTAAATGGGGTCTGTTATGAAGTCTCTTCAAGTGGAGCTGGTCAGTATGATGCATTTATGCGTGCTGTAAGGATGATTTATAAGAAGAAACTTAAACGCGTGTTTCCTATGCTGCTTGATTATGAGGTAACTATTCCTCCTGGAGGTCGTACACAAGCGTTGGTGCAAACTGTGATTGTATGGAAATATAATGATAGAATGTTTAGAACCCGTGGCTTGTATCCTGACCAAACTGAAGGAGCCATAATGGCAACGATTAAGATGCTGAATTTAATAGAGAATGATAAGATAAAAGGAATTTAATATAAACTATACAATAGATATTGTTATGAAAATGAAAATAGCTGTATTACCAGGTGATGGTATCGGGCCAGAAATTATTGCAGAAGGTGTAAAAGTATTGAAAGCTGTGGCTGAACGATTCGGTCATGAAGTAACCTTTAAAGAGGGACTTGTTGGGGCAGTTGCTATCGATGCAGTAGGTAATCCGTATCCTGATACAACTCATGAGTTGTGTTTGACTAGCGATGCTGTATTATTTGGTGCAGTGGGGCATCCTCGTTTTGATAAGGATCCTAACGCTAAAGTACGTCCAGAGCAAGGGTTACTAGCTATGCGTAAGAAATTAGGATTGTATGCTAATCTTCGTCCAGTAAAAACTTTTGATCAGCTGATTGATAAGTCTCCTTTACGTGCTGAATTGATTAAAGGGGTTGATTTTATGTGCGTCAGAGAATTAACTGGTGGATTATATTTTGGCCGTCCTCAAGGACGTTCAGAAGACAACAATACTGCTTACGATACTTGCGTATATAGTCGTGAAGAAATTGCTCGAGTGGTTCGTGTCGCATATGGATATGCAATGATACGTCGTAAAAAATTGACTGTAGTTGATAAGGCCAATATACTAGCAACGTCAAGGTTGTGGCGCGAAGTGGCACAAGAGATTGCTCTTGAATTTCCTGAGGTAACAACTGAATTTTTATTTGTTGACAATGCTGCGATGCGTATGATTCAATGGCCAAAAGACTTTGATGTATTGGTTACTGAAAATATGTTTGGTGATATATTGACTGACGAGGGCTCTGTTCTTACTGGTTCTATGGGATTGTTACCTTCAGCATCCATAGGAGTACATACTTCTGTATTTGAACCGATACATGGTTCATGGCCAGAAGCTGCTGGCAAGCAAATTGCAAATCCGTTAGCTACTATATTGAGTGTGGCTATGTTGTTCGAATATGCATTTCATTTGACTGAAGAAGGTAACTGTATTCGTCAAGCTGTCAATGATTCACTTGATGCTGGAGTTTGTACCCCTGACTTGTTACCAAATAGTGAGAAAAAGTTTAAGACGAGTGATGTTGGAGATTGGATTGTAAATCGAATCAAAAAATAATTTTTTTTATCATCTATTGCCCTATATACCTCATCTGTCTAATGTGTGTATATAGGGCTTTTTTTGATATTTGAAATGCTTTTGGCATACGGTTTGCATATTTAAGGCAAATACAATATGAATTTTAATGAATGAAAGGACTAATATGAAAAATCCGTATTCACAACTTGTTTCACTTATAATGATGCTTAGCAAAGAAGAATCATTGAGACTAGGTACAAAATTAATTTTTCCGAGCCATCTATTATTGGGATTGATCAGAATAAATAGAGGTGTTGCGTTTAAAATATTTCAAGAATATCATGTCGATTTAAAAGAGTTGAAGTTGACTCTTGAGAAATCTATAGCTGAGCAGGTGAAAGAATTGCCTGAAGAAGCTACGGATCAAGAGGTTCCTGCAGATGCTATTTTACTGACTATGGAGACTAGTAAATTATTGAAGCGTGCAGAGAGTATAGCAAAAGAGTTAAATCAATATCCTATAGATAGTGAACACTTACTACTTGGTTTATTGAAAGAGTCTGATGCAGAGCCTGCTAAAATAATGAGTGCTTATCATTTAGATTATGATACAGTGATGGAGTATGTAAAAAAACAAGTAACAGTAGATGGGATTTCATCACCTGATGATGATGACGATGACGATGATGATTTTGATGAATTAGAAGATAAAGATGAGTTAGATGATAGAGAGACTATCAGTGAATCAGGTACTTCAAAAAAGGCTAAATCTAAGAAAAAAGGTGGAAGTAACGAAACTCCGATGCTTAACAAATTCGGTATGGATATTACTGCTCAAGCTATTGAAGAAAAACTTGACCCTGTTGTTGGTCGTCAAATTGAAATAGATCGTTTAGCTCAGATTTTGTCTCGTCGTAAGAAAAATAATCCTGTTCTTGTTGGTGATGCTGGTGTAGGTAAGAGTGCTATCGTAGAAGGATTGGCTATACGTATCGTTGAGAAACGTGTCAGTCGAATCTTGTTTGATAAGCGAATATTTGCACTTGATCTTGCTGGTTTGGTCGCGGGTACAAAGTATCGTGGTCAATTCGAGGAGCGTATTCGAGGCATTATCGAAGAATTAGAGAAAAATCCTGATATAATATTGTTTATAGATGAGCTACACACAATTGTGGGTGCTGGTTCTGCTCCTGGTTCTATGGATGCTGCAAATATATTGAAGCCTGCTTTAGCTCGTGGACAGATACAGTGTATTGGTGCAACTACTACAGATGAGTATCGTCAGAGTATAGAGAAGGATAAGGCGCTTGAGCGTCGTTTTCAAAAAATAATGGTGGCACCAACTACATCTGAGGAGACTGTAGAGATATTAAAACAGATAAAGGATCGCTATGAAGATCATCATAATGTGTCTTATACTGATGCGGCATTGGTGGCTTGTGTGGAGATGACAAATAGATACATTACTAGTCGATCTCTTCCTGATAAGGCTATTGATGCTCTTGATGAGGCTGGTTCTAGAGTACATATACAAAACATAAAGGTACCTGTCGAAATAGAGGAGATGGAGGATAAGGTAGAAAAAGCTAAGTCCGATAAGGTTGAGGCTGTAAAAGTTCAGAATTTTGAACTTGCTGCTGCATATCGAGATACACAGTGTAAGTTGGAAGAGCAACTCGGAGAACTTAAATTGAAGTGGGATAAGGATCGTAAAAGTGAGAGAGAAACTGTCGATGTAGAGGAAATCGCTCAGGTAGTGTCTATGATGAGTGGGGTACCTGTACAACGTATGGCTCAGAGTGAAGGCATTCGTTTGAAAAATTTGCGTAAGACACTTAGCAAAAGTGTTATTGGTCAGGAGAATGCTATCGATAAGTTGACACGGGCGATTCTTCGAAATCGAGTCGGCTTGAAAGATGCTAATCGTCCTATTGGTACTTTCTTATTTATGGGGCCTACTGGTGTGGGTAAAACGCATCTTACCAAGCAGTTAGCTAAAGAGATGTTTGGTTCTACTGAGTCACTTATTCGTATAGATATGGGTGAGTATATGGAGAAGCATACCGTATCGCGTTTGGTTGGAGCACCTCCAGGATATGTTGGTCATGAAGATGGTGGACAATTGACAGAGGCAGTTAGACGTAAACCTTATAGTATTATCTTGCTTGATGAAGTAGAAAAAGCACATCCTGATGTCTTTAATATTTTATTGCAAGTATTAGACGAGGGTCGTATGACGGATAGTAATGGGGTTACTGTTGATTTTAAAAATACAGTGATTGTTATGACTTCAAATATTGGGTCACGGCAGGCTAAGGCTTTTGGTCGTGGTGTAGGTTTCTCTTCTGTACAAGATGAAAATGATGTAAATCAACATGAACGTTTGATGCATAAAGCTCTTGATAAGTTTTTCGCGCCAGAGTTTCTAAATCGGATTGATGAAATTGTTACTTTCGATTCATTGTCTAAAGAGACTATCGGAACGATTATGGATATAGAATTGAAGGATTTGTTTGGTCGTGTATCTAAATTAGGCTATGAATTGTCTGTTGATAATGCTGCCAGAGCCTTCTTGGTTGATAAGGGTTATGATCCTCAATACGGTGCTCGTCCTGTTAAACGTGCTGTTCAAACATATATGGAAGATCAATTAGCTGAGATGCTAGTGGGACGTCATGAAGAAGAAACTGGTCAGATTTCAACTACTTACAATAAGGGAGATGATAAATTGACCTTCGATTTGAAAGTAGTTTCGATAACAGACAAAGTAACGGATAAGAAACTGGCTAAAGAAGTGGAATGTAAAGAAGATAAAAAGTCTTAGAAATAAGGCATACAAATAAAAATATAACGATAAAATAAAACATTATGAGTAAAGGAACTATTGGTGTAACAACGGAAAATATTTTTCCAGTAATCAAAAAATTCTTGTATAGTGATCACGAAATATTTCTTCGTGAAATGGTATCTAATGCTGTTGATGCAACTCAAAAGCTTAAAACTTTTGCTAGCATAGGTGAATTTCAAGGTGAAATGGGTGATATTACAGTTGAAGTCAAGATTGATAAAGAAGCAAAGACATTAACTATTTCTGATAGAGGTATTGGTTTGACTATGGAAGAGCTAGATAAATATATCAACCAAATTGCTTTTTCTGGTGCTAATGACTTTTTAGATAAATATGAGAAGGATGCTAATGCTATTATTGGCCATTTTGGTTTAGGATTCTATTCTTCTTTTATGGTTTCTGAAAAAGTGGAAATCATATCAAAATCTTTTCGTGACGATACTAAGGCTGTTCATTGGACTTGTGATGGTTCACCTGAGTTTACTATGGATGAAATCGAAAAGGCTGATCGTGGTACTGATATTATCTTGCATATTGACAAGGACAATGAAGAATTCCTTGAGAAAACTCGTGTCGAAACTCTTTTAAAGAAATACTGTAGTTTCCTTGCTGTACCTGTCGCTTTTGGTAAAAAGACTGACTGGAAAGATGGTAAAGAGGTTGAGACCGAAGAGCTTAATATTATTAATGATTCTGAACCTCTATGGACTCGTAAGCCTAGTGATTTAACTGATAAGGATTATATCGACTTTTACAAGAAGGTTTATCCTATGAGTGATGATCCTTTGTTCTGGATTCATTTGAATGTCGATTTTCCTTTTCATTTGACTGGTATTTTGTATTTCCCTAAAGTGAAAACTAATTTTGATTTACAGAAGAATAAAATTCAGTTGTATAGTAATCAGGTTTATGTAACTGATTCTGTAGAAGGTATTGTTCCTGAGTTTTTGACACTGCTTCATGGTGTAATTGATTCTCCTGACATTCCGTTGAATGTATCTCGTTCATATCTTCAGAGTGATAGTAATGTAAAAAAGATTTCTACTTATATAACAAAGAAGGTATCTAATCGTTTGCAAGATATATTTAAAAAGGAACGTCCAGAATTTGAGTCTAAATGGAATGACCTTAAGGTCTTTATTAATTACGGAATGTTAACTCAAGAGGATTTCTATGAAAAGGCAAAAGATTATGCTCTCTTTATAGATACTGAAGGTAAGAAGTATACATATGATGAATACCGTACTTTGATTGCTACTGAGCAGACTGATAAGAATGATAAAGTTGTTTATCTATACTCTACTAATGTTGAGGATCAATATACATATGTTGAAGCGGCTACAGCCAAAGGATATAATGTTCTTGTACTTGATGGTCAATTAGATACTGCACTAGTTGGTATGCTAGAACAAAAGATTGAGAAATCTTCATTTGTTCGTGTTGATGGAGATACTATTGATAAATTGATTAGTAAAAGTGACGATGCTGCTGAACAATTAGAAAAGAGTAAGGCGGAAGTCTTGACTCAAGCATTTCAAGGTTTGATGCCTAAGATTGAGAAATGTGAGTTTACTGTCTCTACATCTTCTCTTAGTGCTGAGGGTACACCTATAATCATCACTCAGAGTGAGTATATGCGTCGTATGAAAGAAATGGCTAACATCCAACAGGGTATGAGCTTTTATGGTGAAATGCCTGACATGTATAATTTAGTTCTTAATAGTGATCACAAATTGGTGAAAGGAATATTAGCAGATTTGGAATCAGCTTGTGGTACTGAACTATCTGAATTAGATAAACAGATAATGGATGCTCAGAAGGTAGTAAGTACATTGCAAGATGCTCAGAAAAAGAAGAAAGATGAAGAAATTCCTCAAAACGAAAAGGATGATTTGAATCAAGCAGAAAAGAATGTTACTGAATTACAGGAGAAAAAGCGTGAAGATATCAATCAAGCTGTTTCTGATAATGAAGTAGTAAAACAACTTATCGATTTAGCATTACTTCAAAATGGTATGTTGAAAGGAGAATCCCTTTCTAATTTCATTAAACGTTCTGTTTCGCTAATCTAAACGAAAATAAATCCTAATTTATCAGGCAATAGTTTAAATCCAATTATTGGAGTGTGAACTAGCTGATATTAGAACAGGATTAAAATATTGCCTAGCTAGCCATAGTTCTCTACTTTTTGAGAATTAGGCTATGCTAGGTATTTTTTTTGTTTCTAGCACTTAAAATTAGACTCATTATACTATGTCAGAGTGAGGAGTAATTTCCTCACGACACAAAAGAAAAAGGGTTGTGTCTAAAAAAAGACACAACCCTCATCATTTTATCTAGTTGCTGATTTGCTCAAGCAATAAGACTACTAGTAACGTGGACGACGTGGACGTTCTTCACGTGGACGTGCCTCTTTAATAACTAGTTGACGACCATCCAATTCTTCTCCATTAAGACGTTCAATAGCTTGAGCAGCTGCTGCATCATCTTCCATTTCGACAAATCCGAATCCTTTAGAACGACCAGTTTCACGATCAGTTATAACTTTAACTGAAGCTACTTCACCGAACTGACTAAGAAGGTCAGTTAAATCATTCTCTCTTACCTTATAATTAAGGTTTCCTACATAAATGTTCATACCTGTTGGCTGAATTAAAATAAAAAACTAGTGAATTAGAACTATGCAGAAACAAATACAGATTTTAAAAATCATAAAAGAAGAAAATCATAAAATACTAAACTAGCAATCAATTACCTTACGATAGTTAAAAACTCGTAAAAATTATATAATATTTCAGTCATTCAAATTACTTAAAAACATTCAGTAAATGACCCAAACACAATTCGACTACAATAGTCGTGATTTTATTTTATTTGACCAAATATATAGCAAGTTATTTTACTTTTTTCTTTAAATTTGTCGAATAATTAGTGGATTATGGTGTTTCCTATATTTTTTACACGTAAAAATATAGGAAACACCATCTGGGTAATTCGGTGAAATAATTTAAAATGAGAAAAGATGTCAGAAGAAAAAAAGGTATCACAATGGTGTAAAGAGAATAAATATGAATTATTATATTCTCAGATAAAAGG
>Ga0172378_10007478_pt1 | contig 10162 bp, 9 predicted proteins | sample GrowelOW332metaG_FD_119755 | JGI IMG/M metagenome (GOLD analysis project Ga0172378, IMG submission 119755) | Groundwater microbial communities from an aquifer near a municipal landfill in Southern Ontario, Canada - Pumphouse #3_1 metaG | ecosystem: Environmental > Aquatic > Deep subsurface >... | reverse complement strand
TAATAATTAAGTCCAACTAAATGTACAACTTTTTTACTATATTAATAGGGGAATAGTAGATTGTTATAGGGGGTGCTGCTTTGATTGACTCTTTCGGAATATATAAGAAAGCAAATGCTCTTGTCAAACGTATAGGGACAAGAGATACCAGACAGATTGCCAATGAACTTGGTATCAAAATTTATTATGAGAATTACGATGACCTACTTGGCATGTATACCTATCGTTGGAAGCAACGCATAATCTTTATTAATAATAATTTAGATGACCACATGCGCCAGATGGTATTAGCTCATGAAATCGGTCATGATGTTTTTCATAGAAATTTAGCGAGTAATGGTCTTAAGGAATTTGAACTTTTTGATATAAAAAATACTACCGAATACGAGGCCAATATCTTTGGCTCTCATCTGTTAATTGACAATGATGAGGTACTAACTCTAGCACGAGATGGCTATGATATAGTGCAGATTTCAAGTATGTTAAATTCACATATCAATCTGCTACTAATAAAAATGCAGGAAATGAATAAAATGGGTCACGATTTTAATGTACCGTATCGTCCTGAAGGTGATTTTTTAAAGAAAATAAAAATTTGAAACCCATATTTTTCTGATTTTAACAATAGAATCAAGGGATTGAACATTATTATGAAAACTACGATAATCTACTTGGTATGTAATACCTGCATGTGGAAACATCGCATAATCTTTCTAAATAATAACTTAGTCGATTATATACTCAAGATTATTTTAGCACATGAAATTGGACATGATACCTACCATCGTAATTTAGCTAAAACTGTACTTAAAGAGTTAATTTTACTTAATATGAAAAATGATATGTAGTTTTATAAAAAAGATTGATCATTTATAATAAAGTTCGTTCATTTAAAACAAAGTTTGATTATTTAGAATAAAGTTTGATTAAAGCAACCTCTATGGGTATGATGTCCATAAGAGGTTGCTTTTTTTGTTTTAGAATTAAAAATTAATAAAGAGGAGGGTGTATATGGCTAAAAGAAAACGCTCAAGTTCGTATGAGAAAAAAATGAAAGAGGGTTACGGACAAGGTATTGGAATCGATTATAAACCATGGATAACTATTCAGGATGTGCCTTCGTTGGGAAGGGTTACTCGATTAAAAGGACATAAGGTTCCAAGACAATTTGAATTTCTTTCAGATTTAGAACGAAATTACTTTTATTTATTAGAATATTCGGATTTAGTTGAAGATATTCAAGAACAATACCCTTTGCTACCAATTGAGGAAACGATTATTATTGCAAATGAATTAGGAATTAAACACCCCACAGACCTTAAAAGTGGAGAACCAATAGTGATGACAACAGATTTTTTAGTAACAACTAAGAACAATACAGAAGTTAAAAAGTTTGCTAGAACATTGAAATATAAAGATGAATTAATGGATAAACGTGTATTAGAAAAATTTGAAATAGAGCGTGTTTTTTGGGAAAGGCAAGAAGTGGATTGGGGGATTGTAACAGAGTTAGAAGTACCCAAAGATATGGCACATAATATCGCGTTTATTCATGGTTATTCAAACCTTTCTGTCATTGAAGGATTCGAAAATATACTTGTTGAAGAATTAGAGGATATGAGTATTTATTTTATTAGGCTATTATTGGAAGCTAAGCAAACGATACGTCAAACTGCTTCAGAATTTGATCATCACTTTGGAATGAGTAGTGGTTGTGGTCTATCATTATTTAAGCATTTACTAATTACAAAGGTTATTGAAATAGATATGACGCAAAAATTAGATGTCAATCAGCAATTAAACATCAACTATGTAAGAAGAGATTTTTCCAAAAAGGTGGAAGCGATATGATTTTTTACAATCAGGTATATCAATATGTGGACAGAGAAGATCGAAACCGAATTCGAATTATTGAAGTGGATGAATTTGTTGCTTATTTTGTTGATTTAGATGGTGATACTGCTATGCCTAAAGCAATTAATTTAGCTGATTTAGAAACTGAAATTCAATCAAGCATTTTATTATTGGTTTCAGATCCATATTTAATGACATACGTAGATAAGGATTTAACCGAGGTACAAAAAGAAAAACGTGACGAAGACTGGAATATTGTTTCAATAGGTTGGGATTTATATAAAAAAGAGTTACTAAATAAAAGACAACGTAATGCGATATTTGAAGAATTAGCTGAAAATAATAACGTATCAAAATTGAAGGTGAAACGCGCGTTTACACGTTTTTGGCAAAGAGGGTTAAATAAGAATGCTTTATTGCCAGATTATATACGTTCAGGTGCAAAAGGAAAAGAACGTAAATTGTCTGCGACAGCTAAAGTAGGAAGACCTAGAAGTTACTCATCTAAAGGTATTAATATTACTGAAGATATTAAACAGCAGTTTAGTCATGTTATTAAAAAATACTATCGACAGAAAGAACAGCTGACGCTTACTGATACTTATGAACATTTATTAAGAGAATTTTATTCGGATAAATATTATGAAGGTGAAGTTTTAAAGTACAAGATATGGGATGGTACGCGGATCCCAACATATAACCAATTCTATTATTGGTTTAAAAAGTTTGAAGAACCTCAATTAGATTTTAGACTTCGTAATAGTTCAAAAGAGTATGAATTGAAACATAGACCTATATTGAGTCATTCTGCTTTTGAAACTGATGGACCAGGGACACGTTTTCAAGTAGATGCAACAATTGCAGATATTTATTTAGTTAGCTCTTTTGATCGTAATTTAATAATAGGAAGACCAATAGTTTATGGGGTTGTTGATGTTTACTCAAGGTTACTAGTAGGGATTTATGTAGGGTTAGAGGGACCTTCATGGATAGGTGCAATGATGGCACTAGATAATATGGTGACTAACAAAGTTGACTTTTGTAAGGAGTACGGTATTGAAATTAATCAAAATCAATGGCCTGCTCAACATTTACCAGAAATTATTATCGCTGATAGAGGAGAGTTTGAAGGATATTCAGTTGAGAACTTAATAAACAATCTGAATATAAAAATTGAAAACACATCACCATATCGTGGGGACTTAAAAGGGATTATTGAACGTCAATTTCGTACACTGAATGGAAAAATCAAACGAAAAGCACCGGGAGCTATACAAAAAGAATATCGAGAACGTGGCGATAGAGACTATCGTTTAGATGCTAGTCTTACTCTTGAAGAATTCACACAAATTATTATCCATTTAGTATTGCAACATAATCAAAAAAATATTGATAAATATCCTTTAGAGAAAGAAATGATAGTAGATCAAATTACAGCGACACCAATTAATTTATGGAACTGGGGTATAGCAAATAAAAAAGGAAGGTTGCAATCTGTGACTAATCGAAATCAATTTAGAATGAACTTACTGCCAAAAGCCAATGCTCGTATAACTAGAGCAGGAATTAAATTTAAAGGATTAGCATACGGTTCGGAAAAAGCTTTAAACGAACAATGGTATTTAAAAATGAAAAATCAAAGTATTGAAATAGTCTATGATCCAAGGTCAATGAATCAAATCTATATACCACATAATGGTGGGAAAAGTTTTGATATATGCTATTTATTAGATACAAGTGTGCAATATAAAGATAACTCTTTGGACGAAGTTGAATTTTATAAACAACTTTTACAAGAGGTGAAATCTAATGAAAAAAATCAGCAATTAGAGAATACCGTTAATACAGATTCTGCAATTGAATTGATCATTAAAGAAGCAACTAACCAAAAGAAAAATATGCTTAATCTAAATCAAACAAAAGCAGAAAAACTTAAAAATATTAAAGTAAATCGACAAGCAGAGAAATTAATGAATAGACAGGATGAAAAGTTTGATTTAGATGTTGGAAAAAAATCTGGAAAGGCGGAAGTTGTTAGTTTTAATAAAAAAGAAACTAATCATCATTCTAGTTCACGTTTGATGACTAAATTACGAAAGAAACGAGATGAGCAGCTTGGAAAAGATGACTAATGGAGTTTTAAAAGGCAACTTTGAAGAAGCTGAGTATAAAGTGTTAATTATCAAATATAAATCATAGAAACATATTCACTTTTATCAAATAGAATAATGTGAGAAGAAACCTAATGCTATTGTAAAGTGAGAAAAATTATCACTTTAAAGTAGCATTTTAATTTGCTAGTATTTTACTTAGAGGTGAATTCTATGCAAATAATATTTGATACAAATCATTCAGCTATGGATTTCACAAATGCTAATTATGATATATTTCCTAATGCTCCTGAAAGATGCCCCTTTAAAGATTGTTCTATGCCTGTTAAGCTTAAAAAACATGGATTTTACAAGCGGTTTTTCATAAGCAAATCATTTTCTGGAGTATTGTATATTCGAAGATACATTTGTCCTGTATGTGGAAGAACTGTCTCAATGTTGCCAGTATTTTGTCTCCAATATTTTCAATACTCTGCTTTGGATATTCTAAATATTTTAAGTGAGTTGTATTTACAAGGAATTCCTCTTAATAGGTTAATCAAGAAGGTTAAACAGGATTTTCCTTTGATGGATCGTAGGAATATCAATTACTACAAAAAAAGAATAGTTTTGAATAGATATTTAATACAATATGGATTAAATCTGATATCTCCGGAATATATCTTTGCAGGAGAAATTCCGGAGAATCAGAACTGGGTCAAAACTTTCCTTGAAATAGTCCGTATCCTACATCCCCATGTATTCTTGCGTGACTTTTCAAATATAATTGGAAAATCATTTATGACCTCTCAATTTATCTTAGCATAAAATATTTTCTAATTAAAGTCATTTGATGTTTTTTATCTAGCAACACTCCCTGCCCAATTTGCACCAATATTTTTTAAAGATAATATATTTTTAAAGGTAAAAAGGTAGAAAAAACAGGGAGGATAAAAAATGGATGAAAAAAACAGAAATGCCGTAGCGTTGAAGAAATTTTCTATCATAGGGCCTGTACTAAATGGACAGGTCTCTAATAACACGGAATACTTTAAACAAGTGGCCAGTTCCCCAATTGATATGCCGTATTATGGGACTAGGAACTACTCCTACAAGACTTTGGAATCATGGCTATGTGACTACAACAAACGTGGTATTGAAGGTCTTGTAAGAGGATGTAGAAGTGATAAGGGAAAATCTAGAAAAATATCCCCTGAACTCGGTGATGAAATAGTTAAAAGAAGAAAATCAAATCCGAGAATACCAATTACACTTCTTTATGAGCAGCTAGTATCTGAAGGTCTAATTGACCCTAAGAATATATCAAGGCCTACAGTATACAGGTATATTGAAGATCTATTACTGCTTGGTGAATTTAAAAATGATGATGATAATCCTGAATCCTTAAGATTTTCACATGAACATGTAGGAGACCTATGGCAGGGTGATGTTATGTACGGTCCATATTTAACCATAGGAAAAAAGAAGGTCCAAACATATCTTCACATGTTTATTGATGATGCATCAAGGTATCCCGTATATTCTCAATTTTATCTATCACAAAACTTTGAAACCCTGAGACATTGCTTTAAAGAAGCGGTTTTAAGGCGAGGAATACCAAAGCTTGTCTACACTGATAATGGGAAAATATACAGGTCGCAGCAATTTGAGTATATATGTGCATCCTTAGGCTGTACCCTCCTTCATTCACAACCTTTTGTTCCCCAAGGACGTGGAAAGGTGGAAAGAATGTTTCATACTGTCAGAATGAGATTTTTAAGCACCCTAAATCCAGCTACACTAATTGATTTAGATGATCTTAATCAAAGATATTTTAAGTGGTTGGAAGATGATTACAAAAGAAAATCCCATAAAGGACTAAATGGGCTAACTCCTCACGATGTATTAATGTCCCAAATATCCAAATTAAATCTCGTAACTGATGTAGCTAAAATCAACGAACATTTTCTTCTTAGAATAACAAGAAAGATCCAACCGGATGCAACAACTCAAATAGAAAACATCCTCTACGAAACGGATTCAAGATTTAGTAATAAAAGAGTTGAGATAAGGTACGAGCCAGAATGGTTAAATGACATAGCGAAAGAACTTCCCATATATGAGGACGGAAAGAGAATAGGAGTAGTTAGAGTAGTTCGCTTCCATGATAATGCCCATACCATGAGAAAATTTAAAGGCAATAGAAGAAAAGACCCTTCGATAGATATTGAGGGTCAAACCCCTCCTGATACAAAGATTAAAAACTCCATATCTTACAGTGAAATGATGAGGGGTGAAGAAGATGTTTAGACAGCATTTTGAGTTAAAATATAACCCATTTGATAAGGAAATATCTACAGATAAACTGTTTTCAAGTAGAGATACTAGGGAACTTGATTCAAGACTTAAATATATGCTAGATAATAGAGGAATTTGTTTAATAGTAGGAGAACCGGGAAGTGGTAAATCCACTGGTTTAAGAAAACTTAACGATAATCTTAACAGGTCACTTTTTAAACCATGCTATTTACCCTTAACCACACTTACAGTCAAAGATTTCTATCAAGCTATGGCAATGCTTCTGGGTGAGACTCCGGCACATAGGAAGGTTACTTTGTTTCAGCAAATACAGGAAGCTATACAAAATTTATACTACGAACAGCGAATTACACCAGTGATAATAATAGACGAAATTCATATGGCTCCCATGTCCATATTAGATGACTTAAGGCTACTTTTTAACTTCAAGATGGATTCGGCCAATCCATTTGTACTAATACTTGCAGGACAACCGCAAATTAGGAACAAACTAGCTCTTAATACCTGTTATCCCCTCAGGCAAAGGATATCCATGAGGTATTCAATGCAAGGATTGACCCTAGAAGAAACTGCGGATTATTGCAATAGTAGGATGAAGTTAGCAGGGTGTATAAATGAGGTGTTTACACCACAGGCCCTAATCGCTATTCATACACTATCAGGTGGCATACCAAGGTCAATTAATAACATAGCAATAGCAAGCCTTATGTATTCTACCGTTAGAAAGATGCAAGTAGTAGATGAAGAAGCCGTATATCAGGCTAATATAGAAACTGGAATATAGGGAGTATGGAAATGTTTTTTGAATGTTTTAATAAGATAAAGAATGGCAATGAAAAATGGATAGGTGAAATTACTCGTTTTAAGAAATATGGATCACATTATGAAATAGTAATAGAGAGTAGATCAAGGATTCATGTATTATACGGAAAGACTGAACAAGGAGCATTTGCATGTATGCCCGATTTTGGTGCTGGATGTCATCTAGTAAATCCAAATGATATATTTTGGAATACAGAGAAATTAACACGTGTGTTAGGAAAAGTTGATGGAATCACTGTTGCAACAGCTTTAAAAGTCTTAGCTGACAATATATCTAATTAGGCTCTTGCCTAATTGGAGGATAGAGCAACTGCAGGGATGCAACTCGAGCGCCAATTAGGATTCTATAAAAACATAAGAACATGATAGAGGGGCTTCTGGCTACCTCTTTCATGTTTTTATAGAACAAATGCGAAAAATCCGGGGGTTTGGGGCAGAGCCCCAAGGTCTAATTTAATACTATGTTAATTTGAGAATGAGTAAAGTATTTTCTTAATTAATTTGAGAATAACATTCAGTTTTAATATAATCAAGATATTTTAAAATGAGAAAATTTCCTAGTTTAAAATGAGAATTAACAATAAAGAGCAAAAGCTGTCGGAATACAGTGAAAATCCCTTTATTGAGGCGCTTCCACCAATTTTCAGTGAAGATGACGTGATGGATCGATTTATGGTGACACCACGAATTACAAAGCAAGATAAGCAAAGTGCCACAAACATTCGCTATCATGTGCTTAAACGTATAAAGAACTTTATTCAACCTTTACCCATTCATTTTGAAGTAGAACGTCGTTTATCTACATTAATCCGTAGAGGCTATTTAGCTAGAAATCCTTTAGATAAGACATTTCTGGAACGTATTCGTGTTTTACATCAATTAAGAGAAAATGAAGAAAATGCCCATAAATATATAGATGAACGATTGAATTACATTCGTTCGACAGCAGATAGCTTATCTATTATCGGCATTTCAGGTATTGGAAAAACGACAGCTATTGAGCGATTATTGTTAATGTATCCACAAGTAATTAAGCATGAGAAATATGAAGAACAGCCATTCAATCGCACACAAATTGTCTGGCTGAAAATTGATTGTCCATATGACGGCAGCCTTTCCACACTTTGCAAAAGTTTCTTTAAAGCGATTGATGATTTATTAGGTACACGGTATTTAGAGAAATTTGGATATTTGAATCGAGTAACGTCAACGATGCTACTACATATGACCTCATTAGCTAGTATGTATGGGATTGGTGTATTGGTAATCGATGAAATTCAGCATTTATTGCATGCTAAAAATGATCAAGAAGAGATGCTTAATTTCTTCGTGACACTATCTAATACAGTTGGTATTCCTACAGTTCTGATAGGAACTTCTAAGGCTCAACAATTATTTAAAGGTAACTTTCGACAGGCTCGTCGCGCAGCTAGTGAAGGTTCGATTATTTGGGACCGCATGGGTGAGGATAGCGAGGAATGGGAATTCTTCTTAGAAACATTATGGGAATTACAATGCCTTAAAACGTATTCAGAGCTTACAGAGGACGTTAAAAAGATTTTCTATAGTGAATGCCAGGGAATTACTTCAGTTGCTGTTAATCTGTTCATATTAGCTCAAGAGAGAGCTTTATATGATGAATCGAATGAAGAAGAGCGATTGAATGTGAGAGTTTTGAAGAAAACTGCAAAAGAAGATATGAAGATTATTCAGCCAATGTTAAATGCTATTCGAAAAAATGATTTTAGGGCAATGTATCAGTACGAAGATATTATGATTAATTTAGATGAATTGATGCAGAGTCATAAACAAAATACCGAGTATGAAGGTCGAATTAAAGAGGCCATGAAGGAACGGAAAAATACGTTAGCATATAAACGTCAAGAGTTGATTGAAGGTCTAAGTGGCGAAGTGGGAGCAATCGGAATTTTTGATTCTTTAACTGTACGTGAAATCCTTAAAGTCACAAAAAAATTAGTAGAAAATATGCCGGTTGAAACAGACTATAACGTGCTAAAAGCACAGCTTATACCACAGTTAATTGAGTTAAATCAGAAAGTTAAGGAGAAGAAACAGCCTACCGTAACTTCAGATAAAGTGTTACTTCTCTTGGCTGCTAGGGAGAGAGCATTGAAGCAGAAAAAACATCCTTATGAAATGTTGGTTAAGGATAATTATATTAAGAATCCGATGAGGGAATTCTATTAAGTTAATTTGGAGGTAATTAAATGCTACCTTTCTTCACGAATCCATATCCAGATGAATTATTGTATTCAGCAATTGCACGTTATCATTTTTATAGTGGGAATCTTGATTGTAAAGATACATTAGAAGAGTTATTTGATAGTCGTTCTGTGATACCGAGTGTTGAGATTGGTAGCCATCTTACTAATTTAGTAGAGAAATTAGGACCTCAATATTCGGTAGAGTATTTATTAGCTAACCATACGATTTATCCTTATTACGCTTCTTTTTTATCGAAAGAAAGGCAACAAGAAATCTTTGAAGATGTAAAAGGCGATGGAAAAGGATTGTATGCCCGGTTAGGATTTGTTGCTGGAGGTATTTGCAGAAAAGACGGATTATATTATTGCTCAAAGTGTGCAAAAGCTGACGCTGAAAAATATGGTGAACCTTATATCCATCGAGAGCATCAGCTAGAAGCGATTAATTATTGTTCACATCATGAAATAAAATTGCGAAAATATCCAATTCAAAGTGATAGTCGAATTGAGTATATTCGCTTTGAAATGAAACATATGAAATTCTCTGAATTAGAGGAAGTCGACCCGTACAAATCTCTTTGTGAAGGACTAGCAAAGCTTGCTTACCAGTTGCTACAACTTCCATTACATCAATTAAATAGGTCGCAAATTAGAATGAAATATAATTCATTGCTACAAGAAAAAAACTTGATGACAGCAGGTAAACGTATTCGTCAAAAAGAGTTATATGAAGCATTTTCAGCATTTTATCCACAAGATTTTTTAAAACAATATGAGAGCAATCTTGATGAGGATTATGAATACAATTGGCTAAAAGTTTTATTACGTAATTCTAAGCGCCATGTACATCCG
>Ga0172378_10007477_pt1 | contig 10162 bp, 5 predicted proteins | sample GrowelOW332metaG_FD_119755 | JGI IMG/M metagenome (GOLD analysis project Ga0172378, IMG submission 119755) | Groundwater microbial communities from an aquifer near a municipal landfill in Southern Ontario, Canada - Pumphouse #3_1 metaG | ecosystem: Environmental > Aquatic > Deep subsurface >... | reverse complement strand
TACACATGATATGGGGTCGGCTTTCATGGCGGCTGATAAAATAGCTATGCTAAACGAAGGGCATATTGAGGCCATGGGGACAGTGGCAGAAATCAAAAAAAGCACGAACCCCTTTGTACAACAATTTATTAAAGGCGAGTTATTTGCCGCAAATAATCGCAAGGAAGGTGCTGCTAGTGAACAAAGTAAATGATGTAAAAGTAGGGGCGATTACCATAGCTGGCTTAGCACTTTTTCTCATGATTATTTCATTTTTAGGTGTATTTAGTTTTGCAGGAAGCGGTTATGTGCTCAATGTTGTATATGAGCAGGTCAATGGTTTAAAGGTGGGTAATGAAGTGCGCTTTGCAGGGGTGCCTATTGGTAAGGTGAAAGACATTGGCGTACAAGGCACGAAGGTGCGAGCAGTTTTGAAAATTGACGCAGACACTAAAATTCCAAGAAATTCACGTTTTTCTATTGGCATGGATGGTGTTATGGGGACTAAATTTGTTACTATTGACCCTCCGGAATTTGCCGGAAGTGAGTATTATAAAGATAAAGAGGTAGTAGTAGGCGTTAAACCCCAAGGATTAGATGAGTTTATGGAGGCATCTTCTAAGGTTTTGGACAAACTTGGTAATATTGCTGATGCGTTTAACAATGTATTTGGTGACAAAGAAGTGCAAAAATCTATGCGAGAAGGCTTCCTTAACGCTAGTGAAATCAGTAAGAACTTAAATACCTTTAGCAAGGTTATGGCAGACTTAGCTTCTAATAACCAAGAAGAAATTTCTCAAATGGTACATGATATGAGCTTAATGACAGCACATATGAATAGTATTATGGAGGGCGCGGATAATAGTGGCGCTACAGGCAAGAATCTCTCTATAATGGCTACAAATATGGCAACTGCTAGTGAACGTATTGAGAAAATGGCAGCTTCATTGCAAGATGTGGTTACAGATCCTCAAACAAAAAGTGATTTAAAAGCCACTATACATAATGCCCGAAAAACTAGTGAAAAAGCTAATAAAATACTTGGCGTTGTAACAGATGCTAAAGCTCAAGCTGATATAATGTACAATGATAAAAATAAAAAATGGCGTAATGATATGGGCGTACAGTTTCCTTTGTTAGAAAATAGTTTTGTTTATATTGGAGGTGCTGATGTAGGGGATGACACAAGACTTGATTTAAACTACAGTAAAATGTTAAATCCTAGATTTGGTGTTCGTGCGGGTGTAATGCAAGGCTCTTTTGGAGTAGGCATGAATTACAAGATTGGTAGTAACTTTAAACTATTTACCGATTTCTATGATTTCAATGATACTAAGGTGAGAATTGGCGGAGAATTGTTGTTGACAAAAGATTTTTCCCTTATAGCACAAAGTACAGAAGTCAATGGTAATGGTTCGGATACGGCTTATTTTGGCGTGCGTAGCTATTTTTAATAAAAAGTTGACTTTACATAAATAAGTAACTATAATCTATCTATACTGACTATTTGGTCAGTAGTAATAGGAGGGCTAATATGACAAATAAGTATCTAACAAAAAAAACGCTCTTAGCAGTGGCGGTGCTTAGTACTTTTGCCGTGCAAACAGCGTTTGCAGCTACAGTGGAGCTCAATTTAGACAAGGCAGTGCACATGGCATTGGTAAATAATTCCAATGTTAAAATTTCTCGCGCAGAACTTTCTAACGCTAAAGCGGGAAAAGATGCGGCTAAAGGTTCTCGTTGGGGCAGCATTACGGCGAGCAGCAGCAATAATCGTGGAGGATATTATCATCCTGTTGGTACACAAGAGGGACCATCAGGCAATTTTAAAAATGGATTTACTTTATCATTACCGCTTTATTCAGGTGGTGCGATTTCCGGCGCTATTGATAAAGCTAGTAAGAACTATGTATATTATCAATACGGTATGGATGAATCCTATCAGGCCACGAAGCTAAGTGCTACTACAGGGTATTATTCTGTACTAGAGGCGGCCAATACAGTTACATTGGATAAAGAATCCGTGAAGCAACTTGCGGATCATTTAAAAAATACACAAGCACAGTTTAATGTAGGAGTTGTTGCTAAAATTGATGTGCTTAGAAGCCAAGTAGAGTTGGCTAATGCGAAACAAACGCTTACAAAGGCACAAAATGCTTATGATGTAGCGGTAGCTAGTTTGAATAATGTGATAGGGTTGCCAATTTCTACTGACCTTAGTGTTAGCGAGGGCTTAGAATACAAAAAATATAATAATACTTTAGAAAATTGTATAACATATGCTATGACTAACAGACCGGAAATTCATCAGGCAAAGGTTGCTGTTGATATGGCTAAGGCTACTCAAAAGATTGCTAATGCCGGAAATATGCCTTCTGTGGATGCAACAGCATCTACCGGCTGGGTAAATAATTCCTGGCCGGCTACAAAAAATGATAATTGGTCTGTGGGTTTGACCATTTCTATGAACGTTTGGGATTATGGGGTAACGGCTGCTAAGGTCGCTGGTGCTAAAGCTGATGTAGTTAAAGCAGAAGAAACTTATCGCCAAACTAGCGATAGCGTGCAATTGGCTGTGCGTACTTATTACTTAAGCTTGCGAGAGGCAGAAAAACGTATTAATACTACTGCGTTAGCTATATCTGAAGCAGAGGAAGCATATAAAATAGCATTGGTTAGGTATCAGGCAGGAGTTGGCACTAATACGGATGTTATTGATGCTCAAGTAGCTTTAACAACGGCTAAAAACAACTATATACAAGCTCTCTATGACTATAATACTTCTCATGCTCAGTTGGAGAAAGCTATGGGTGTTCCTGTAGTAGTTAATTAACAAAATAATGCTAAAAATACCGTTACAAGTATAGTGACGGTATTTTTTTGTGCTAAAATTTGGTATACTATACGAGATAGAATATTGGCAGCATATGATAGCTATTGCTGGAGAAAAATTTTAGAAAAATTCTCTTTAAAGGAGATTATTACAAATGTCCGTTGTAAGAAAGTGGTTATTGGGCTTTGTGGTCTTGCTGATAGCTTTATATTTGGGGATTATTAATATAGTAGTACCCCATTATTTAACTGCGGTTATTCCTAACATAGAAACCATTGCGAACGATTATATAAATGGCAAAGTTAATATTGAAGGACTAAAAGTGTCCAACACCTTGGAGATTACGGCCAAGAATATTGTTGTGTCCGATAAAGCTGGTAAAGAGGTGGCTAAAGCGCCTTCTATTGTTATTGGCTTTAGTCTGCTTAAGGGATTAACAGGGGCAAGCATTATAAGTGCTATCGATACCCTTGATATTAACGAGCCAATAATTCGTATTAATATGGATAAGAATGATAAATTAGATATCACAGAATTGTTAAAAACACAGGACAACGAAGGTACTAACTTTAAAGGACTAGTTCATATTATTAACGGTCAATTAGTTATGACTACGCCTTATGGAATGTGGACAACAGGTGTGCAAGGAGACATTTCTGCAGCTGGCAATCCGGACTATGCCATAGATATAGACCTTTCTTTGCGCAATGAAATTTTATCTATAGTGGGCAGGCTGAATTCTAATACAAGTGGTGCTCTCACAATAAGAACAAAATCTTTTAGTTTGGATGAATTTACAGCATTAATCGAACACTATATTCCTGTACGTGATATATCTGGTTCTGTTAGAGAGTTAAACGTTTTGTGGAATAACGATGGAAAACGTGTAGGAATGTCAGGTTCCGGAAAGTTTTTCCAAGCGGCAGGCACAGTTGTTAATGGCAATAGTCTAGTACCAGTAACCTTAGACGGTAAAGTTAAAGTTCATGAAATGACTTTTACTGCGGATAAGCTTAAGGCTACAGTAAATGGTGAAAAAGCAGAAATAAATGGCAGCATTGATTTTACAAATATTAAAGAACCGACTGCTCAAGATTTGGTTGTAGAAGTAAAAAGTTTTGATTTAACAAAAATAATTACTTCTGTACCGTTAGAAGGTGTGTTTAGTGGTAAATTAATTTTAAATGGAACGCAAAAAGCTTTGGGTATTACAGGTAATTTAACTGCTCCTGAGTTGGTGGTGGCGGGAGAAAGGCTTAGTAATTTAAAAATACCATTGTCTATGCGGGGGGGAAAGATAGATATTTCAGGAGCTACGGCTGAATATTCAGGCGGCAATGTTTCTCTTACCGGTAGTTATGAAACTACCAGTGGTAAAATTTTAGCTGATGTGGGTATGCAACAGGTTAATTTGGCTCAGTTGGCTAAATTTAATGATGAAAATATTATTGCTAACGGCGAGATGACCGTGGAAGGATATTTGGCGCAAGACCATCTTAAACTTAGTACGGCTGCTAACTTAATGACACTACAATGGCGTGGTACTATGTTTAGAAACTTAGCTTTAGATGTAGATATCAATAAAGATAATATTATTGTCAATAACTTTAGCATTTTTAGTGATAATGGCGGGGCTATGGTGGCCTCAGGTTCTTGGAAAGATAAGATTATTGATGCTAAGGCACATCTTTCTGACTTGCCTATAGAACCATTTTTACAGCTAACGAAGAAAGACATAAGTGGAACCTTGTCTGGAATATTTACTGTGCAAGGACCTCTTGCTTCTGTGCGTATTGCAGGAAAAGCTTCCCTAGGGGCAGGAGAAATTTTAGGAGAAAAGTTTGTTGGTGCCCAAGGGTTTATTGTGCTGCAAAATAATGTTTTGCAAATTAGTAAATTGAAAATAGAGATGGCTCAGGGAGAACATTTAGTTGACGGTAAAATAGATATAAGAGGAACAAAACCGGTCATAGATATTGATGTTACAACTAACAACGTGCGTATTGAACCACTTGCTAATTATTTCGCTCCTACCATAAAGTTAACAGGTAATTTAGACAACCGAGCACATATTTTTGGCGCTATTGACTCATTGAGAGTTAGCGGGAAGATGCACCTATGGGATGGTAGTTGCAAGGGATTTTTAGTGGATGATATTGTCGGAGTGTATGATTATAACGCTGGTGCCTTAAGTTTAAAGGATTTTAAGATTAAAGCTTTAACAACTAATGTAGACTTAGAAGGAACAATGGATTCTGCCGGTAACTTGGATTTTGCCATGGACGCTAGGAAAATACATTTGGAACGGATACCAAAACTGGTAGATTATGCTAAGGTCGAAGGTTTGGCAGATTTCAGTGGCAGAGTAAAGGGAACTAGCAAAACACCTTTATTTGCAGGTGCCTTGACAGCCAATTCCATAAAAATAAACGGTGAAGAATTGACAGGGCTTGCTTTCTTTGTGGAAAGCAAGGGCGGTATGGTAAATAAATTAAATGGTACCTTTGAACAAGGGGCAGGAGGTTATTACGAGGCTGTTTTGCTTTTAGATTTAGAAAAAGGATTGCTGCAAGGAACTTTGAATGCAACCAATGGAAACATAAATTCTATAGCAAAAATGGCTAAGGAAAACCTTGATATTCAAGGCTTGCTAAATGGCAAAATAGTAATAAACAAAGAAGGCAAAGGTAGCGGCATTAGTATAATAGGAAAAGTCGATCAAGGCAAAGTGCGCGGTATTGCTTTTAAAGACATTGATTTTAATTTGTTTTACAAAAAAGGGCTGTGGCAGATAAACAATATGAAAGCTCAAGAGGATACAGGTGGTTTTATCGCGGCACAAGGAAGTGTAGACCTTAGAACACGTAAAATAGATTTAGAAGTGGGGTCTAATAAGGCCAATGCAGCAATTTTAACTGCTTTCATGGCTAATCCTCCTGATTTTGGCGGTACTATGGATTTCACAGCTCAATTGACCGGTGATTTGGATAATCCTAAGGGTAATCTTTCCTTGCAGGTTAGCCAGGGAGAATTATCCGGTGTTACTTTTGATAATCTATATGGCATGGTAACCTTAAGAGATGACATGTTCAAGCTTGAACAATTGCTATTAGAAAAAAGTGCTTATAAGGTTAGTGCCTATGGAACTTTTCCGCGAGATTTACTGCGAGCTAAAAACGCACGTAGAAATCAGGAAGCGCAGATGGATTTGAGAGTTAAATTAGATAATGCTAACTTATCAATCTTGCCGTCATTAACGGGCTGGATTGATTGGGCTTTGGGTGATACTAAGGGTAATCTAGATATTAGTGGAACTTTAGAGGATCCGCTAATTAATGGTTCTGTTAAAATTGATCAGGGTACAATTAAGGTTAGAGATATAGCTACTTTATTTGATAATTTTAAAATGGAAGTAAATTTTAAGGGAAAACAAGTAACCTTGAATGAACTGTCTACAAATGTAGGCAAGGGAGGCAGCGTTACAGCTCATGGGAATTTTGTTTTTACTGATGCTGCATCGGCGCCTTATTTACTGGAGTTTGTTGCTAAGAACGTTCAAATTGAATCAACTTATTTTAATGGAATGATTAATGCAGATGGAACCGTTACACAAAAACGTAAGAGACCACATTTGACAGCTAAGGTTCGTTTGGACAATGTGCTTTTGAATATTCCAGCTATTCCCGATGTTGCACCGAGTAGTTCCAATGTGGGGTTTGACGTAACGCTAGAACTTGGCCCTAGCATTCACTTGCGTAATAAATACATGTATGATTTATGGCTGAAGGGAGGACTTCATATCACAGGAAGCACTAGATTTACAAATATTGAAGGTAATATAGATGCTACGAAGGGCACTATTAGTTATATTAGAACACCTTTTAATATAAAACATGCTTCTGTGGCTTGGCCACTTCCTGGAGTTATTATGCCTTCTGTTAGTTTTGAGGCAACTAGTAGATTTAGTCGTTATAATATTACGGCTAAGGCTGAAGGGGCCGCAAATGAGTTAAATGTTGTCTTGACATCAAATCCTGCTAAATCGCAGAAAGAATTGTTACGTATGTTGACGCTCAAAACAACAGTTGACAATTCTACCAGTAGTGTTGACAATGAAAATGTACAGGGACTTGTGGATGCAGGTTTGCAAATGACCTTTATGGGAGACATAGAAGATTTCATGAAACAGACATTTTCTTTTGATGAATTTAGGATTTATAATGGTAGCGTACGCTCCAGCATTGGTTTTGATATAGATACGTTAAAAGCAGAAAACTTTACTAATGAGGATAGAAACCAGTATAATATATTAGTTAGTAAAAATATCATGAAAAATATCATGTTGGGTTACTCAACTAGCTTGGATCAAGAATATCATAGTACTTTTGCTGAGTACAATATTAATGATAAAGTTAATTTGAACTTTTCTATGGATGAGAAAAATAGAAGATGGTATGGTATTCAGTATCAGATATCATTTTAAAATAACGAAGGGAGGCTGGATATGCTTAGCAAATATTTAGAAGAATTACGAAAAATAAATCTGCTCACACGGGAAGAAGAGCTTGCCTTGTGGAAAAAAGTTAGTTGTGGAGATGTCAATGCTCATAATTTGCTTATGCGCTCTTACCAACCTTTGGTGTTTAAAACAGCTTTGACTTTCAAACTGACTTCAGACCAAGTTATGGAGCTCATTCAGGAAGGCACTGTTGGTCTTTTGGAAGCCGCTGAACGTTTTGATTATACTAAGGGCGTAGCTTTTAGTATTTTTGCTTTGCATCGTATTAAGGGTAGGATGATAGATTATTTAAATGCTGAGTATGGTAGTAGTACACTGTCTTTGGATAGCGAGGCTATTGCCGGTAGTGGTATTTTGTGGTCGGAAACGTTGGTTTCTGCTGAAGCATCTCCAGCTGAGCAGGCTGAACGAGATTTTATTTCCGGGAGAGTATTAGAGGCTATGGAACGTTTGCCAAACAAAGAACAACAAGTTTTGTCCGCACTTTATTTAGAGGATAAGAGGCCGATAGATATAGCGGCTAGGATTAATGTTACTACAAGCCATGTGTACCGTTTGCAAAAAAAAGGTGTGCGGCGTGTGCGTGGTATGTTATCGCGTTTGATGGCAGATTTGAAGAAAAGTTAATTTTTAAGGCTTATTATAGCGAAAAAATTAGTAAAAAGAAGTAAATGCTAGAAAAGAGCTTAAAATTAATATAAATGACAGGCAGTAAAAAAGGGCTTATTAGGACTGTGTATCAGTATAGCTTTGAGGGTGGTGAAGGTAATGACGGGACAAAAAAAGGGTATTTGTGACCAGATTAAAACTTTACAAAGCAATTTAAAAAATGCTGAAGAAAGCTTCCGTGCTCATAATGGGGCGAGAGGCGAATTGGACTTAATGTTAGCAGAGGCACAGATGAGGTTCCTGCGAGAAAAACGAGGTTCTAAAAGTTTTTGGGCAAGGGAGACCTTTGCGCTAACTATTGCGCTTATTCTGGTCTTAGTGGGAGTTGGTAGTTGGTTTTTGGCTAAAAGCACCCAGCCAGTTTCTGATAATTTATTGGCTACAAAAGCTTTGCCAATAAATACTGATGTACAACAAGCAAAAGTCCCGGCATTGGTAGGCAGCATTGCGAGTGAACCTGTTTTGACTAAGAATGTTAGCGTTGCAGCAAAAAGCAGTAACGTTGCAGAATATAGTGTAGAAAAGAGCGAAGAACACAGATTGAAAAATACGCAGGCTTCTACGACTGTAAAAATTACGAGCACTTCTGTGGCAAAAACTAAAGAAATACGTAATTTAGTGCGTGTAGCAAGGAAAAAATTAAGTGAAGCAAATTAGGGGGTTAACCATGAAAAAAAGAAAAATTTGGCAACCATTGGCAGCAAGCATCCTAACATCCTTGTTGCTAGCATCTCCGGTATATGCGGAGGTGTCTGTCAGCCAACCCATAGTAACAGATAAAAAAGCGGAGGTTTCGAAGGCAACCTTGGACGTGGCTCCAGTTTCTAAATCTGTTATGAGAGAAACAGCTTTGCAGAACGCACAGGGTAAGGCAGCTGATAATGCTGCTAAGGCAGCACCTTATGTTGGCAGTTTGGTGTCAAAAATAAGTATAGTAGGTCTTTCTTTTTCAGAGCAAGAAAAAGCGCAAGAAGTGTTGAACATGAAAGCTGGTAATAATCTCACTGTTGCTGGACTTGAAGACGATATAAAGGCATTGTATGAAACAGGATTGTTTTATGAAATAGATCCTAGTTTCAAAGAAGTGCCCGAAGGCGTACAAATTACTTATAATATTATGGAAAACCCCGTTTTTAAAGGTATAGAAGTTGAGGGAAACTCTAAGATTTCCACTGCTGAAATTAAAAAATTAATGGATATCCCTGTGGGGCAAGTTCTCAATACTAAAAAGGTCAATGAAGGAGCTCGTAAAATTGAAAGCGAGTATAGTAAAAATGGTTATATTTTAGCTCGCGTTAATGATATTAGATTACTGCCTGATGGTACATTAGGCATACTTATTAATGAGGGTATTGTAGAAGATTTCAAAATAAATGGTAATACAAAAACCAAAACCCGTGTTATTATTAGGGAAATGAAATTGAAAAAAGGAGAACCTTTTAACGCTAAAGCAGCAAGACGCAGCATGCAGCGTATTTATAATCTAGGATATTTTGAAGATGTGAATATTAAATTAAATCCTGGACAAAAACCGAACAGTGTTGTTGTAGAAATTTCTGTGGTGGAAATGAGCACAGGATCATTTGGTATCGGTGCCGGCTATAGTGATGCCGACGGTATTTTGGGCATGATTTCTATTGGCGATAAAAACTTTAAAGGCACAGGTGACAAAGTCAATGCTAGATGGGAATTTGGTGGCACTGATGAGTATAGTAAGAATTATGAACTATCATATGTGCGGCCTTGGATTGACAAAAAAGAAACAACAATGGGAATCACTGTTTATAACATGACCAACGAATATGTTGATTATAACAGGGACAGCGATGAAATTGCCCGTTATTATAAAAAGAGAAACGGTCAGGAAATATCCTTTAGCCGCGTAACAGATAATGAATTCATTACCAATGCTGTAGTATTAAAAAATCGTGATGATAGCTATGTCAAACCGGTAAGTGGCTATACTTATCAATATTTTGAGGGTTATGATCGTGATGGGACCCAGCAAAGTGCTAATGTTATAGCAGCACGCTTGAAGGAAAACTTTGGTCTTACACGCAGTGTTACTTTTAGTCGTGCCCTAGATAGCCGTGATAATATTTATGATCCCCGTGAAGGAAAAAGAAATAATTATTCCGTAGAAGTAGCTTCTTTTGGTGGTG
>Ga0172378_10007476_pt1 | contig 10162 bp, 10 predicted proteins | sample GrowelOW332metaG_FD_119755 | JGI IMG/M metagenome (GOLD analysis project Ga0172378, IMG submission 119755) | Groundwater microbial communities from an aquifer near a municipal landfill in Southern Ontario, Canada - Pumphouse #3_1 metaG | ecosystem: Environmental > Aquatic > Deep subsurface >... | reverse complement strand
TTCAGGACAATATCTTTCTTTTTCAAAGCTGAAGGATCATATAAGGAATAATCCATACAGAAAGCATCCAAGCCATGTTCCTTCAAAAAGATTCTCATTTTGAATTTACTGTCACTGTCAGGTGTGACAATGACTAAATTCTCGGATTTTCTCACAATCCTAGAAATAGTATTCAAAATAAAGTAATCACGGATAGAAGGAGAAGAATATCCGATAGAAAGCGAGTGGCTTTCTTTCAGAATATTCAGTGATTCCTCATAGATTTCAAAGAAATTTTCAATAAACTGATGATCGACATCAACTTCGACTTTCTTGAAAAGTCCGTCATACTTGATATCATGATCGCTCTCACCCAAGGTCTTTATCGTTTGATAAGCGGTGTTACAGGCCAAAGTCTCAATGTCATAGAAAGATAGTGCCGGAATTAAAGAAAGCCTCTCAGAAAGCCCGTGGTAATCGATACTAGACTGTAAAGAGAAAAGTAAGGCATCAAGATCACTGAGAGAAGATTCCGAAAGATCAATTCCGTTATCCTTCAGTAAAGAAAGAGCCATATTATTCAGATAAGGAATCGCATTAGTTCTGGTGAAGTAAGTATTCCGGCCTTCTTTCCAACTATGGCTTTTCAGAAAAATCAGTGGATAAAGACGTTCAGTCTGCAAGTCACTTAAAAAGACAGGTGAAAAATATTCCTTAACCGGTAAAGAAAATTTGGTTTCTTTTCCGGAAAGAAGAAGAAGCATTGAATCTTTTTCAATATAAAAAAGATCATCCGTATCCGGAAGAAAGAGATGATTTTTTAATAACTCATTGTTTTCGCCGGTGGCGAAAAGTAAATCTTCTTTCATAATTTAACTATTATAAAGTAAAAAACCAAAAAATAAAATAGCTGTGCCGAAGCACAGCTAAGATGTTCAGTAATTAGTGTTTATTTTGCAGTCTTGACGGCTTCAGTAGCAGCTAACTTCTTTCTGAACTTGGCAACACGTCCGGTGTCGGAAGTGAAGGAAAGCTTACCGGTGTAGAAAGAGTGGCAGTTGGAGCAGGTATCAACTTTGATTTCCGGAACAGTAGCTCCAGCTTCAAAAGTGTTTCCGCAGGTCATGCAAATAACTTTACAACGATAATATTTCGGATGGATTCCCTTTTTCATTTTGTTTCCTCCTCATGAACAAGTCTATCTATCTTTATCTGTCCATACGTCAAAAAACGGCGTATAGCGAAAAATAATATACCACATAGAAAGATAGTCTTCAAGCATAATTTGATTTCTTTAAGAATTTTCAGAAAAAACCAAGAATATTAATTAGTTTTATTTAAGAAATGTCTGACACTGGGAACAATACACGCTTCCGGAAGGATTCTCTTTTCCGCAGCAGGGACAGATCACTGTCGCCTTCTCAGAAATAATCACTTCATCCTTAGCAGTTTCTTTGACCATAAGAAAAGAAATACCAAATATTGCTAAAGCTAGAAGCATCAAAGTCATAAAGATATAAGAATAGAAGACAAAGCCTTTTTCTAAGATGGCTGAAACTATCATAGCCACTAGAAAAACAGCTATAGAAATAGGCATGATATAGCGCACAAATATGTTTTTCTTCATGAAAAATGATTCTGAATTACCACTTCTTCAGAAGTGTGTCGAATAAGCCAGGTCTCTTAATGACCGGCTGAGCAGCAGGAGCCTTCTGAGGCTTTCTGTCCTTAAGGAAGGAAGCAATCTCATTCTCATCAAGATAATCAGCCCAGCCGCTGAAGAGAGAATCACAATAATGAATGCAATCATTTCTTTCGGCATAGATGGTCAGCATGTTGGATTTTCCAACATCCTCACCTTCCTTAGATTTGATATAGATGGTATAGGAATACTTATCTAAGCCAACATAAGAAAGAGATGATTCCTCATCCATGAAATAGGTTGATGATTTTGGTTCGAAAACAGCTTTCTTGGGATTTGAGACATGGAAAATAGCATTAGCAGCTTCACCCTCAAGGATGAAACCATAATACTTGTTGTACTTTCCTGGAACAACCCTATCTTCAAAATCATGGACAGCAAAGAGAATCTTTCCCGACTTGAGAAGACCGGTAAACATGAATTCGCTTCTCTTTCCCTGATAGATAGTGTCATTGTTGCAGATAAAGGGATAAATGTTGTTTTCATCATCAACAGCATAAAGATAAGGCGGATTACTGATTTCTTCTTTTTCACTGGCAAAGACAGTGAGTGTTTCTTCGTTTTCCATGTTTGGTTCCTCGATTCATGTATTTAGCACCTGCCAGATAAGAATATCAGGCAGTATTTCATCATAGTACTGACTAGAGAAGGATCATCTTTGTTCATCCAGAATGATAGATAGAATCCCAGGATGCCTATAGCAAAGAGGATCATAACAGCAAGAAGCGGTACAACAATCTTCAGTATCAGTTTATTCTTCATTGGAGTTATCCTTTAAACGGATAAAGACCGTAGATGGACTTCACTTTTTCTTTCTGAGGAGAAGAGATAGATAAGAAAGCTTTTCCTTTAACAGTGAAAACAATCTTAAGAACAAAGAAATATTTCTGGTCTTCATCACCAATGAATTTCAAATAGGATTCCGGTCCGGAAGTAATGATGATGGCATCCTTATTTTCTTCTGTTTTAACAGAATCAGATACTTCAAAAAGATTCTTCACCTCATTAGAAAGAATATAGCCATCATATCTTCCTCTGATATTCTTATTATCGAATGAGAAAACAATTTCTTTCTTCAGCATCTTTCCTAAATACATATATTCATTCTTTTTTCTTCCATGACTAATAGAATTAAGAATCAATAAAGGCTTATTTACTCCGGTAGTTGAACAGATAGTCGGGACTAGAATAGTTTCCAGATCAGCAACCTGTTTATCCTTGGCTTGATCCTCAGTAAGTATAGAATCCTCAATTTCGGTAACTCCAATCAGAAGTTCATCATAACGGATATCATAACAAGTGATGATCTTATCATAGAAAATAGAATAAAGAACCATAACTAAAATAGCAATGGCAACTGTGATAATACCGATAGCTGACTGAAGATAGACAATAAAGAATCCTAAGATAAGATTCTGGAATCCCTGATAAATTTCACCGGTAGTAGCGTTATATCCACCAAAAACAGCAAAGATTCTGTCATCAGCACTTCCGGTATTAGCTGGAATCTCAGTTTCACCAGTCAAAGAAGAAGGATTTGCATCACCTCGGGTAGTATAAGAGACAACATTACCGCTAGTATCTGTATTAATTTGAATAACTCGATGAATAACATTAATATCAGTCTTGGTAGTTGAATCATACATGGTAAAAATAATGACTTCATATAAATGAATATCACTTAATTTTTCGGGATTTTTATCAATGGCAACAAGAGCGTACTGAGGAATTCTATAACTGTCATCTTCTAAGCCGTTTTCTTCAAGATAGGTATTACTTCCATAGATTTCAGCCATAGAAGAAGTCTCAACAACCATTAAGGAAGTATCACCAAACCAAATCTGATTGTTATCACTACGAAGATTAAGTGAAACAATCAACAAGAGAAAAACACCAACATAAATAATATCTAAGATAATATTTGTAATAAAAGTAAACTTCTTATCACTGTTTTTGTCATTTCTTTTTGACTCAATAAAGGAATATTTATTGTTTTTCTTTTTATAAAATCTTTTTTTATCTTCTTCAATTTCAAGATAAATGCTGTCATCTTCAAGACAGTTCTGAATATTCTTCTTTCTAGCCTTGAAATAGATTACAAACAAAGTAAGGAAAATAACTGAGAACAGGAAAATGACAACAATACCGACAACATACGATACCTGCATTCCTAGATCTTCTGGCCACATGTTATTTTAATTTTACCTTTATACAATTTTCCAATATAGTAAAAATATTTTCTTATAATTAATTATACATTATTAATGTGAAAAATCAATTTTAACAGCTATATTCCGTATACACATTTAATTTTAAATAAAGTACTTATTTTTGCTTTCAATGAAAATCGGATCCCCTTGCGGAGATCCGACTCTTATTAAGTTAAGCTAAGTAATAAGTAAATTGATTAGTCAGCAGGTGAAACGTAATTGACTGTGAAGGAGAACTTAACAGAACCACCATTAATAGCAGCTTTAAGTTCATCATATTGAGCAATGTTAGCTGGTTCCTTATTGTCATTATACTTGAACATGTCACTAGTAATGGTGAAAAGTCCACTCGTATTCGCATTATCATTAAACTGACCTTTATTAGGAGTTAACTTAAATGCAGTATAATCAGAAGGAATAGAGAAATAATCATCGGATTCACTTAAGCTTTCACCAGCAACCTTAGTAGTATCTAAAGTAATATAAGTGGCAATACTGGTAGGAATAGCAACATAACCTCTAGCATAAACGGTACCAGAAGTAGAATTATTCTGTGAAGCAGTATAATTAACATCAAAGTTACCCATAAAATAGGAAGTATAATCATCAGCATTGAGATCAAGACCTTCAGCAGTGGTATTAACAAACTGAACACCCATACCAGTACCATGATCTAAGACTCCGCCTTTTCTAGTAGTCTGATCAAAAACAAGACTATTATTAGCTTCTAAGCTACTTTTAGAAATAGTAGCACCGCTTTGACTATAGGAAAGACTACCGACTTCAACAGCATCAGTAACCTTAAGGTTCAAAGAAGCAGTAGTAGTGGTAGATCCATTGAAGTACCAGACAGCGTAACCTGAACCAACGATAGCGACACCGGCGATGGCGGGAAGAATAACTTTTAACATAGCTTTTTCATTTTAATTAATCCTTTCAATGATAGGCAGTTTAGCCTTTTCGAGTATAAAACTCATTTTCATTCTGCTTTGATTTAATGCTCGGATATTATACAGCTTTAAAATCATTTGTCAACAAAATTGTTTTCTGACCATTTATTTGGTTTTAGTTGTTGACAAACCGTATTAAAACAATCCGATTCATCTTATCACGACTCAGCATCTCAATATATTGTTTAATAATTATATTGAAGTTTTCGACTACGACTACAGGGAACTACAAAACGGCACTTTTTGTTTAACTTTCCTCCTTAATACTTAGCTTTGCTTTTTGGGCAAGATAATTAAAACGTAAAAAAGGACTTTTGTCAATTTTTTTAATTCACGGATTGAATGTAAGAGCATACAAGGCATACCCACTTTTTCTATTTTTTTCGATAACTATCGTATTTTTAGGTATTTCGGTAATTAATTAAAAAAATTAAAATATTTTCATTTTTTTCTTGACAAACTTAAAATAAGACACTCTCTTGCTAATTGTCATAGCTATCTGAAGCTATTGATCTAACTAAAAAAGAAAAATGCCAGCAGGATTTTCAGAATATACACATACGAAAAAAGCTGCCTTTTCAGGCAGCTCATTTTTACATATATATATAAGGAAGGGAATTAGGCAGCAATGGCGGCAAGAATCAAAGCATCAATTCCGTCTGGAGCTTTGGCAGTGCCATGTTCCTTAGTGGAATAATCATCAAAGACATACCAACCGGTATCATTGTTTCCACAGGCAAAGAGATACTTAACTTCTTCAACAACGGAAGAATCGGCTTCACTGTAGACAGGAGCAACACCAACAATATATTCAGCGGAAGTAAACTTAGCTGGATAATAAGAGTAGTTCTGACCAATGAAGTAAGCAGCAAGAGCATTCCAACTAGTATCACTAGAAGAATTGGAATAATAATAGCTGGTACTTAAGCTATCGAAAGGAGCTTCAGCAGTAGAGCCTACAGAATAAAGGAAAGCAGAATTATCAATCAGGTTGATTAAAGTATCATCGCCATAGTTAACGGCAGCAACAATATCATCAATAGTAGTATCGGCATCAGTTTCGCTTACAACGGCAGAGTCAATAATGACAGTGTCAGCGACATCAGCGCCTTCAGTATCTTTTCCGCCATCATAGACAACAACTGAATGCATGCCATCACTCTTCTTGACATAGCCTTCACCAATCAAAGCATGACCATTACCATCATCTTCCCAAGCACTTCCGGATTCTTCATATCCAGAAATGAAGGCAGCATCATAATAATGGAAATAGTAATTTTCAGTGATGTAAGTCCACCAAGTGATAGTCTTCTGAGAACTACCAACGGTGACATAGCCGACATTTGACTTAGCATAAACACCAGAGGTGTAGCAGTTTCTGATCTTATCCATAGTGGCAGAAAGAGCAGGAGCAACAGAAGCAGTGGCAGCCAGATAAGCGGCAGCAGCTTCAGGAGCTTCAGTAGTTCCGACTTCAGTTAAGGAACCAGTCAAAGTAACATCTCCGACAGTAAGAGTAACCTTGATAGTGGAATTAGTCAGAACATCAATAGTGGTCTCAGCTAAAGCAGCAAGATCAACAAAGTTAGAGGTTCCGGCAGAAATATAGTTATATAAGGAAATAGGATCCATCATGGACCAGAGTGTGAATTCAGCTAAAGCAGAATTGACATCATCAGAAGTTCCTTCGATTTCATAGGTGTTATCACTGCTTTTAGTGGAAGTGAACCAAGAAGGATTAAGTCCAGCAAAGGAAGTGAAGATAGTCTGAGTATCATTCGGGGAAGAGGTAGAATCACCAAAACCAGCGAAATTGGAAGCAGTTAAGAAACCAGATCCACAGGTGAGTCTTTCATTTCCGGTATAGGCGCCATTAGAATCCTTTTCAAGATAAATAGCATAGCCATCCTTGGCAATACCAAGACCTTCAGCAGTGAAAGGAGAAACACTTTCTCCATCAGCATTGACAACAGTCTGAAGAAGGGTGGTAGAAGTTCTTTCAACTCTGCCATATTCGGCTTCTTCGCCATCATTGTCAGTATAAGTGGAAACGAAAGTGTAGTTAGTTAAATCATTAACAGTGTTAATAACAGACTTTAAAGCACTGAGCTTAGTCTTAACGGTAATAGTAATAGTAGCAGAAACAGTTCTGTCAGCAACAGAGGTGGCAGTGATGACAACAGTTCCGGTTCTTCTGCCGGTGACCTTGATGGAATTAGTGTTGGTGATGGTATCAGGAAGAGTAAGATATCTTTCATCTTCATCATCGGTGCTGAAATTAATGTAATCATTTTCAAGATCGGAGCCATCTAAATTGACGGCAGCAGCTCTGATGGTGATGGATGAACCAACTTCGACTTCACTAACCTTGGAAGTGAAATTGACACCAATAGCAGAAACAGAAATGCTGGGAGTAGTAGAAGTAGAAGTAGAGGTAGAATCTCCGGTGGAAACGGAAACGGAAGTCTCAACAGAAGTTGAGGTAGAAGTAGTAGTGTTACAGCTAGCTAAGCCTGCAGAAGAAGCTAAGACAGCTAAAGCTGACATAAGAATTAAACTTTTTTTCATTTGTAAAAGCCTCCTAAAAAATTTATACCTATAAATTATCTCAAAAATTTGACTCGTTTCCTTGATAATTTCTTTTTTTAAATAAAGTACAAAAACAAAAAAATCTTAAAAAAATATAAAAAAAGCCAAAAATCATATGTTTTTAGATATGAAATTCGGCTTTTTTTCAAAAAATCAGTTTTTTAGGTTATCAGTGTAAACGCTTTCAAATAGCGTTTTTATTTAATCGAGAACATTAAGAGGATTGTTTTCCGTGGTTTCACAAGTACCAAATCCACTGAGATAGAAGTGATAAGCCTGATACCAGTTATCACTGTCAGTCGGAATATGATAGCCATAAGTGAAGTTGATAACCATGCTGTCATTTTCATCATAAGAAGTTCCGACACCGGCTAAAACCTTATCATAGGCTTCAGAGGAAGGAACAATACCATAATAAGCAGCAATATCAAGCATAGTCATTCTGGAAGAAGTACGGTGATACTTGGTAGAAACACCTTCCCAGATAGTAGACTGAGTATCAGTTAAGGTATAGAGAAGATCGCCAGTGGCTAAACCGGAAGTAGAAATATAATTAGCCCAATCAGCCATGGTAGTTTCAGCAGTGGTTCCTTCTTCTTTAGTATCAGCAAGAGTAATAGTTCCATTAGCTCCGGCAGTAGCAGGTTCAGTATAGGTGAACTTATAGATGCCGTCAGCTTGCTTACGGTATCCGTAGGAAGGCTCATTCCAATAGAGAGTCTCATCCTCACCGGCTAAACGGTTGTATTCAGTAATGAAGTCAGCATCATAATAATAGAAGATATAGTCTTCAGTATGATAGATATTGTAGAAAGCCTTGAACTGATCAGCGTTAATATCATTAGGCTGAGCATAATTAGTCTGAATATAATCATTTTGAGAAAGAAGAGTCTTAGCAGCAGTCAGGTCAGAAGACAAAGTAGCTTCAGCCGGAGTCAGTCCAGTACTCAGAGCCGTGGCAACAGCGGGAATGTCATCCATGGAAGTAGTTCCGACATCAGTGATCTTAGCATAGTGGTAAGTTCCGTCACTGGTAAGAATCTGAACTAAGAAATCACTGGCAGAAGTAACAACAATGGTAGTCTCAATTTCACTGGCAAAGGCAGTAAAAGCCAAAGATTCAGCACTGGATGAGAATCTTAAGTAGCCTTCCGGATCAGTCAGCTGCCAAAGCAGGGTTTCGACAAAAGAGGAATAAAGACCGACATTGGTTGAAGTATTGTCTTCGGTTTCCTCATCATCTTTTCCTTCAATCAGATAAGTATTGTCATCTTCCTTATCAGCAACAAACCATTTAGGATTGAAGGCTGCCAAAGAATAGAAAGCTGAAACATCATTAGGAGAAGAAGCATTAGTCTTCAGTCCCATGAAAGTATCCTTAGTCAAGAAGCCGGAATCACCTTTAGCTAAAGGAGCATCCTCAGTAATGACGGCTCCATAAGTACCGCCGGTAACAGGAGCTTCCAGATAGACAGCTCTCTGATCCTCGGCATTAGAAAGAGCAATACCGTACATCGCATTCTTAGTGGTGGAGTCAGCATAGATGACGCCGTTACTGCTATCAGTAGTGACAATGGCATTATCGGTGACACGGACATAATTAGTCGGTGACATGGATTCTTCATAATCAGCTTCATCAATACCATTGAAGGTTCCGCCTTCAATAGTGTAGTTATCCATATCAATGATATTGTTCCAGAGATTCTTCAAAGTCGGCTTAGCCTCAAGAACAGTGATTGTATAATTCTTTGAGACATTAGGATTAGCAACAGAAGTGGCAGTGATAGTGGTTGTTCCGGCCTTCAGACCTGTAACAACAACGGAAATGACATCTTCTGCATCCTCAGGAAGAGCAATGACAGTAGGATCAGCAACTGTGAAATTGACATTTTCAGAGACACCATCATCCTGAACATCAAGGGTGACAAGAGCACGGATAGTGGCAGTGCATCCAGCTTCAACTTCTTCAACACCTTTGATACGGATGGATAAAGCCGGATAGGCTTCCGGAACGGAAGTTGAGGTACTGACACTGGTAGAAACAGAAACTGAGGGTTCAGTTGAGACAGAAGCCGAGGCTTCAGTAGTTCCACAGCCAGTAAGAGCAATCAAAGCTAATGAACAAAGACCTATAAATAATTTATTGTTTTTCATAATTTCCTCCAAATTAATATTATATTATTAACAAAAAAACGATAATATGTTAAGAAAAACAGCGAATTTAGGAATATTAGATTATTTAAAGAATTCAGCTATTTTTTTAAAAAAATATAAGTTTTCTCTTAATTATCATTAAACAATACGTAAATTTTAAAAACACTAGGTAAAGTGTAACCGCTTCCATTCTTTAGTACAATAAAAGGCTGCCTGAGGCAGCCCTTATTTTACTTATTTTCGTTAGCGGCTTTATCGTCTTCTTCAATCATTGTCTGATACTTTCCGACTTCTTCCTTATTGGCCAAAATGAAATGTCCAGGAAGGATTTCGACAAAGGTCGGCTTATCCACAGTGTAGTCATGTTCCTTAGCCGGATTATAAACAATTCGCTTACGGACTTTTTCACTGATTGGATCAGGTTTAGGAATAGCGGAAAGCAGAGCTCTTGTGTAGGGATGAAGCGGGTGACGGAACAATTCCTCACTGGTTGCCAGTTCAACAATCTCACCATAGTACATAACAGCAATACGGTCGCAGAAATATTTGACAACAGAGAGATCGTGGGCAATGAAGAG
>Ga0172378_10007475_pt1 | contig 10163 bp, 4 predicted proteins | sample GrowelOW332metaG_FD_119755 | JGI IMG/M metagenome (GOLD analysis project Ga0172378, IMG submission 119755) | Groundwater microbial communities from an aquifer near a municipal landfill in Southern Ontario, Canada - Pumphouse #3_1 metaG | ecosystem: Environmental > Aquatic > Deep subsurface >... | reverse complement strand
TTGACTGAGATACGAAGATGAAAAAAAATGTAGTTGGTCGCTTGGCCTTAGATAGAGTATAAGAACTGAGGAATATAAAATGTCCTCAAATAACCTGAGAAACAATGAGTTGGGAATTTACACCAACATTTGGGACTCAACATAAAAGAGTTACTCTTCATTTTAACTTATCTACCGTCCTACCATTTCTTACTTGACTAGTATTGAGTATCGAAATTATATGTACAGAATTGATTAATTTTATTTGTATCTTCGTAGTATGAATATGGGAGAAGAGACCGCTATGCCTAAATGGGCCAAACTCTTACACTTATGCATAATGGTAGTGCTGTGTTCCGTTGCGCAAGCCATGGTTCCGCCGCATCCTTTGTATGAAGGAACGCCGGACAATTGGCAAGCCAGCATAATAGAGCTACCAAAAAATCTTGATTCCGGAGCTGGGATTGGATATAATTCCACAAGCCCAGAGCAATTGATATGTCCGAAAACACTGCAAGAGGGCGATCTTCCTCAGAACATACTAGCTTTGATGGTGGAATTCAGTGATGTCCACTTTCGCAATCAGCCTTCGCATCCAGATTCCCTTGTGCATGATGCCGCTTTTTTTGAACGCTGGATGCTGCATCTTTCGGATTTCTACCTGGATGCTTCCCACAGCGCTTATGAGATGAACTACACAGTGTATCCTCAGGTTTTTCAATTGCCCCGCCCCATGTCGTATTACGGGGGAGACACCAGCGAAAAGACCGATGCGAATCTGCCGCAAATGCTGCAGGATATTATGCCTTTGTGCTCCAACCTGATCAATTTCGGAGATTACGACGGATTGATCATCTTTCATGCCGGAGCCGGGCAAGAAGCGGACTTAAGCAAAAAAAGGAAAACCACGATCTGGTCTACTTTCCTCACGCGAAAGCTGCTGCAATCCTATTTTGATCCTGAAAACGACGAATATCCCGGTTTTACCACTCCTGACGGCGCTGTGCTCAATAATATCGTGATTGTGCCGGAAGATGAGTATCATGATTATTTTCCCGGTCCTGAAGATGTAAACGCTTCCTCCTATATCTTCAGCATCTACGGAGTTCTAGCCCATCAGTTTGGCCATGTCCTCGGTTTGCCCACCCTTTTTGATGGGGACAGTAGTGACGGGGCAAGTCAGGGCATCGGGAATTGGGGTTTGATGGGCACTGGAGTGTGGAATGCCAACGGTAATGTTCCGGCACAACTGAGCGCATGGTGCCGTTACTATCTGGGCTGGGATGAAGCCATAGAGATATCCGAAGCTACAGATAATCTATTGTTGGATCACTTTCTGAATCATGATCCGGGTGCCACCCGCCTTTACAAAATCCTGATTTCGGATACAGAATACTTCCTGATTGAAAACCGCCAGCAAAATCCCGATGGCAGTATGGCACCATTGGATATAGAGCATTTGGACACCCTTTGGCCCAGCTACAGTTTCAAGCTGCTCCCGGAAGGCGAACAGACATATTATGATGAAGGGCATCTAATGCCCAAATTCGACTTTTCCACAAATCGCTACACCGGTTGTGAATGGGACTTTTTTCTGCCCGGATACGGCTTGGATCCCCGCAAAGACGGCAGCGGCATCCTCATCTGGCACATCGATGAAGCCGTGATCGCAGAGAAGTTTAGCCCAAATTTTGATATAAACCGCGTGAACGGCAACGCAATGCACAAGGGAGTGGATCTGGAAGAAGCCGATGGCTATCAGAATTTGGATACTTCCGTGATAAGCGAATACAAATACGGTGGCCCCTTCGATAGTTTTCGCGCCGGAAACAACGTATATTTCGGAGATTCCCAGCATAACGGCCTGATCTCGATGCCCACTTCCGAAAGCTATTATGGGGGAATCCCCCTGGAGATATACGACATCAGCGAGAACGGCAATCAGATGAGCTTCAGTGTGCGTTTTGCCTGGCGTATTGAAGCCGGTTACGAAGGGGAGAGCTTATTGCCCCCCGCAGTGATAGATTTCGACGGAGATGGAGATGAAGAAATACTTTATCCCATGCCGAATGGTAAGATCGCTTTGTTTGCCGACGATACAATGGCAGCGGGCTTTCCCGTCTATCGGCAAAACATCAGCCAGTTTTATTGCTGGGACGGCTCGGAACTGTATGTACCGATGCAACAAGCCACATATGCCAGACTGGGAAGAATGAACAAAGACGGAATCCTGTTTCCACTGAGTCTGAAAATGCATCATTGGATAAATCACCCCGTGGATACCGGAGAACGGCTCTATCTTCCGCTATATGACGATGAAGCCGGGCTGAATAAAGTACTCATGTACGGCAAGAACAGTTGGGATATACAGGGAGAGGTGATTTCCGTAGCTGGAGAACTGAGCTCAAACTGTAGTTGGATCGACGGCAAGCTGTATGCACTACACAAGAGCGACCAGAGTGAAAACTACGACCTTTTGGAGTGGGATGAGAATCTGGAACAGCTTAGTGTACATCCCCTTGCTCTGCCCGCTGATTCACTGGCTTTTGGGCTGTTTGCCGCACCCTTGAAAGACAATCTGAACATCATCGCCCAATGTCCATCCAGCATCTATGTGTTCAATGTGGACGACAGCGGGATTAACCTCCGCAATGGCTTCCCGGTTGTATTTCCGGATAGTGTGCGAGCTCTAATCACTATACAGGATTGGGATTCAAACGGTTGTTTGGATTTGATCGCAGGAAGATCTAGCCGGGTCTATATCTATGATCACATGGGTTCGGACAATAGCTCCTTGTATTTCGATATGGGAGCTTATGCGGATTCTATTGCCGCTGGTGCCCTGGCCCTGGATGTGGATGGAGACGGCAACCTGGAACTTGCTGCTGCTCTTAGCCGCAATCGCCTTGCAGTATGGGAGGAAAGCTCCAGGTTGAAATCTGGATATCCGCAGTCCTTTGCCAAGCGCGGCAGGCACTTGCCCTTTGTAACTAAAGGAGCCGATAACCAGTATTACATTTGGATGGCTGCAGATAATGGCAGTCTCTTCCGCAATCCTCTGCCGGATTATCGTCCTGAAACCGTGGATACTACTTGGATTTGCGAATATGCCAATTTGCGCAGAACGGCTTCCCGTGGTCCGTCCAAAGCCCAAAATCAATATGAGAGCGACCATACTTTTGTGGAAAATGAATTGTACATCTTCCCAAATCCCCTGAAACAAATCTATGGCTCAAGCCTCAAACTGTCTGTAATGCCTACCCAGGATATTGAAATAGAACTTGCCATATACGACATCAGCGGAAACTTGGTATTCAAGCAACGCGCACTTACTTACGCCTATCTGCGAAATCTGGATGCATTCAACATCCCGGCAGATAAGCTAAGCAGCGGAGTTTATCTGGCGATAATCAAGGGTGGTGGCACTACCAAACGCCTCCGCTTTGGGATTGAAAAGTAATTTACTAAGGAGCAATACATAAATGAAACGATATATAACTGCCTTGTTGATGATTGCCTTGGCTGTGTGTCTGGTGGCAGGAAATACCGACACAGGCTCGGATTACGGCTACAAGTTTTTGAACATCCCCATCAACCCGGTTAGCAATGCGCTGGCGGGCGGAGGATTGAACAGTTCTTCAAATCCAGCCGCATGGCTGTGGCAACCTGCTTCTTCAGCAATGCACTCCCATCGCAGCGCCTCAGTTTCGCACAGCAATTGGATCGGAGATACAGCCTACACATCAGTGCTGTATTCCTACGCCCGGCGTAGCTCGCACATCGGGCTGGCCCTGCGGAATCTCAGTTATGGCGAGATCGAGAAGCGGGACGATGTCGGCTACCTTTTGGGACACTACAGTCCTTCGGATATTGCCGTAAGCGGAAACTACGCCTTGCGCTTGAGCCCCAATCTCTATGCCGGAGCAAATCTCAGCGTGGCGTATGAAACGCTGGATACGGCATCATCCCTGGCACTGTTTACAGACATTGGAGTAAGCGCCATCACCATGTTCAAAGACAGCCGGATATCTGCTGCCGTACGTAATCTGGGCTTTGGGGGCAAGATGGATAAAGAGACCGTGAAACTGCCCATCAGTTACGATGTGGATGCCTTCAAAGGCTTTGAGATAGGGGAACAGTATCTGGGCATTGAAGCGGGAATTAGCCTGCCTGCGGATGCGGAAATTCAACCTCGTCTTGCTGCGGAATTCAAGCTGATGGATCTCCTGAGCCTAAGGGCGGGATACAGATTCAATCACGATTCCACCGATCTCAGCACAGGCATTGGCTTGAACATCTCTTCTTTCGTGATAGATTATGCCTTTGTGCCTTATACGAACGGTTTGGGCGATGTACACAGTTTTGGCTTGAGCTACAGATTCTGATACTGCTGGCAGGGCACAAGAATATAAGGATAATATGAGTTTTTACGCTATACTTAATAGACACTGTTTTATGTGTAAACTACGTCTTTTGGCACTGTTAGCGTTGGTCTCTGTAGTGGCGGGTGTTATGAATCCCGGTTTTGCCATGCCAAACTACAGCCCCGGTCAGATCCTGTTTAAAACCACGCAGAACATTTACATCAATGGAGCAAAAACCGGATTGGGGGCTTTTGACAGCTTTCTGACGCAGCACGGAGTAAAGCACATCAAAGCGCTAAAGGGAATGGCATCAAACCATTATTATAGCGCCACAGTAAGCATTATGCCCGATTTGGAGCAGATGAAGAGTCTCAGCTTCCCCGGAATCAGCTTTGTGGAACCGAACTATCTGCGCAAGCTTCACGCCATCCCCAATGATCCCCTCTACCCCAGACAGTTGCACAATCTGGTAAACCTGCCTGCCGCCTGGGATTACAGCACAGGCAATCAGCAGATCGTAGTGGGAGTGGTCGATAGCGGGATGCTGATCAATCATCCTGATCTGACTGCCAATGTGTATAGAAATCTCGCAGAGATACCAGATAACGGCATCGATGACGATGGCAACGGCTATATCGATGATTGGTGCGGTTGGGACTTTGCTGATGCCCCGGAAATGATCGACGTGGCAATGGGTGATTATCTGGATCAGGACAACGATGTAGAGGATGAAAACCATCATGGCACCCACGTGTCTGGCATCATCGGAGCAATGGGAAACAATGGCCTGGGAGTATGCGGAGTGTGCTGGAACCTTCGGTTAATGCCCCTGCGGGCAGGATTTCGAACTGCGGATGCGGGTTTTTTGCAGGACGACGATGCCGCTGCCGCCATCATCTACGCAGCCGATAACGGCTGTCATGTGATCAATATGAGCTGGGGGGATCCCAACTACTCCGCCATCATAGCCGATGCTTGCGAATATGCGTATAACAAGGGAGTAACCCTGATAGCATCCTCAGGCAACGAAAGCGGGCCTATCATCACCTATCCGGCAAAGCTTTCCACGGTAGTATCAGTAGGTAGCGTGAATGCGGCCAAAGTGCTTTCCAATTTCTCCAGTTATGGACCCGGTTTGGATATGGTAGCTCCGGGAGAGGCGATCATCTCCACTTACAACGATAGCGGAACCGATATGTACATGGAAATGAGCGGAACCTCGATGAGTTCGCCATTTGTAACCGGAGCAGTTGCACTGTTGCTATCCTTGGTACCTGGTCTTTCTCCTGCAGAAATAAGAGCCAGATTGCTCTCTTCCACAGACGATATCGATGCTCCCGGTCTGGATATCCGCACCGGGCATGGCTTGCTAAATGTCCGCAAGCTTCTGGACAACCTGAATCCACCCTTTGTATACGTTGAGCATCCCTTGGATCAGATTTCCATACCCGGTAGCACAGACATCTACGGCAGCGTTTATGGTGAAGACTTTGCGTGTTATACCATCATGTACCGCAGCACCACCAACCCTTACCAATCCGTGTGGATGGACGCCAAAGAGCACACTCAGATGCCGGTGGAATATACTCAGCAAGTGCATAATGGCCGTTTGGGTGAATTCTATGTTCCCCAATCCCTACCCGAAGATACTTACATGCTAAGAATCCAATATGAAAAGCGCTATAACACTCTGATGCGCTACAATTACTACTTCACCGTGAGAGTGGATCGCAGCGCTCCGCAAATGAAGCCCGGTACCCTACAGAGTTTTGCAAGGTATGAGAACGAAAACCTGCGATACTACATCAGCGCAGTGTACGATGAACATGTTCATTCTCGCTTGATGATCACGGACTCCGCCGGGCAAGCGCACACCGTGTACGGAACCGTGATGGACACACTGCAGATATGGCCTTTGCCCCAAAGCCTGCCGGAAGGCTATATAGATTTTAGCGTCCTGGCCACAAACCGCTCTGAGATCAGCTCTCAGAGCCCGATGTATAATAATGCCATAGACATACGCTATCACAGCATACCGGCTCACGGCTTCATAAAATCGGAGATTGGCAAAGCCAAAGTGCCCCTGAACCGATGGCACGATTTTGACGGCAATGGCAAAATGGAGTATATTGCCATGGACCTCCCAGTAGCGGGATACGGACGCATCTGTGCTTATGAACCAGGTCCAGCCGGACATGTCACGAAGTACGATTTTGGGCAAAACGGATGGCCTTTGGATCTGGGCAACAGCTTCTCAGATGGTATGGAACTGCTTTTGTTGCAGTCTGAGACCGCTAAACTCTGGGAAAGTTTTCCCCAAGCGGATCTACCCTATCCCCAGCCGGACTCGCTTACCTTCAGCGATACCAGCATCGTGGGAGGAGCTATGGGAAATTTCAATACCGATTCCGTCACCGATCTGCTCCTGGTGAAGAACAAGCCGGACAGACGTGTTATTCAGCTCTATTCACGTAATGTGAGCGGAATGATGCTGGCACGAAATGAACTGCTGAACAACACTCCCACTACTATGCGCAACAACTTTGTACCTACTGTAATCACGGATTCGCTTAACTTCAATGCCAGGCCGGACATCCTCTGTGCTGATACAGATGGCGACATCATGATCTATGAAGTGCAAAACAACGCTCTTGCCCCTATGATCTGGCATCATCGCTTTCCCGTAGGCAACACCTATCATCTGGCAACCGGGGATTTTAATGGGGACGGTCAACGAGACTTCGTGGTGGGAGGTTCAAACACAAACAGCAGCAATCCCCACTTGAATTTCTGGCGCTTTGAGGCTTATACTTACAGTGAAGCGGATACTACATTCGTTAGCATGGGTAATATCATGTTCAACAACGTGGAATCTCAGAATGCCATCGTCGTAGCCGACATGAACAGTGATGGCAAAGACGAGCTTATTTTAGCGCTCTCGCCCAATCTGTACATCGTGGAGCATGATAACGAAGCCTTCAAACCCATCTTTATGGGTGACAGCTCCATGAACTACCGCCTTGCAGCATATACCGGCAGCGATGGAAGGGTTAGGATACTGGCAAACGGCCTTAGCCCCGTAGACTCTTTGATCGCCCTGGAATGGGCTCTTAATACAAATGATCCCGGCTTGCCCGCACCCATCAACGTAGTATCTCAAGCCATGGGACCGGATTCCGTGCGCATCAGTTGGATTGATGTAGGTGCAGATGCTTACAGTGTTTATCGCCGCACGGAAGATGAATATCCGATCCTGTTGAGCACAGTGAACGCTGAGTTCTTGCTCGATACCTACGTACTTAGCGGGAGTACGTACAGCTATGCCGTGAGTGCGGATTTTAGCAATGGGAGCTCTCTTTCCGCCTGGCATGAAGCTACTCCTCTTCCCATCCCCGAGATTTTGGAAGCCAGCATGATCGGCAAGCGCGAACTGCGCCTTCTTTTCAATCAAGCTATGCCCTCGCATATCCTCAATCCAAATTTCTATACCTTATCGCAAAACCAAGCCCACCCTATCTCGGTGAATAGCACAGCACAACAGCATGGAGTCCAACTGCGGTTTCGGGATCAGATACCCCAATCCGATAGCCCTATTTCCATTCAGATACAAGGCATTACCGGCAGCAGCGGCATCCCGATGAACCAAAGCAGCTGCACTTTTACCTATGTGAGCGACATCGAAGCGCCTAGAGTTCAGAGTGTGAGCATCCTAAACAAAAACAGGAGTGTGGAAATTGTATTTGATGAAGATCTGGAGCCGGTAACCGCTTCATATACAGCCAATTACATTCTGAACTGCCCCGACAATGACTCCGGTAACAGCATCATCGAAGTAGAGAGTGATGGCAACAAGGTGATCGCCACCTTCGCCAGCGCTTTGAAATACAGTAATGAAGCCTATTTCATTGAAGTAATCAACGTGCAGGATCTCTTTGGAAACCCCATCTCCCCGCTGCACAATCTTGCCCGTTTTGCCCTGCGCGAAATCACCGACCTATCCCACATTGTGGTATTTCCCAATCCCTTAAAGCGTTTTGAGCATCCGGAGATCGCCTTCATGAATTTCCCTCCCGGAAAGAAGGGCAAAATCGCCATCTACGATGCCGCCGGCAGCTTGGTGCACAAGTCATCCATCGGCCCCTTCAACCCCGAAAACAACCGCATCATCTGGCGCTGGAACGCCACTAATGCCAAGGGCCAGAAGATCTCCAGCGGCGTTTACTTCTATGTAGTGGAAATGGACGACGAAAGAGCCCGGGGAAAATTCGCTGTGATCAACTAAATAAACCTGATACTGATGAAACACCCATTTCCCCTGCTAAACTCCGGATACAAGGAGAGATAATGACACAAGAATATCTAGTAGAAGAGTATGACGAGCTGGAACCAGTAGAATGGGACGAGCTTGAAAACGAAGAAGAAAGCGCCTTTATAGCTTCTGTGATCAGGAAAAGCGACAAACCTGAGGAGAACGAAGCCTCTTTGGACGAAATGGAGCGCCTGGCTGACACCGCTGGTATCGCTATCTTGGGCAGATACACTCAGAAACGTACTCAACCAGAACGCAGCAGCTACTTTGGCAAAGGCTTTCTGGAAGAACTGAGCGCCAAGATGCTCCAGGCAGGAGCTCAGCTCCTCATCGTGAACGACGAACTCTCCCCCATCCAAGCCCGCAACATCGAAAAAAGCTATCATATCAAAGTAATAGACCGCACAGAAGTTATCCTCACAATCTTCCACAAACATGCGCAAACCAAAGAAGCAAAGCTCCAGGTAAAGCTGGCTGAGCTTCAGTATCAATTGCCGCGTCTGAAACGACTCTGGGGGCATTTTGACAAAGAGCGGGGCAGTGTGCGCGCCACCGGCGGATCCGCCTCACGTGGTATGGGTGAAAAACAGATTGAGATCGATAAGCGCCTCATACACCAGCAAATCCGAAAGATAAGCACAGCCATCGACCAAATTACTCAGCACAAAGAAACCCAGCGCAAACAACGTGAAGCCAGTAAAAAGATCTGCCTGGTGGGCTATACCAATGCCGGTAAATCCACTCTGTTCAATCGCCTCACCGATGCAGGCGTACTGGTTGAAGATCGGCTTTTTGCCACTCTGGATTCAACCAGCAGGCAGTTAAAGCTGTCCACAGGTGCTCCGGCCGTGATCTCCGATACCGTAGGTTTCATTGCCAATCTACCACACCATCTGGTCGCCTCTTTCCGTGCTACGTTGATGGAAGCTGTAGATGCCGATTTGCTCTTGCATGTTGTCGATATCGCAGACCCTCGCCATGAGTACTATATCCAGCAGGTGAATGAAGTGCTCAAATCCATCGGAGCGGAAGACATCCCCCAGCTTTTGGTTTTGAATAAAAATGATCTGATCGATGACAGGATGAAGACCATCATGAAGCGGTACTACAAGGATGCTATCGCCATTAGCGCTGTGCAGGACACAGGAATCGATGAGCTGTTGGTAAAGATTGAGACTGTGCTGATGGACAACCGCTCCTACAACCTGCATCTGCCCTATTCGCAGACAGCTCTGGTCTCCCGCCTGCACGATGTCGGCATCATCGAAAGCGAGGATTACCAGGAAGACGGAATCCACCTGAAAGTTACGCTTCCCGCAATGGATAAATACCTGATTGAGGAGTATATAGTCCCGGACGAGCAATAATTAACCGGGCTTTGCCTGTAGTATCAAGTTAAGCTTGGAGTGGCAATCTCCGGAGTGCTACAGCGACCGAAGGAACTTTTGAACCCAAACAATGCACTGGAGTAACAAGACACCTATGCTATCTATATCTGTTAAAATAAGTTA